>Ga0102940_1000681_pt1 | contig 22880 bp, 20 predicted proteins | sample SalPonR2_C_D1_MG_FD_78215 | JGI IMG/M metagenome (GOLD analysis project Ga0102940, IMG submission 78215) | Salt pond soil microbial communities from South San Francisco under conditions of wetland restoration - Salt Pond MetaG R2_C_D1_MG | ecosystem: Environmental > Aquatic > Marine > Intertidal... | reverse complement strand
TCCCCGGGCAGTGCCGAGGAGGGTGTGATTCCGGTCCGCGTGGGGCTCACCCGGCGCGAGGCCCGCTCGGTGGCGGGGGGTGTAGGCTTCTCGACCGACGTCGGGCCGCGGTTCCGCGGGAACTGGCGGGAGCACTGGATTAATCCCATGGGCCACAAGCGTGGCGCGGAAACAGAGCTTTCGGTGCCGAGACAGAATCTCAGTACCTGGTACGAGTTGCCGCTGGATCCACCCATGACCGATCTGATCCGTTTCACCGCGGGGTATCAGAGGGAGGACATCGAGAATGTCGAATCAGAACTGCTGAGTCTGGGACAGCAATGGCAGCATGAGCTGGATAGTGGCTGGCTCCAGATATTGTCGCTGCGCTGGGAAGGCGAGCGCTTCAACATCGGGGACGACGAGAAAGGCACGAGTACACTACTTTTGCCCGGGGCGGGGTACTCGAAAATCTATGCAAACTCACCGCTGGACCCATCCCGGGGCTACCGCCTGCAGTTCGACGTAACCGGTTCGCACCGGGCGGTTCTGTCGGATGTGGATATTCTGCATGTTAATGCCCTGGTAAAGGGGTTATTCACCATTGCCGACAAACATCGCTTTCTGGCGCGTTTTCAGGCAGGTGCGGTGGCGACTAACCGGTTTGAAGACGTTCCGCCATCCCTGCGATTCTTCGCTGGCGGTGACCAGAGTGTGCGAGGGTACGGATACGAGACCCTGTCGCCCGAGAACGACAACGGTGTGGCCGTGGGTGGGCGCTATCTGATGGTCGGCAGTGGTGAGTATCAGTATCAGTTTGCCGATAGATGGCGCGCGGCGTTGTTTGTGGATCATGGCAACGCCATCAACAACCTGAACGACCCACTCGCGACGGGCGCCGGTGTCGGTGTTCGCTGGATCAGCCCGGTAGGGCCTTTGCGGCTGGATATTGCCAAGGGGCTGGACCGGCAATTTGGCGGGGACTGGCGGATTCACTTTTCCATGGGGCCTGAGTTGTGACGCAGACGCCAGAAACACCGGAAGAGAAGCAGCAGGAGCAGCCGGGCCGCCGGCACCGGCTTCGCGTCTGGCTGCTTGTGTGCCTGGGGGTTCTGCTTCTCGTACCTGTTTTGTTGCTGGCGGCTGTCTTGCTTGCCCTGCGTTCCGAGACCGGGACCGCCTGGGTGATTGAACAGGTGCCGGGGCTACAGGTCGAAAATGACAGCGGTTCACTATTTGGCCAGTGGCAGGCTGACCGTCTGCAATGGCGGGGCTACGGGGTTGAGGTAATCGTTGAATCGCCACTCGTGGACTGGTCGCCTTCCTGCCTGTTCAGAAAGCAGCTTTGTGTTGACAGCCTGAAGGCAGAGACACTCGAGGTCACCCAGTTGCCCCCCGCCGACAAATCGGGGGGTGGGGGCGCAATCACGCTGCCGGGTGTGGACCTTCCGCTGTCCCTGAATATCAGCGGCGTCCGCATGGGGCCTTTCACCTTCAATGGCAACAGGATCTGGGACCGGCTGGAGCTGGATGCAGGTGGTTCCGGGGCTGACTGGACTATTCACCGCGCCTGGTATCAGTTGGGCGATTACACGGTCTCTGCCGACGGCCGGATCGAGACCCGCCGGGACTGGCCGGTCAATCTGGAGGTCAGGGCAGATATCCCACCACCCACCGGTAACCAGTGGACTCTGGACGCCACACTCTCAGGCAGCGTGCGGGATCTGATGGTAGCGGCCACCAGCCGCGGCTACCTGAATGCCGAACTCTCAGGGGAAGTCGAACCGCTGGATCCGGCCCTGCCGGCGCAGCTTCGGATAACCTCTGATCAGTTCCGTGCAGTTGAGGCACTGCCGGACACCCTGGTACTCAACGATTGGTCCGTGGAAGCCCGTGGCACCCTGCAGAATGGGTTCCGTACCCGAGGGCGGGCCAGACTGCCGGGCACCGCGGGGCCGGTGAAGCTGTCACTGGAAGGACTGGTGACCACACAGGCAGCGGAGAATATCCGCCTTGAACTGACCACTGACCGGCAGGACGGCGGTGGCCAGGATAGCTTCGTGGCGACCGGTGCTGTGGAATGGGCCCCGGAACTGGACGCCCGTGCCGATGTCCGGCTGCGCGGATTTCCCTGGCACACATTGGTGCCCGGGTTTGAGCCGCCGGTGGTGGTGCGTTCGCTGGATGGCACCGTGTCCTGGCGCGACGGGAGCTACCACGCGGAGCTGGAAGCCGGAGTCGATGGTCCCCAGGGCCCGGCCCAGCTGTCGACAACGGTCGATGGTGACACCGGGCAAACCACGCTGACCGACCTGATCGTCAGCACCGGCGCCGGGTCTCTCAGCGGACAGGGTTCGGTGAACTTTTCCGGCCCGCTTTCCTGGCAGGCGGCCCTCACACTCAAGGACTTTAACCCGGGTTACTGGGTTCCGGTCCTTGAAGCCAGTCTCAGTGGTGATGTCGCTACCGAAGGGCAGCTCGAGGATGGTCCCGTCCCGGACTTTAACGCCAACTGGAACCTCGAGGGCGACTGGCGCTCCAATCCTGCGTCTCTGGTGGGCCGCCTTGATACGGCGTCCGGTAGCTGGGAGCTGTCGGAGTTGAGTCTGGTCGTCGGCGACAATCGGGTGGAAGGAAGCGGTACCTGGGGAAATCTGCTGCGGGGTGATCTGGCCCTGGACCTGCCCAGGCCGGAGCTCTTTCTGCCGAGCCTGACTGGCAGCCTGGAAGCGACCCTGACGGCAGGAGGGACGCCAGAACGTCCGGTGGGAGAGCTGACAGCGAGCGCCCGGAAATTGGGCTGGCAGGATGAGCTGACCATTGAAACCCTTGACCTACAGGCTGATCTGGAAGATGGGCTTCGACTTTCGACCCGTTTGCAGGCCGAAAGTCTTCAGGGCTTCGGACAAGAGCTTGAAACGCTCACCCTGGAAGGCAGTGGCACGCAGGGCCAGCATGTCGTCGGTATCAGCGCGAGCCATGCCGCCGCCGACCTGGAATTGGGCTTCGAAGGGGGCGCCGGCCCTGATTGGCAAACCTGGCAGGGTGCTCTGTCACGGGGCGTGGTCAGTCTCCCGGAACAGTCACAGCGATGGCAGCTGGAGTCGCCGGCCGCTCTGGCCTATGGCGCCAGTGGTGAGCTTACCTTTGGCAATCATTGCTGGCGTTGGCGGCAGAGTACCGTCTGCGCCGGGGACCAGACACTGCTTCCTGTCCCTCACATTGCCTCTCGCATCGACCGGTTCCCGACCGTGGCTCTGGCCCCGTTGCTGCCGGAAACCCTGCGCTGGGACGCCCGGATAAACGGTGAGATCGATTTCACCACCACGGCGGCCGGACCAGATGGGCGGATATTCCTGGATGCCGGCGACGGTGAGTTCCAGTTGCTGTTGGACGGTGAATGGGAATCCCTGGCGTACAACGCCCTGACTACCGAGGTCAGTCTAAAGCCGCAACAAGCCGACCTTGCGCTCCGCCTTTCCGGCCCTGAACTCGGCGAGTTTGCCCTGGATCTGGGCCTTGATCCCACTTCAGACGAGCGGAATGTCGAGGGTAGCTTTCAGCTGGAAGGGCTCGATATTGCGCTCGCGGGGCTGCTTTCCGGGCTTGACGAGGTCGCCGGTCGAGTAAACGGCCAGGGTCAGCTCTCGGGCCCACTGATGAAACCGGCCGTGACCGGTGAATTGCACCTGGAAGACGGCCGGGTGTCGGATCCCAGGCTGCCGGTGCCTATCGAGGAGATGATCGCCAGCCTTGAGTTTTCCGGCTATTCGGCACAGATCAGCGGCAGAATCCAGAGCAATGCCCGGAGCCAGACCATTGTGGATGGTGAAATTGACTGGCGACAGTCACCCCGGGGAGAAATCACCATTTCCGGAAGCCGGGTGCCTTTCAATCTCGAACCCTATGCCCAGCTGGAGGTGGAGCCGGATCTGAGCATTGTTTTCCGGGAGGGAACCCTGGAGGTCTCCGGTCAGGTCGGGGTGCCCAGGGGGGACATCGAGATACAGGGATTGCCAGAGCAGGCGGTGTCGGTTTCGGAAGACGAGGTTATTGTTGGCGTTGAGCGTGAGGAGCCGGTTGTCCGTGCCCTGAACATGGATGTAAACGTTCAGGTGGGGGAAGACCGGGTCACCTTTGCCGCGTTCGGTGTGACCGGTGATCTTGAGGGCTCTCTCAGGATTACCAACGATATGGATACCAGGGGCACGCTTCAGTTGGTTGATGGCCAGTATGAAGCCTATGGCCAGGAGCTCGAGCTCAGACGGGCCAGGCTGCTGTTTGTCGGCAATCTGACTCAGCCCTATCTGGATATCGAGGCGGTGCGAACGGTGGGTACGGTTGTTGCCGGTATTCGCCTGACTGGGCCCGTTCAGTCGCCTGAAACTGAGGTGTTCTCCAATCCGGACATGCCGCAGACGGACGCACTCTCCTACGTGATTCTGGGCAGGGCGCCTCAGAGCCAGGGCGATCAGGGACAGATGAGCCGGGCTGCGCTGTCCCTGGGGCTGACCCAGGCCAACAAGGTGACCGGGCAGATTGGCGAGGAGTTTGGCATTCGCCAGCTCACTCTCGAGGCGGAGGGTTCCGGAGAGCAGACATCGGTGGTGGCCAGTGGCTATCTGACGGATGAGCTGAGCGTTCGCTATGGTGTCGGGATTTTTGAGCCCATCACCACCGTGGCCCTGCGCTACGATCTGGGCCGGTATTTCTATCTGGAAGCCGCCAGCGGGCTGGCGGCTTCCCTGGATATTTTCTACACCCGGGATTTCTGAGCTCAGTCCAGTTCGAAGGTTGCGCTAACCGAAGCGCGAATTTCACGCTCGCCCACGCTTGAAACCGTATCCGACATTGACTTGGCTTCGGCCATCATCGGCACCGGGCGGTGTCCGCCATTGATGTTGATGGTCACCACATCACCGCAGGTCTGGTCGAGCTGGCTCGCCACGAATCTGCATCGGGCCTTTGCGTCGGCAATGGCTCTGGCCAGCGCTTCCTGTTCCATGCCGGTTTCATTCGAGTGGAAGAACTGATGGGGCCCGAGGTGGTAATCAAGACCCACGGCCTGGGCTTCCCGGAGCAACGGGTTCAACAGGCTCAGGTCGGTGATGCTGAAACTGATGGTCTGTGACGCTACGGCCCGTTTTTGCGGTTCCTCGTCCCGCTCCGGGGCAGGCAGCGTACGGGTATAAAGGTTGACGGTGGCGTCGGAATAATCGTTGAGCCGGTCCCGGTAGTCGGTAATGCCCTCCCGCCACTGTTCCATCAGTGCGGCCACCTGTTCGGTGGCCTTCTGGGGAAGGGCATGCTCCGCACTGGCAGTGAACTGCAGTCGGGCACTGTCCGGCTCATAGCGAACACTGCCCTCGCCGGTGAGCGTTACTTCGCCCGCCATTGCCAAAGCCGGTAACGTGAGTATCAGGGAAAGAAGAAAACGGGATTTCAGGTTTAAACGGGGCTTGATGTACAGTCCGATCATGGTATTTCCTCCTTTGGAAACAGTTGTATATCAGGCATCGCCGTCTTTCGGTTCCAGGCGGGCCAGTTTAAATCGGCGGGCGGCTTCCACGAATTGACCGAAGATGCGCCGGTGCCCTCCATGGTAGAGCAGGTATTCCGGGTGCCACTGAATGCCCGTCAGCCACTGGCCCTCCGTGCTTTCTATGGCCTGCACGAAATAATCATTATCCACGGCGGTCACACGCAGATTGCGGCCCAGCCGCTTGATTGTCTGACTGTGAATCCGGTTGGCTCCGATCACCGGCGAACGCATTGCCTGCTCAAGCCTGCTGGGTGTTACCAGCCGCACGGTTTGCAGGGGCAGAAGCAAGGGACGATGCCGGGTATTCACTCGCAATGGGGTGACGTTCTGGCACAGGGAGCCGCCATGAAACACGTTGATGAACTGCGCACCACGGCATATCCCGAGCACAGGAATGCCAATGGCCTCAGCCTGCTCCAGCAAAGACTGATCGGTTGCGTCCCGTTTGCGGTCATAGTTGGCGGTGACCTGTGGTTCCTGGCCATATCGCTCCGGATGGACATGAGTGCCGCCGGAAAGGACCAGACCATCAAGCAGCGCGACCGCCACGCGTGAGCCCGGGCGGATGTAATGGGTCCGGGCACCGTGAAGACGCAGGCCAAGGCTGATCAGCCGATGGGCCAGGCTTTTGCGGGCCGGCCCACTGATGCCAATGGTCAGGCCCGGAACTTCAACCTCCTGTTCTGGATACTCGTCAGACATACCCTTTCTTGGCCAGCCAGTCGTGAGTGGTTTCCTGCCAGCTGTGGGTCAGGTTGTGCAGGTTGAGTTTCCGCCGTTCCCGGAACAGCCGGCGCATATCGGCCAGGTCATCCGGATCGTTGGCCAGTTTCTCCAATACCACCCAGTCATTCCAGACGGTGGAGAAATGCCAGTCGGGATTGTCGATGTCGCAATCTGGCAGACGGTAATGCAGGGTTGGCCGGCTCTTGATTCTTGGATCCTGGACGTGGCGTTCCAGGCGATCCCTGTCTAAATGGGCAAACAAAGGAAGCAGATCGAGGGCGCGATTCCGGGTGGGGTTCAGCTCCAGGTAGTCTTCCATCAACTGTCCGAGGTCTGGCTGATAGCCGTCTTCCATCAGATGTTCGATGTAGCGGCCATGCCAGGGCTCGATGTAGGTGGTGAACTTGCGGCTGACATCCAGTTGATGCCGGTTTTTCAGCCAGTCATAGAGCGCAGCAAAGGCTTGGAGGTAACGCACCAGCGTTGCCGGCTCGAGATCGGGCAGCTCGGGATTGAGCTGCAGGCCGAAGGCAAAATAAATGGCATCCCGGCTGCCCAGCGCACCGGCTCCCCTGAGGTTATCAACAAGGGATTCGATCGCCTCCAGGCTGGAAAAGGGCAGGGGTGGACTGATGATCTCCAGCGGCACGACACGCTCGGCAGCGGCATCAATCACATCCATGGCCTGGCCACCCAGTTCGCGCATCGATTGGGGAAGGCGCTCGTCTGCCAGATCAAGATCCTTGATGGGATCGGAATCGAGTTCCACGATGAACTCACCCAGTCCTGTTTTCAGCGTTGTCACGTATCTCGACTTTAATACCGGTATTCCTTTCAACAATTTGGCCGAAAGCGATACCAGTTCATCGTAGCCCAGACCAGACAGTTCGATCTCGACGCCAATCCGTCGTTCCTTACCTTCACTTGTTTCAAGGATGTCCGGCATCCTGCAGGCACTGGTTTGCGTCATGGTACTCCCTGGTTCGTGACGAATATTGGTTTCACCTTATCACACCGGTGTTTGGCGTCATTGTTAACCCGTTGCAAGAAAATCAGTGGGCTGACTTTACACTGGATGAAACACTGTATATAGTCAGTTTACTGTATAAAAAAACAGGTTCAGGCGCGGGGCATCTCCGGTAAGGAACGCGCCAGCGCCGTCCCCGATCTAGCGGAGTAGCTTGATGAAGCTTACAGCAAGGCAATCCCAGGTACTGGACATCATCCGCCGATACGTCGATGAAACCGGCTATCCGCCCACCCGGGCAGAAATTGCAGCGGAACTGGGTTTCCGTTCCGCGAATGCCGCCGAGGAGCATCTCAGGGCGTTGGCCCGGAAAGGGGCCATTGAGATGGTGCCCGGAGCCAGTCGGGGTATACGTTTGCCCGAGGCCGAAGAAGATCTGGGTCTCCCGGTGATCGGTCAGGTGGCTGCTGGTAGCCCGATTCTCGCCCAGGAGCATATCGAGGATCACTGTACGCTCCGGCCTGAGTTTTTCTCGCCATCCGCGGATTACCTGCTAAGGGTCCGGGGCATGAGTATGAAGGATATTGGCATTCTGGACGGCGATTTGCTCGCTGTGCACAGCACTCAGGATGTTCACAACGGTCAGGTGGTTGTTGCCCGGGTGGGCGACGAGGTGACGGTAAAACGTTTTCGTAAAGAAGGCTCGAAAGTCTACCTGATTGCTGAAAACGAAGAATTCGCGCCCATTGAAGTGGACCTTACTGAACAGGAACTGTTCATTGAAGGTCTGGGTGTCGGTGTTATCCGCCGCTCCGATCTGCACTGATCTGGCTGGATAGTCTCAGAACGTTTGAATAACGGGTGAATTATGGAACAAATGAGCTTTAACCAGAACCTGGCTTACAATCCCAATGCTCTGTCCTGTTCAGTGCCGGCAACCGCCGCCCGCGAGCGACGCTCTGTCATTCGCGCCCGACGTTCACCGGAGTCGACCGAGCCCCAGGTCACGGGTAATGTAACCGAGATTATTCTGCCGGAGGGGCAGGTAGAGAACTTCCAGTTACTGCTGCCAATGCTGACTCAACTGAATCAGGAAAAGCGCTGGCTGGCCTGGATCGACCCGCCCCAGGCGCTGGTCAGCAAGTGGCAGAAGATGCACGGCATTGTGGCTGGCGAGCTACTGGTGCTTCGTTCAACGCCGGATTATCCCGCGCAGGACCTTGCAGAGCGAGCCCTGAGTGCGGGCACCTGCCATGCGGTCGTCATGTGGACCCGTAAACTGGGCCGAGCTGCCTTTGAATCCCTTCAAAAGGCTTCCGCCGAGGGTAACAGTCACGGGGTGGTCCTGAGGCAGCGCTGATTGCTCAGTGCAGAGTGTAGGAGGGCTGGGCGTCTGAGGCGTCCAGTTCGTCATCTTCCCAGTCGATGTCATGGGCTACATTGCCGACAGCTTCAATACCTGCGGCAATCATGGCTTTGGCGACGGACATATCCCGGTCTTCCATCATTTCCCGGGCTTCCTCCGAGAATGAGATTTTCACCAGTGGCGCACTGTCATCATCAATGCGGCGCAGGGCGTAATCACCGTTGGTCAGTTGCACGATTTCAAAAAACGATGGTGACATTCAGTAAACCTTCAAGTTGTTGAGATCTGGGTAACCGGCATTTCGAAGGGCTTACCACTCGCTGTGCTGGTCTTCCAGATCGTCGGCAAAATGTTTGACGGCATTCAGTGTTTTCAGCAACGCCGTCGCGGATCGATCCGGGCCGGAGTCGGCGGATACCGCGATAATATTTTCCGCGCTGACGGTTTTTCTGGTCGCTGGTGGCCGGCTCTGCGAGCGTTCCAGCTGTTCCAGATGGTTCCACCAGCCGTCCGATCGCGTTTCGAGTTCTCGCAGCCGGCTTACCTCATTCGGCTCCGGTCCGATCAGGGCGGCCAGTTCATCCAGCGTTGCAGGCTCCTCTGACTTCTTCTGGTATAGCCTGGCAATCATCACCAGCAACAGTTGCCGGGATCTCAGGAGCAGTTCGATCGCGCCCTGTATGGCCGCTTCCCGGTGGATGGCCTGTTCGGCTTCGTTGGGAGCCTGATCCTCACCCTCAAGCGTCGACCTGTCCAGCTGCCCAAGCAGCGTCCGGGCGAGAAAGAGTTTCTGCGAAACCAGTGAATGCCATTGTGAGGCCATGGAATACCTGCAATCCCCCAGCGCGGGTGTAACCCCGGAAAATTAATTCGCCACTATACCATTTTCGGCAACAAATTTCTTCAACTGTCTCCGTCTGTGAGTTTCACAATAAAATACAAACATTCACTTGAAACGACCGTTTGAATTTGGCAAAAAGGCGCCCGGCTGTGCGAGTTCTGATCGTTGCGGCTGCTCAACAGCATGAACTTCTGGAGGTGTAGGGGATGCGAAGCCACTTCGTTGCAGGTGTCGTCCTGGTTTTTCTCGGGTATTCCGGACAGGCCCTGTCCAAGGTCACGGAAGCCGAGGCCCAGCGGCTCGGTGAGGAGCTCACGCCGGTTGGCGCCGAGAAAGCGGGTAATAAGTCGGGCAGCATTCCCGAGTGGACCGGAGGGCTCGCCACCCCACCGGCGGGCTGGCGCGAGGGGCAAGTGGAAATTGACCCATTCCCGGAAGACGAAGCCCTCTTCGTGATTACCTCCGACAATCTGGACCTGTACCGGGATAAGCTGTCCGATGGCCACGTTGCCATGCTGGAGAAGTATGGGCCTGACTTTTTCATGCCTGTTTACCAGACCCGTCGCACTGCCGCGTTTCCGGAGCATGTTTACGACAAGTTTGCTGAGAATGCCCTGAGTGCGCAGCTGCTGGACAATGGCAATGGTGTCCGGGACACCATCATGACCAGTCCGTTCCCGATCCCGAAAGACGGCCTGGAGGTCATCTGGAACCACATCCTGCGCTACCGGGGCGAAGAGATCTCCCTGCGCAGCGCATCTGCAACGCCCCAGAAGGACGGTTCGTACAACCCGGTGGTCAACGACTACGACTACTTTTTTGCCTACAGCAGGAAGGGGGCGGAGTTGGCGGAAATCGACAACAAGATTTTTTACCTGAAGACCGACACCATTGCACCCTCGTCACTGGCTGGCACCATTACGCTGGTACACGAAACCCTTGATCAGGTTCGATCGCCGCGTCTGGCCTGGCGCTATGATTCCGGTTCGCGCCGGCTCCGCCGGTCGCCGAACCTGGCCTACGAGACCGACCTGCCGAATTCATCGTCACTGCGCTCGGTTGACCAGAAAGACATGTACAACGGTGCGCCCAACCAGTACGACTGGGAGCTGAAAGGCAAGCGCGAGCTGTTCGTGCCTTACAACGCCTATAAGCTTCACGGACCGGAGGTGGAAGCCGATGACGTGATTCGTCCGGGCCACATCAATCAGCAGCTGACCCGTTACGAATTGCATCGGGTGTGGGTGGTGGAAGCGAAGCGCCGTACCGGCATCAGCCACATCTACGACCGCCGCGTGTTCTATGTGGATGAAGACAGCTGGCAGATTCTGGCCTCCGAGGAATACGATGCGGACGGAAACCTGTGGCGTGTGTCGGAGGCCCACAACATCAGCTATTACAGTGAACCGGTGTTCTGGACTACCATGGAAATGACCTACGACCTGAAGGCGGAGCGTTATTACATTGATGGGCTGGATGATGGTTTCCCGGCGTATGATTTCGATCCCGGGTTCCGGGGCAATGAATTCACGGCCTCTGCCGCCCGTCGTGCCGCCCGCCGTTGATTCCCAAGGAGACCGACATGGCAGACGCACAAGCTCACCTGGACCATCTTGATCAGCTGATGGCCGATCTTGGTCGTGCCCTGGCAGACAAAGACTGGGAAGCGATGACCAGTCTGAACGAGCAGGTGAAGCCGGCAGTCGAGCCCCTGATGGCAGCCCTGGAAGCTGGCGAGCTCGAGGCGGAGCCCGTGAGGCTCCGCTTGCAGGAACTGCAGCAGTTTATTGACGCAGCGGATGAATCCGCGCGCATTGCCCGCAAGGAAGCGGAAGACGGGCTCAAGGGGGTAAATCGGAACCGTAGTGCGGCAAAGGCCTATCAGAACGTATCGTCCAATCGACCCAAATAGCGTCATAAAATTGACTCTGCCGTTCTTACAGTCTTAAATACCGCACAAATCCCTCAAGAGATTCGGTTGAATGTCTAAAAATAACAAAGTGCTGGTGCTGAGCGAGGATGATTCAAGATTGCGGGACATGGTCACCATTCTTGAGTTCATCGGCGAGGAGCAGGTCCTTGCCGGCGATGAAGCCAGGGCACTTTTGAACAGCGGCGACGAGGATAACCTTTCAGATATCGCGGTCGCGGTGGTGAACGGAGAAGATGCTGGTGCCACCGAGGCCATTACGACTGTGAGCAATGCGGTTCAGGGAGTTCCGTTGCTGGTTGTTGGCCATCCTGAACTCAAGGGCCTGTCCGATGATGCCAGCGCCCGCATTATTGCGCGCATGGAATGGCCGCTGAATTACACCAAGTTTGTTGATTCCCTGTACCGGGCCCAGATTTACCGGGACCAGTTCAGTCGTTCCCGGGAGCGCGGCCAGCAGCGCGGACTTCAGCTCTTTCGCAGTCTTGTCGGAACCAGCCGCAGGGTCCAGCAGGTACGCCAGTTGATGGAGCAGGTGGCCGATAAGGACGTCAGTGTTCTGATTACTGGCGAGTCCGGTACCGGCAAAGAGGTTGTGGCCCGCAACCTGCATTACCATTCCTCCCGGCGGAACAAACCGTTTGTGCCGGTGAACTGTGGCGCCATTCCGGCTGAACTGCTGGAAAGCGAACTGTTCGGCCATGAAAAAGGCGCGTTTACCGGTGCCATCACAGCCCGGGTAGGGCGCTTCGAGATGGCGGAGGGCGGCACCCTGTTTCTGGATGAGATCGGCGACATGCCGCTCAACATGCAGGTGAAGATTCTTCGCGTTTTGCAGGAGCGTACCTTCGAGCGAGTGGGTAGCAATCGGACCCAGTCGGCCGATGTTCGGGTCATTGCCGCCACTCACAAGCATCTGGAAGATATGATCGAGTCCGGGGATTTCCGGGAAGATCTCTACTACCGTCTGAATGTGTTCCCCATCGAAATGCCGGCCCTTCGCGAGCGGGTGGAAGATATCCCCCTACTGATCAACGAACTCATTTCCCGGATGGAGAAGGAGAAACGTGGTTCGCTGCGGATGAATTCGGCCGCGATCATGAGTCTTTGCCGTCATGACTGGCCCGGCAACGTGCGTGAGCTGGCCAATCTGGTGGAGCGCCTGTCGATCATGCACCCCTACGGCGTGATAGGCGCACAGGAGCTGCCCAAGAAGTTCCGCTACGTTGACGATTACGATGAGAACCGTCCGGTTGAGGACTCCGGAATGCCCTCTGGTATTCCCGGTCTGGTGGGTCTGGATGCCCCGGCGTTGCTGCCGGTGAACGGCATCGATCTCAAGGATTATCTGTCCAATCTTGAGAAACAGCTGATCCAGCAGGCGCTCGACGAAGCTGGTGGTGTGGTGGCCCGGGCTGCCGAGAAGTTGCGGATCCGTCGAACCACACTGGTAGAGAAGGTTCGCAAGTACGGGCTGCGGGAAGAGGAATCCGAAGAATCCTGAGCCGGACCCTCCTGATTCCTGAGTTCCTGAAACGGCGTCAAAGGTTTGTAACCTGAGGCGCCGTTTCCATTTCTGACCGACGTAAAATTGTCATCTCTCTCTTCCTGTATTCTCTTTCCTTCTGAAATATATAGAAAAATTGAAGTTGGCACGGTGCTGGCTTATTAACCTGCAAACGAAGTATCCGAACTATTGGGTCCGAACCGAAGGGCCGATCGGGGAGTCAGGTTATGAGTCAGGCACAGTTTGTTCTTCAGTCCGGCACGGGCGGCGCGAAAGCCAACGCTGCGGCGGATGTAAACGACAAGGTTACGGCCCTGTTTCCGGAGCAGGACGACGAGGCGGTGGATTCCGCCCTGGAACTGTTCAACCGGATGTCGCGACAGATTACTGACTCGTACCGAACCCTGGAGTCGCGGGTTAATCAGCTTTCCGGCGAGCTGAACCAGGAATCGCTTCAGCGCCAGCAGGAGCTCGAAGAGAAAGAGCAGTTGGCGGATCGCCTGTCGACCTTGCTGAATGCGTTGCCCGCCGGCGTGGTGGTTCTGGATAGCCAGGGTGTGGTGACGCAGACCAACCCGGCAGCCATTGCGCTTCTGGGGGAGCCCCTGGACGGCGCCCGCTGGGTGGATGTCATCCATCGCTGTTTTGCACCGCGGCGGGACGACGGCCATGAAGTCTCTCTGAAAGATGGCCGCAGGGTGAGCATCGAGATCCGGACCATGGAAAACCAGCCCGGCCAGTTGATTCTGCTGACCGACCTGACGGAAACCCGGCATCTCCAGGCTCAGTTGGCCCACGCCCAGCGTCTGTCTGCCATGGGCAAGATGGTCGCGTCCCTTGCCCACCAGATTCGCACGCCGTTGTCTGCTGCCATTCTTTACGGTGGCCATCTCAGCCAGGACGACCTGGACGAGGAAATGCGTCAACGGTGTGCTTCCCGTTTGATGTCACGCCTGACCCATCTGGAGCAGCAGGTGCGGGATATGCTGATCTTTGCCCGTGGCGAAACCCGGCTCGCGGAGGAGTTGTCTGCCGATAAGCTGGTTTCGGCGCTGGCATCAGCGGTGGAGGGTTTGAAGCCGGCTCCCGGCGCCCAGGTCAGCCTCCAGAATGACATTTCCAGCGACTGCCGGCTGATGTGTAACCGGGACGCCCTCGTTGGCGCCTGCACCAATCTGGTAAACAACAGCCTCGAGGCCGGTGCGACCCGGGTTGCCGTTCGGGTAACCGAAGAATCCGGTGAGCTGGTTATCCGCGTTCTGGATGACGGGCCAGGGTTTGAATCCTCAGACGCCGCGCGGTTAGCAGAAGCTTTTTATACGACCAAGTCCCACGGTACGGGGCTCGGCCTTGCGGTGGTGCAAGCCGTCATCAAGGCGCATCAGGGGCGGTTCTCCATCGAATCGCCGGAGCAGGGCGGCGCCGTCGCTACCTTGCGTCTACCGCAATTACGTAACAGACACTGATCGGAGGCAACCATGGCCAAGGCCCAGATTCTGATTGTTGAAGACGACCATGACCTGCGAGAAGCGCTAGTAACCACGCTGGAGCTGGCGAAATTCCGCGTCCGGGAAGCAGCCAATGCCAGCGAGGCGCTGGCGAGACTGGCGGAGTCTCCAGTGGATATGGTGGTCAGTGATGTCAACATGCCGGGGCTTTCCGGGCATCAGTTGCTGGCTGAGGTTCAGCGTCTCTATCCGGGGCTGCCAATGATGCTGATAACGGCCTACGGTCAGATCAGCGATGCCGTCTCCGCCATGCAGGCCGGCGCCATTGATTATCTTGTGAAGCCGTTTGAACCCAGGTTCCTGGTGGATGCCGTCAGCAAAGTGGTCGGGGGCGGGCGCGAGAAATCCAGCGATGAGCCGGTGGCCGAAGATCCGATCAGCAAGCGTATGTTCCAGCTGGCGACCAAAGTGGCCGGCAGTGATTCGACAGTCATGATCTCCGGGGAAAGTGGAACCGGCAAGGAAGTGCTTGCCCGGTTTATTCACCAGCAGTCACCCCGGGCCGATCAGCCGTTCGTGGCCATCAACTGTGCGGCAATCCCGGAGAATATGCTGGAGGCCATTCTGTTCGGTCACGAGAAAGGCGCCTTTACCGGTGCCGTTGCCTCTTCGCCAGGAAAATTCGAGCAGGCCAACGGTGGCACCATTCTTCTGGACGAGATTTCAGAGATGGATCTCGGGCTGCAGTCGAAGCTGTTGCGGGTATTGCAGGAGCGTGAAGTGGAGCGGGTTGGCGGCCGCAAGACCATCAGTCTGGATGTTCGGGTGGTGGCAACTACCAACCGGGATCTGGCGGACTACGTTCGCGAAGGTAAATTCCGGGAGGATCTCTACTACCGCCTGACGGTGTTCCCGATGCACTGGCAGCCGCTACGGGAGCGCCGACTGGATATCATGCCGCTGGCCACGTCGCTGCTTAAAAAGCACTGCCGCAAAATGAAGCTGACCGGAATTACTTTTGCCCAGGACGCAAAAAGCGCGTTGATGAATCATCAGTGGCCGGGGAATGTTCGGGAGCTGGACAATGCAATCCAGCGAGCCCTGGTGCTGCACCAGGGCAATGTTATTCATTCCGGGGATCTGTGTCTGGAGCTGGGCATCACCGGGCGACCGGACATGCACCGCGTCGAGCCGGTTTCGCCGCCCCAGACCGTTGCGGGTGACGGCGTCGAACCGGAAGACTCAAACCACGGCATCTCAACCCCGGAACAGCCTGCGCATGTGCATGAGGAGGATCACGACGGCGCCGTTTCGCTGGGAGATGATCTGAGACAACAGGAATTCCGTATTATCATTCAGACACTCCGGAAAGAGCGTGGGCGTCGCAACCGGGCTGCTGAGCAGCTGGGGATCAGTCCCAGGACGCTCAGGTACAAGCTGGCCCAGATGCGCGACGCCGGAATCGATCTGGACGCCGAGATGGCTGTGGTCTGACCCCCTGCAAGACGAACTCCTTCATTGGCACCCCTCGGGGTGCCGTTTTTTTATGTCTCGTTTCCAATCCCTGGCAAGGCATCCTGCCTGTCGTCAAAAGTCCGTCATTGATTTCTTCTGTATCAGGAAGGGATTATCTAACTATATGATATTTAATGTTATAATCTACTTGGCCTGCCAATTGCTTCCTCGAGGTTAACAGCATCCCAAGAGCAATGCCGTCCCGGGGAGGGCGGAGCCAGGAGAGAGTTATGGTTCAGCGTGCCGACATCAACAGTGTTTTGTCCGATATCCGGTCCCTGCGTTCCCAGATGATGCAGAACCAGCGGGTCGAACAGGATCAATCGGTTCGTGGCCGGATAGACGGCCCCCGCCAGGTTCAGGAAACCCAGGAGACGCCCAGCTTTAATGACATGCTGAGTAATGCTGTGAACAACGTAAACGATGCCCAGAAAACCGCGGGGGATCTGCGAACCGCATACGATATGGGCGACCCGAACGTGGACATCACTCGTGTGATGATTGCCGCCCAGAAATCCTCTGTCTCTTTCGAAGCGCTGACCCAGGTACGTAACCGGGTGGTTCGGGCCTACGAAGACATTATGAACATGCCGATCTGATAACGGAGCAGAGTCATGGCCAGCGTACCTGCAGAAACCAACGCCTCCAACATGCCGTCAGCCCGGGAGGGCGACGCGCCGGAGAGCCGTAGCGACTTGTTCATGGGGTTTAATCGGCTGAATCTGCTGCGCCAGATCGGCTTGATGGTTGGCCTCGCCGCCAGCGTCGCGCTGGGGCTGGCGGTCGTACTCTGGGCCCAGGAGCCAAACTATCAGCCCGTGGTGGGTGATCTGTCCTCCTACAATCCACAGGACGTGACCACCATCCTCGAAAGCAACGGCATCGATTACAAGATGGACCCGCGCACCGGCGCGCTACTGGTGCCTTCCGAGCAGGTCTACAACGCTCGGCTGAAGCTGGCGGCCGAGGGCGTCACGGATCGCCAAACCATGGGTTACGAGCTGCTTGACCAGGAGCGCGGTCTGGGTACCTCTCAGTTCATGGAAACCATTTCTTATCGTCGCGGGCTTGAGGGTGAGCTGGCTCGCACCGTTGCCAGTATGCGTGGTGTGCGGAATGCCCGGGTGCACCTGGCGATTCCGGAGCGCTCTGTGTTTGTCCGGGATGCCCGCGATCCGTCTGCTTCCGTCTTTCTTGAAGTCTTTGCTGGCCGGCGGCCGGAACAGGAACAGATCAGTGCCATTGTGAACCTGGTTGCCGGCAGCGTTCCCATGATGAGTAAGGAACATGTAACCGTTGTCGACCAGAACGGCAATCTGCTGACCGGCAAGGAAAGCCAGACCAATGCCGACCAGATGGCGGACCAGTATGAGTACACTTCCAGGGTCGAGGAGCGCATGACCCAGCGGGTGGCTTCCCTGATTGGGCCGATCGTCGGTGACGGCCGCTACAGGGCAGAAGTGTCGGCGGATCTGGATTTCTCCTCGGTAGAGCAGGCGGAAGAACTGTTCAACCCCGAACAGCAGGCGGTGCGCAGCGAGCGCGAGCTGACTGAGCAACGTGCGGCCGGCGCCCAGGGCGGTATTCCCGGAGCACTGGCGAACCAGCCCCCGGCCGATGCCACTGTTCCGGAACAGGCTGCCGGTGGTGAGGGTGATGGCGAAGGGGCTGCTCCCCAGCCGGTAAACGTGCGTCGTGAGTCCACCCGGAACTACGAGATGGATCGCACTGTCAGCTACAGGCGCCAGGAACTGGGAAGAGTGAAGCGGGTGACGGTTGCTCTGGCTGTGGATGATATGAAAGTGGTGGATCCCCAGACGGGCGAAGTCAGCTACGAGCCCTGGCCGGAGCAGGAACTGCAGCGCCTGAGCATGCTGGTGCGGGATGCCGTGGGTTATTCCGCCGCCCGGGGAGACAGTGTGACGGTGATGAATACCGCCTTCGCACCGGAAGAAGCGGTTGAATTTGAAGCCCCGGCCTTCTGGGAGCAGCCCTGGTTCTGGGACCTGATGAAGCAGGTACTGGCCGGGCTGGTCATTCTGGTGCTGGTGCTGGGTCTGCTGCGTCCTACACTCAAAAGCCTGTCGGGCGGTGGCCAGCGTGAGCGCGGTCTGGATTCGGGTAGCGGCGGCGGTTACGGTGGCCTTGACGATATTGAGGGTGGCGATGAGCTGCGCCAGGCCATGTCATCCCAGGATGATCTGCTTTTGCCGGGTGCCACAGACGGTTATGATAGGCAGTTGAACGCATTGAAAGGTCTGATTGCCGAAGACCCGGCTCGGGTTGCACAGGTAATGCGCCAGTGGGTGAATGTCGATGACTGAGCAAGCCAATCAACAGGGTGGCAATGAGCCGCAGAAACCACAACGGAAAATTCCGCGCGTGGAGCAGGCTGCTATTCTGCTGATGTCACTGGGCGAGGCGGATGCGGCTCAAATCCTCAAGCACATGGGGCCCAAGGAGGTCCAGCGTGTCGGTGTGGCCATGGCCCAGATGAAGGATGTCAGCAAGGATGAAGTCACCTATGTGATGAACCAGTTTGTTGATGCTGTGGGTGGCCAGACCGGTCTGGGCGTGGGCAATGACGACTATATCCGGACCATGCTGACCCAGGCCCTGGGCGACGATAAGGCATCCAGCCTGATCGACCGTATCCTGATTGGCGGCAACACGACCGGCCTCGATACCCTCAAGTGGATGGAACCCCGGGCTGTGGGTGACATCATTCGTTACGAGCACCCGCAGATTCAGGCCATTGTCATCTCCTATCTTGATCCGGATCAGGCGGCTGAAATTCTGGGCACTCTGGATGAGAAAGTCCGCCTTGACGTGATGATGCGGGTGGCATCGCTGGAGAGTATCCAGCCCCAGGCACTGCAGGAACTGAACGACATTCTTGAAAAGCAGTTCTCCGGCGGCGCCGCCTCCCAGACCAGCCGGATTGGTGGTGTCAAACGGGCTGCGGATATCATGAACTTTATGGATCGGAGCATCGAGGGCAACCTGATGGATTCCATCAAGGATATGGATCCGGATCTTGCCAGCACCATCGAGGATCTGATGTTCGTGTTCGATAACCTCAAGGAAGTGGACGATCGCGGTATCCAGGCGCTGTTGCGGGAAGTGTCCTCCGAAGTTCTGGTGGTGGCCCTCAAGGGCGCCGACGACGAAGTCCAGAACAAGATCTTCAAGAACATGTCCAAGCGCGCGGCAGAATTGCTGCAGGATGATCTTGAAGCCAAGGGACCGGTCAAGGTCAGTGAAGTTGAATCGGCCCAGAAAGATATTATTACCATCGCCCGCCGGATGGCCGAGGCCGGTGAAATCTCCCTCGGCGGTGCCGGCGAAGAAATGATGTAATGAAAGACTCTACCCGAGACGTCAACCGTATTCCCAAGGAGCAGCTGACCGCCTACGAGCGCTGGGAGCTGCCCTTGCTGGATGCCCGTGGCAACGAAGTGCCCCGGGAAGAGGAGCGGGAGGTCAAGCCCCTGACGGCAGCCGACATTGACGAGATCCGTCAGGCAGCCCATGAAGACGGTCTCAAAGAGGGGCGTGATCAGGGTTACGAGGACGGTCTGAAAGCCGGGAAGGAAGAAGGACACCAGGAAGGACTGGAAACCGGCCTGGCAGAGGGCAGGGAGCAGGGCAAAACCCAGGGCTACGACGACACCCGCAAGGAAATTGACACCAAACTCGACCGTCTCGAACACTTGCTGGGTGAACTGCTGCTGCCAATAAAACGGCACGAGGACGAGCTTGAAACCTCACTGGTCAACCTGACCACGGTTCTGGCACGGGCGGTGGTCTACCGCGAATTGACCATCGACTCCTCCCAGATCCGCCATGTGGTTCGCCGCGCCATGGAGGCGTTACCCTCCACCGCTGAAAACATCCGGATCCACATAAATCCCGAGGACTGTGAAATGGTCCGCGAGGTGACTGCCCGTCTGGAAGCATCCGCTTCCGTCATTGAAGATGCCAGTATTCTGCCCGGTGGCTGCAAGGTGGAAACCCGTCACAGCCTGGTGGATTTCACCGTCGAGAAGCGCTTCCAGCGTGCGGTTCAGAGCATGCTGGACCAGCAGATGAACGACAGCGAAGTCGGAGAGACCGAGGAACTGGATTCCATGATGGAAGACCTCACGGGGTTCCATCGTGACGTACTGGATTCCCGGGAGTCCGGGGAATCCGACGACGATCCGAAGCCGGCGCAAAATGAAGGTGACGGTGATGACCTCGAACCTCGCTGATCGTCTCAACCGCTTTCAGGGCTTTCTGGGCAACGAACCTGAACCTGAGCTCTCGGGCCGACTGACCCGCATGGTGGGCCTGACACTGGAATGTGTTGGCTGTCCCATGGTCGTCGGTGATCGCTGCGTGATCTTTGGCCAGAACACCGGGAACGTTGAAGCGGAGGTGGTAGGTTTCGAGGACGACAGGGTGTATCTGATGCCCCTGACGGCGATTGAGGGGCTCAAGCCCGGTGCCAGGGTCGTGCCCCTGTCCGCCGCCAGTCGTGTACCGGTGGGGCCGCAGTTGCTCGGGCGGGTAGTGGATGGCAGTGGCGAGCCCCTGGACGGAAAAGGGCCCCTGCAGGCCGAAGCCCGCGTCGCGCTGACCGGCGACATCATCAACCCCCTGAATCGCGCACCGGTGCGCCAGTCCATGGACGTTGGTATCCGGGCGATTAACGCGCTGATGACCGTCGGCCAGGGCCAGCGTCTCGGCCTGTTTGCCGGCAGTGGCGTGGGTAAGAGTATGCTGCTGGGCATGATGACCCGGTTCACCGATGCCGACATCACCGTGGTGGGCCTGATTGGTGAACGGGGGCGCGAGGTAAAGGAATTTATCGAAGACATATTGGGCGAGGAGGGGCTTTCCCGCTCAGTGGTGGTGGCTGCGCCCGCCGATGACTCCCCCTTGATGCGGCTGCGCGCTGCCATGCTGACCACCCGGATTGCAGAGTACTACCGGGACCAGGGTAAACGGGTGTTGCTGCTGATGGATTCGCTGACCCGCTACGCCCAGGCCCAGCGGGAGATCGCCCTCGCCGTGGGCGAACCGCCGGCGACCAAAGGCTATCCGCCTTCCGTATTTGCCAAGCTCCCCCAATTGGTTGAGCGAACCGGCAACGGCCGCCCCGGGGGCGGCTCGATCACCGCGTTCTACACGGTGCTTACGGAAGGCGACGACCAGCAGGATCCGATCGCCGATGCGGCTCGCGCGATTCTGGACGGCCATATTGTGCTGTCCAGACGGCTTGCCGAAGAGGGGCATTATCCGGCCATTGATGTGGAAGCGTCGATAAGCCGGGTCATGCCTCAGGTCACCGAAACCGAGCATTTTGCCCGTGCTCAGCGGTTCAAACAGGTGTATTCCCGCTACCAGCAGGCCCGGGACCTGATTTCCGTGGGTGCCTACGTCAAGGGCTCGGATCCCGAGACCGATTTTGCCATTACTCACATCGGCAATATGCGCCAGTTCTTGCAGCAGGGTCTGAATGAGAGCGCACCGCTGAAAGAGAGTGTTGATCAGTTGCTGGCGGTTGTGCCCGAGCGTCGCTCCCCAGAGCGGCGCAAGTCAGCGGTTCCGAACCCGGCCGCTGGTGGCGGGGGTGATGCCTGATGCTGCGATCCCGGCGGCTGGAAGTGGTTCTCTCCCTCGAGGAGCGCAAGGAACAGGAAGCTCTGGAACGAATGGGTGAGGCCCGAAAGCTGGCCGAACAGCAGCGTGAACAGGTGCAGAACCTGAATCGTTACCAGCAGGAATATCGGGATCAGATCCGTAACAGCCAGCAAGGCGTGGTGCAGGTGTCCCGTCTCCAGGCCTGGCAGGCCTTTATTGCACAACTGGATCAGGTGATCCGGCAGCAGCAGAAACAGTTGGATCAGGCTGAAAAGGTCTTCGAGGCCCGCAAACAGGAATGGCAGCAGGCCTGGGAGCGGCGACGCGGCATGGAAAAGTACATCGAAACCTGCCGGCAGCAGGAGCAGAAAGAACAGGATCTGCGGGAACAAAAATTGTCGGATGAGGCCGCGGGGCGGGCCTTCAACCGTCGTAGACGCTGAATCTTGTCCCACATCAAGCAAATACGGATGCAAAACCAGACCACTCAGCTATCCTTACCCGAAGAGGGACCGGTGAAGAGCGCCGGTTGAATGCTGCTGTTGATACCTTGGGAGGTTGAGGAATGCCGATTCAGACGCGCCGCGATGATGACGGTCAGACCCTTGTTATCAGAATCGAGGGGCGGTTTGATTTCAGCACCCATCAGGCGTTCCGGGATGCCTACGAGCACGGTGATCCTGATATCCGCCACTACATTGTGGACCTGTCGGACACCACCTATCTGGACAGCTCGGCCCTGGGTATGTTGTTGCTGCTCAGGGATTACGCCGGGGGAGACAGCGCCCGCATTGTGATCGAAAACTGCAATAACGATGTCCGGCGGATTCTTTCCATCTCCAATTTCGAGCAATTGTTCAACATCCGCTGATGCTCGCGGACTGCCGGAGTAGTCATGGATGATTCCGTTGCAGAACCCAACAGCCCTCTGAGAATACTCATCGCTGACGATTCGGACAGCGACCGCCTTATCCTCAAAACACTCCTGAAGCGCCTCGGGCACGAGGTTCTGGACGTCGCCAACGGACTGGATGCAGTCTCGATATTTCAGCAGGAGTCGCCGGATCTGGTTCTGCTCGATGCCCTTATGCCGATCATGGACGGCATGGAGGCTGCCCGGCAGATCAAGTTTCTGGCCGGCGAGCGCCTGGTTCCTCTGATCTTCCTGACTTCCCTGTCTGAAGCTGGCGCGCTGGCCCGCTGTCTTGAGGCCGGTGGCGATGACTTTCTGGGCAAACCCTACAACCGGATCATCATCGAAGCGAAGATCAAGGCGTTCAACCGGATGCGGCTGATGCACCAGACCCTGTCGGATCAGCGGGATCTGATCCGGGAGCGGAATCGGCAACTGACGGAAGAGCAGGAAATCGCCAAGCGGGTATTCGACAACGTGGCCCACTCCGGTTGCCTGGATGCCGCCAATATCCGTTA
>Ga0102940_1000680_pt1 | contig 22890 bp, 22 predicted proteins | sample SalPonR2_C_D1_MG_FD_78215 | JGI IMG/M metagenome (GOLD analysis project Ga0102940, IMG submission 78215) | Salt pond soil microbial communities from South San Francisco under conditions of wetland restoration - Salt Pond MetaG R2_C_D1_MG | ecosystem: Environmental > Aquatic > Marine > Intertidal... | reverse complement strand
ATGGGACCGACTCCATGATCAAATGTTTTCACCATCAGGCCGGGCTTATCAAGCCGCTTGTTCCCCTGATCAAGGTCGGGACCTCCATCCTGACCATCGCCGCCGGGGGGAGCGCCGGGCGGGAAGGTCCCATCTCTCTGCTCGGCGCCGGGTGCGGTTCCTGGCTGGCTTCCAAGCTCCACCTGTCCACCAAGGAACGGCGGATCATGCTTCTGGCCGGAGCGGCCGGCGGGCTTGGGGCCATCTTCAGGGCTCCCCTGGGCGGAGCCCTGACCGCGGTGGAGGTTATCTACCGGGAGGATTTCGAGGCTGAGGCCATTCTGCCTTCGGTCATCTCCTCCGTGGTCTCGTATTCGCTGTTCACCCTGGCCTTCGGGACCGATCCCATTTTCGGGATTCCCCGGTTCAGCTTCAGCGATGTCCGGGAGCTTCCTTTTTACATGCTTCTGGCCGTGGCCTGCGCAGGTTCAGGATGGTTTTACGTACGCACCTTCACTTTTGTGAAGTACAAGGTGTTCTGGCCCCTGACCGACAAGCTCGGGCTTATGTGGACCCTGGGACTTGGAGGACTGGGCATGGGCGTCATGGGGATGGTCTTTCCCCAGCTGCTGTGCGGGGGATACGGCTGGCTGGAGCTGGCCATTCTGGGCAAGTTGTCCGTGGCCATGATGATCGGGATTATTTTCGGCAAGACCCTGGCCACCTCTCTTGTTCTCGGGTCCGGCATGAGCGGGGGGATGTTCGCTCCGGCCCTGTTCGTGGGCGGTATGACCGGCGGAGTGGTCGGATTTCTGTCCAACTCCCTCTATCCGAACCTGGTCACCCAGCCGGGCGGGTATGTGCTGGTGGGGATGGCCGCCTTTTTTGCCGGGGTGGCCAAGGCCCCCATCGGGCCGCTGATCATGGTCTGCGAACTGACCCAGGGGTACGGCCTGCTGGCGCCGCTTATGCTCGCCTCGGCTCTGTGTCTGGTTCTGGCCAGGAATGTGTCCCTGTATGAAAATCAGGTGGACAACAAATTCGAGTCCCCGGCCCATATCGAAGACGCGACCATCAATATTCTGGAAGGACTGCAGGTTCAGGATCACTTTCAGGCCGAACGGGTCACGGTTCTCGAGGAGGGCACCCCGTTTAAAGTCATGACCGACGTGATCAGCAACACCAACCAGTTTTATTTCCCGGTCCGCAATCGAGAAGATCATATCACCGGTATTCTGGCGGTTCAGGATCTGCGCAAGGTGCTTTTCGAGGATTGCCTGTGCGATCTGCTGGTGGCCAAGGATGTGGCCAAGAAGGCGATTCTGCTCCGGCCCGAGGACGATCTGTACACGGCTCTTTTAAAGTTCGTTGACTCGGACTACGGACAGATTCCTGTGGTGGACCCGAGCGATGAAACCCGGGTGCTGGGGCTGCTGGCCAGAGAAGACGTTTTCAAGGCCTATGCCCGGGCGCTGAAGGAGATTCGGGAAGCGGATAATTAAAGGCTGCAGGCCGGAGGTCACAGACGAGGCGAAAAATGTATGGGACCTGGAGGTCCTGTATTTTTTTCTTCTCTGGCACGGACAAAAAAGGACCACCCCGAGGGGTGGTCCTTTTTGATTTCAATGCCTGGGAGCTGCCGAACTCTACAGGGCCTTGGCCTTCTGCAGTTCGTCGGTGGAGAACTCCCATTTGGTGTTGTGGGGAGGCAGGGATTCCTTGATAAAGAATTCCGGCAGCTGATCATCGGCCTTGGTGAATCCGGCAGCTTCGTTGAAGGCGTATTCATCCTGCAGGATGGCGATACCGGCCTTGCCCACGTCGTCCGGGGTGAAGTCGATGCCGAACCTGGCCGCGATCATCTTGGCGATGACCTCCAGGGAGTCTTCGGTGTCAAGGACGGCAAAGGCCACGAACAGGCACAGCCCGGTGGCGTCCACCGCGGCCGTGGCGATCTGCAGATTTTTGGAGACGTCCACGTTCCCTTCCGGAGCGAGGGGGTTCACGTCGCCACCGACCTTGAGGATGTTCTGGCATACGGCGTAGCCGGCGGTGTGGTCCGCTCCCATGGGCGTGGTGGCGTAGGTCACGCCGACCCCCTTGACGGAGCGGGGATCATAGGCGGGCAGGGCCTGGCGTTTGACCACGGGGATGCGCTCCACGCCGAAGGCCTCGCCTGCAAAGGCGGTTCCGTTGCCCATGATCTGTCCCAGGGGGTCCTTCTTGTCATAGATCCGCTTGAGCAGGTTCACGGCTGCATCGCCGTCGCCCCAGGGGATGATTCCGCCGTCCATGGCCATGGCCACGGCATTGCCCATATCGATGGTGTCCACGCCGAGGTCGTCACAGAGCCGGTCGCACATGGCGATGGTGTCCACATCCTTGATCAGGGCGTTGCCCCCGAAGGCCCACACGGTCTCGTATTCGAAGCCGGAGGTCAGGTACTTTTCATCCTTGTCCGTATAGGCCTGGGAACACTGGATGATACACCCGGGATGACACCCTTCCTTGACCGTGCCCTTGCGGGCTTCCATGTTCTCAACGATCTTTTCACCGCTGATCTCCCCGACATGCTCGCACTGACCGGTCCGGAAATTCTTGGTCGGGAAGGCGCCGGCCTCGTTGATGATGTTCACCAGGATGTTGGTGCCGAATGCGGGCAGTCCCTGGCCGGTGACCGGATGATCCTTGAGGATGGAGACCCACCGCTTGGCCGCTTCCTTGAATGCTTCCTTGTCGGCCACGGCCGGGGCCTTGACTCCGGCGTCGTCGATGATGATCGCCTTGACCTTCTTGGACCCCATGACCGCACCCATGCCGCCGCGTCCTGCGGCCCGGGCCGGATTTCCGTTGGGGTCGGAAAACTGGATGGAGGCCACCTTGCGCAGGGTTTCCCCGGCCGGGCCGATGACCATCACTCCGGTTTTGGCTCCGTGGCGTTCGAGCAGGGTCTCGGTGCTGGCATAGGTACCCTTGCCCGTCAGGTCCGAGGCATCCTCGAACCGGACGCCGTCCTTGTCGATGATGATGTTGAAAAAGGGTGCATCGACTTCGGGTTTGTCTTCAAGGACAATGCCGATGATATCCAGCTTAGCCTGTTTCTGGGCGAACATGCCGCCGGAATTGCTTTCCTTGATGCCGCCGGTCAGGGGCGATTTGGCCCCGACCGATGCCCGGCCGGAGTTGGCCGCGATGGTTCCGGTAAGCAGTCCGGCCGCGATGACCATCTTGTTGTCCGGTCCGATGGGATTGCATGTGGCGGGGACTTCCTTGAGAACGATGCGGGATGTCAGGGCCCGGCCGCCCAGACCTGCATACTTTTCAGTTGCGTCCTCGTAGGAGAAAGTTCTTTCCTTGGTGTTGATGCGCAGAATTCGAGACATTCGACACTCCTTGTATGTTGTTATGTCAGATATGACATCTATGAACCTATGTCGAATAAGGTATAAAAGAGTGGGTTGATTTCTTTATATTAGAGTACTGCATTATGATTTGTAAACCCATAATGAAAAATTTGCTGATTTTTTGAGTATTGTGTCTTTTGAGGAGGAATAAAAGGGTGCTGCTGGATGCAGGTGTCCGATCTGGAGCCGGAGGTACGGGAAGAGGCGGAGATTGCGGAGTTGTCCGGATTAGGCTAGCCGATTCCAGACAGGGTCGCGTAACGCATGTTCAACGGGGGAAGAGAATGTTTTTTAGGGGAGTGCTGGTGGTCTTGCTTTGTGCGGTGGTGGGGTGCTCGTCAACGGTTCCCAGGCGAACCGTTCCAACGTCTCCCGGGACCGCCGATGTCTCCCGGAGTTCGTCCGGGAAACAGAGTGTTCCCACGGCCCGGCCGTATACGGTGCTGGGGCGGACCTATCACCCTGTTGCTTCGGCGCATGGATTTACGGAGACCGGGGTGGCCTCCTGGTATGGCCGTGATTTTCACGGTCGGCCCACGGCCTGCGGGGAACGGTACGACATGTACGGCATTTCAGCGGCGCACAAGCTGCTCCCCATGCATACCCGGCTCCGAGTCACCAATCTGGACAACGGACGACAGCTCACTGTTCGGGTCAACGATCGCGGACCCTTTGTGAACAGCCGTATCCTGGACCTTTCCTATGGCGCGGCCAGGGAGCTTGGAATGGTCGAGGCGGGCACGGCCAGGGTTCGCATAGAGTCCCTGGGGGGGAGCGTGCCGGACGTATCCGGGGCTTTTTATGTTCAGGTCGGGGCGTTTACGGTCCGAAGCAATGCGCTTCGGCTGGCGGACAATCTGCAGGACAGGGGATATGATCGGAGCAGGATACGGGAAGTGACCCTGGGGGGACAGCGCTTCTGGCGGGTGCAGGCCGGCATATTCAAGGGGCTGGACCGGGCCAGAGTCGGACTGGCCCGGTTGCGGGTGGAGAATCCGTCCGCGTTTATTCTTGCGGATTGATCTCCGCACGGAATTTCCGGGAGATGCGGAACACCACCACCTTGCGGGCGGGAAGGGTGATGGTCTCGTTGGTCTGGGGGTTGCGTCCTTTTCGGGCCTGTTTCTCATAGGCCTCGAACTTGCCGAATCCGCTGATGAGCAGCGAATAATCCTTTCGGATGGCTTCTTTCATGATGGACAGCAGGGTCTCGACCTGATCTTTGACCTCGGCCCGGTTCCGGTTGGTCTGTTCGTAAATATTATCGACAATATCAGCTTTGGTGAGAGTCTTTGAGGGCATGAGGCCTCCTTTGGAGTGCAGACCTGCCGGTCCGCAGGGGTTGGCAGGGACGGGTCCGCGCGTCAGGCAGACCGGCACATCCCTGAAATGGCTGCTGAGTGGTTGAGCACTCTTCCTTGTATCGGGGCGTATTTCGTCCCGATACAAGGGACGATCGAGCTTTGATAAGGACGACGCAAAAACCCCTTACCTGACGAGCTGTTTTTTTTCAAGCATAACTCTTTGTTTTTTTTCCCTTTTGAGAAAAAAGTTTATTATGTCTCAAAAAATATTTCATCATCCTGAACCGAAGACGGGGAAAGGATCGGTCTGGCCTGTGTTTCTGCCTTTTGCCGGCTGTCCGAGGCGGTGCGTCTACTGTGCCCAGGAGAGGCAGACCGGGCTGAAAGCCTTCGACCTTGAGAATGAATTTGTCAAGTTGAAACAAGGTCTTGCCAGACGAGCTGAATTGAAGCTCCCGCCCATCGGGCTGGGCTTTTTTGGAGGAACATTCACGGCTCTGCCGCGCAAGTGGCAGGAGCGGTACCTCGGGCTGGCAGGTCGGTTCAAGGAGCAGGGGGTGGTGGACCATGTCAGATGCTCCACCAGGCCGGATTGCTTGAGTACGCAATCGTTGTGCAGGATGCACACGGATGGCCTCGACATGGTGGAGTTGGGTGTGCAGAGTTTTTCGGATCAGGTTCTGGACCGGGCAGGACGTGGATATACTCAGGAAACGGTCCAGGCCGGATGCGACCAGGTCAGGGCGGCCGGTCTGGAGCTCGGCATTCAGCTTCTGCCCGGCCTTCCCGGACACGGCGGGCGGGAGTGGGAGAGGGATGTTTCTGAAACCATTGCCCGGGCGCCATCGGTACTGAGAATCTATCCCTGTCTGGTGATTACAGGGACGGTCCTGGCCGACTGGTGGAGGGAGGGGATCCATCAGCCCTGGTCCCTGTCCGAAACCGTGGATCGGATCGGCCCGGCCCTTCCCCGATTCTGGGAGGCCGGCATCGCGGTCATCCGTATCGGCCTGGCCCCGGAACCGGAGCTGCGGGACGGTCTGCTCGCCGGACCGTGGCATCCGGCGCTGGGCACTCTGGTCCGTGCCCGTGCCCTGGCGGAGATTCTGGGGGCCGGGTCCGGAGGCGGCATCGGGCCTGAAGACCTGCTCCGAGTGCCCCGCAGATACTCCGGAGAGTTCTGGGGGCACCAGGGGAGCAACCGGGATCGGTTGGCCGCTCTGGGCTTTGATCGGAATACGGTCCGGTTCTGGGACAACTCGTGGTTTGAAGTAAACGTACCTGCAAGAGAGTGAAAATGAATGCAATTCCAATATATACGGTGAGTCTGGGCTGTCCCAAGAATCGGGTCGATACGGAACGGATGCTCGGAAGCCTGGGCACCCGGTGGCGTGAGGTGGATCGCACGGACCAGGCCCGGGTGGTCCTGGTCAATACCTGCGGCTTCATTGCCCCGGCCGTGGAGGAGTCCGTGAGCATGATCCTGGAACTGGCCGCGGAGATCGCGGAGTTTTCCCCCAGGCCGCTTCTGGCGGTTACCGGCTGCCTGGTGGCCAGATACGGGCAGGAACTGGTTCGGGAGCTTCGGGACGAGGTGGATCTGTTTCTGACCATCGAGGAGCAGGGGCGATGGCCGGAACTGCTGGGGGCGGCCCTGCATGAGACGCTGCCCGCTGCTTCGACCCGGGCCGTGTCCACCCCGCCTGGATACGCCTATCTGAAGATCAGCGAAGGATGCGACAACGCCTGCCGGTTCTGCACTATTCCGTCGATTCGGGGCAGACAGCGGAGCTGGACGCCGGAGTTTCTGGAACAGGAGGCTGCGACCCTGATCCGCGGAGGAGTGCGGGAGCTGGTTGTCGTGGGGCAGGACGTGACCGCCTATGGTCGGGACCTGGGGCTCAACCATGGTCTGCGGACTCTGGTGGACAGGATTGCCCCCCTGCCGGGGCTGGACTGGCTCAGGCTCATGTATCTCTATCCGGCCGGATTGACACGGGAGACCCTCTCTTTTCTGGCTTCGGTGGGGGATCCTCTGCTGCCCTATTTCGACATTCCCCTGCAGCACGCTCATCCGGAGATTCTGAAAACCATGGGCCGCCCGTTCGCCAATGACCCGCGTCGGGTGGTGGACCGCGTCCGTGACTACTTTCCGGACGCCCACATGCGGACCACGTTTATTGTCGGGTATCCCGGAGAGACCGAGACCCATTTCCGGGCCCTGCTCGATTTTGTGCGCGAGGTCCGGTTTACCCATCTCGGTGTGTTCCCCTATTATGCCGAGGACGGAACCAGGGCCGCTGCCATGGACGGTCAGGTACCGGAAGAGGTCAAGCTGGAGCGGCGGGATCAGGTCATGGAGCTCCAGGCTGAAATCAGCGAAGAACTGCTGGCCGGGTACTGGGGTGAAGAGGTCGATGTCCTTGTGGACACCCCCCATGAGGAGTGGCCGACCCTGTTTGTGGGCCGGACCCGGTTCCAGGCCCCGGAGGTGGACGGAGTGACGTATGTCAGCGGGGAACGGATTCGCCCCGGCGATCTGGTTCGGGCCCGCGTGGAAGAGACCGAGACCTATGACCTGATCACCCTGGCTGAGGGGTGAGGACGGGAAAGGTGAATGTGACACTTTTGTAAGCAATAAAATATGGGGTATTTCGGTTGTCATTGCAAGTTCTTTTTGCTAGGACACCCCAAATTTAGTTTGTTTAGGGGGTAACCATGGAAAACAATGAAACCGCAACAACGACTGAGAGTATGACTGAAACAACGACTGAAAGCATGGACGATTTCGATTTCGACGATATGGAAATGGACTTTGAAGCCGCACTCGAGAACTATCTTGATTCGGACTTCGGTGAAGTCGAGGAAGGAGCGATCGTCCGTGGGGAGGTCGTCAAGGTCGACGAGAAGACCATTCTCGTGGATGTCAGTTTTAAATCTGAAGGTCAGATCCCGATCAATGAGTTCCTGGACAGCGAAGGCAACGTAACCGTTGCTGTCGGGGACAAGGTCGATGTCTACGTGGTCAACAAGAACGAACGCGACGGCACCATTTCCCTGTCCCGGGAAAAAGCCAAGCGGATGCAGGTCCTGGATGAGCTCGAAAGAGTCCTGGAGGATCAGGAAGAGGTCAAAGGCCGCATCATTCGTCGCATCAAGGGCGGATACGTCGTGGACATCAATGCGATCGAGGCTTTTCTGCCCGGTTCTCATGTTGACCTGCGCCCCGTTCCCGACATGGATGCACTGGTCGGGCAGGAGTTCGAATTTCGCGTGTTGAAGATCAACCGTCGCCGGAGCAACGTCATCGTTTCCCGGCGGGTCCTGCTCGAGGAAGAGCGGGAGCTCAAGCGCGCCAAGCTTCTGGAGACTCTGGAAGAAGGGCAGACGGTTCAGGGCACGGTCAAGAACATCACCGAATACGGCGTGTTTATGGATCTGGGTGGGCTGGACGGTCTGCTGCACATCACCGACATGTCCTGGAAGCGGATCAAGCATCCCAAGGAAATGGTTCAGCTCGGCGACGAACTGGATCTGAAGGTCCTCAATTTCGACCCCGAAACCAAGAAGGTTTCTCTGGGTCTGAAGCAGCTGGTTCCGGATCCGTGGGAAAACATTTCCGAAAAATATCCCCAGGGTGCCAAGCTCAGCGGCAAGGTCACCAATCTGGTGGATTACGGTGCATTTGTGGAACTGGAGCCCGGCGTCGAAGGGCTGGTGCATATCTCTGAAATGTCCTGGACCCGCAAACTGCGGCACCCTTCCCAGATGGTCCGTACCGGCGACGAAGTCGACGTGGTCATCCTCGGCGTGGATGTGGATCGCAAGCGGATCTCCCTGGGTATGAAGCAGGTCAGCCCCAATCCCTGGGATCTGGTGGCCGAGAAATATCCCGAAGGAACCGTGCTTGAAGCCAACATCAAGAACATCACCGAATTCGGGCTGTTCATCGGCATCGAAGACGGCATTGACGGCCTTATTCACGTCTCTGACCTGTCCTGGACCAAAAAGGTCCGTCATCCCGGAGAGATGCACAAGGTCGGTGACGTTGTGCGGGCCAAGGTCCTTACCGTGGACAAGGAAAACGAAAAGTTCACCCTGGGCATCAAGCAGCTGTCCGAGGATCCGTGGCTGGACGTTCCCGCCCGCTACCCCGTGAATACCCTGGTTACCGGCACCATCACCAACATCACCGATTTCGGTCTGTTCGTGGAAGTCGAGGAGGGCATCGAAGGTCTGGTGCACGTCTCGGAAATGAGCCGGAAAAAGATCAAGAATCCTAAGGAAGCCTTCAACGAAGGTGACCAGATCGAAGCCAAGGTCATTCACGTCAGTGCGGATGAACGCCGTCTGGGCCTCTCCCTCAAGCAGCAGGAAGAGCCCGAGCGCCGCAAGGAATTCCGCGCTCAGTCTTCCACCGCTATGGCCGGAAGCAACCTGGGCGACCTGATCCGTAAGAAGATGGAAGAGGATGCAGAATAACCGGTTGCACTTCAGCCAAAAACACCCGCTTTTGTTCGGGTTCTTTCTGATCTTTACGGCTGTGGCCCTCCTTGTGGGGGCCATGGCCTTTTTTCATTTTTTCCGGCCCGATTTCGGCCCCTGGTTCGGTACCTCACGGATCGGTATGCTTCATATCCGGGGAACGATCACGGAGTCCCGCAGGGTGAACGACTGGATCGGCAGACTCCGACGGGATGATTCCGTCAAGGGAGTTCTGGTGCGCATCAATTCTCCGGGGGGGAGCGTGGCCCCGTCTCAGGAGGTCTTTCAGGCCGTGCAGGACCTGGCCGCGGTCAAACCGGTATCCGTGTCCATGGGTGCGGTGGCCGCTTCAGGCGGCTACTACGTCGCATGTGCCGGAAGTCCGATCTGGGCCAATCCCGGAACCCTGACCGGAAGCATCGGGGTCAAACTGCAGTTGACCAGCTTCAAGGACCTGGCCGACAAGCTGGGGATCAGGGAACAGAGCGTGACCAGCGGTCCGCTCAAGAATGCCGGTTCTCCTCTTGCCCCGCTGACTTCGGAGCAGCAGACCTATTTTCAGGATCTGGTGAACGACCTGCACGATCAGTTTGTTTCCGATGTGGCCGAAGCCAGGGGGTTGGACCGGGAAGCGGTTCTGGATCTGGCCGATGGGCGGGCCATGTCCGGCCGGCAGGCGCAGCAGGTCGGCCTGGTGGATCGTATCGGCTCCCGGGAGCAGGCCCTGATGGAACTGAAGGATCGCCTCGGGCTTGATGGGGACGTCGAGCTCGTGGAGGGTCCGGAACTCAAGAAATCTCTTTTGAGCCGGGTACTCGGCATGGCCGGAGTCCTTCCGGGCAGCGATATTCGGCTCGGCCCGCAATGGACGCTTCGTTATGAACAGTGAACAGACTATGCAGAAGACTGCGCAGTGCTCGGATATTCTGGCCCGCATCACCCGGGGAGACCGGCTCGCACCCGATGAGGCTCTGACCCTGGCCCGCTTCGCTCCCGTACATGATCTGGGGGAGGCGGCCTGTGCCAGGCGCACAGCCATGCACGGCACCAAGGCGTTTTATGTGTACAATCAGCACCTCAATTATACCAATGTATGCAGCAATGCGTGCCGGTTCTGTGCCTTCAGCAAGCGGGCCGGTGACGAGGGGGCCTATGTCCATTCCGTGGAAAAGGCCCGGGAGCTGATTCTGGCCCGGGCAGAGGAGCCCATTCGGGAGATCCATGTCGTGGGTGGGCTGAATCCGGATCTTCCCTTTGCGTACTACCTCGACCTGATCCGGGCCATCAAGGAGTGTCGCCCCGGGGCGGCGGTCAAGGCCTTCACCGCAGTTGAGATCGCCTTTCTGGCCGACAAGTACGCGATGAGCGTGGAGCAGGTCTTTATCCGGTTGCGCGAAGCCGGGCTTGACGCCCTGCCCGGAGGCGGGGCCGAGGTGTTTGCTCCGCATATGCGGGAGCGGCTCTGCCCGGAAAAGGTCTCCGGCCGGGTCTGGCTCGATGTTCATGAACAGGCCCATGCCATGGGCCTGCCCACCAACTGCACCATGCTCTTTGGACATATCGAATCCTGGGAGGACCGCATCGAGCACCTGTCGGCCCTCAGGGACCTGCAGGACCGAAGTTCGGGGTTTTTGTGCTTTATTCCCCTGGCCTATCAGCCCATGAACAACGAATTGAACGCCAGGGGGCCGAGCGGGGAGGAGTTTCTCCGGATGATGGCTGTTTCCCGGCTTTTTCTGGACAATATTCCGCATATCAAGGCCTACTGGGCCTTTGCCGGCATCAAGGCCGCTCAGCTGGCCCTGTGGGCCGGGGCGGACGACTTTGACGGCACCCTGGTGGAGGAAAAGATCGGGCACGCGGCCGGGGCCGAATCCCCCAGGGGGCTGACCGTGGACCGGCTCAGGCAGTACATCGCGTCTGCCGGATTCATCCCGGTTGAACGGGATACTTTTTTCCAGGAAGTTTCCGGAATCAGATAGAGATCCTTGACTTTTTTTGAAGAAAAGGGTTTGTGAAAAGTTCCGCATGGGATGCGAAATTCATCTACCGGAGGAGAAAGATCATGGATGTGGTATTCGAGCTTTTGAAAAACATGTCGCACAGCACTGTGCCGGGAATTTTCGGCGTGCTGGGCATTTTCACCTATCTTGGGGCCATTGTCGTGGCTGCCATCTACCGAATTCGAGAGGGGATGCACGAAGAAGCCCATCATTAGATTCGGTTTGGTTCGTTTTTTTCAAGGCACGGGAAACCGTGCCTTTTTTTATGGGCTCGTTTAAGGGAGTTCTTGCTTTCAGGGTATCCCTCTTTTATCCTCCAAAGGTGTACCATGAACCAGTGACGCCGAACCCGGCCTCCGGCGATGTAAGTCGGGCACCCAAAAAAGACGAGGAGAACCAATGAATACCGACGCCGTTGGATCGATGAACACCCGGTTGACCGACCATGATATTTATCTGTTCAAACAGGGCACACACCGCAGGCTGCAGGAGAAACTCGGAGCCCATTTGAGAGATGGGGGCCGGGGGGCCGATTTTGCGGTCTGGGCCCCTAACGCGACCGGAGTCGCGGTCAGCGGGGACTTCAATGGATGGAGCCCCGACCGAAACCGGCTCGTTCCCCGTGGAGATGGGTCCGGCATCTGGGAGGGGGGCGTGCCCGAGGCGGAAAAGGGGCACGCGTACAAGTTTAGGATCACCACTCCTTCGGGGCAGGTTCTGGAAAAGGGGGACCCCTTTGCCGTGCGCTGGGAGGAGCCGCCCCGCACCGCTTCCGTGCTCTGGGATCTTGCATACCAATGGACCGACAAGGCCTGGATGGCGTCCCGCAAAGAGCGAAACGCCCTGAATGCCCCTCAGTCCGTGTACGAGGTCCATCTCGGATCGTGGAAGCGAAGTCCGGACGATCCGGATCGGGTGCTGGGGTTTCGGGAACTGGCTCACGCGCTGGCCGATTATGTGACGGAGATGGGGTTTACGCATGTGGAGCTGCTCCCGGTGACCGAGCATCCCTTTTACGGCTCGTGGGGATACCAGACCGTGGGGTATTTTGCGCCCTGCAACAGGTATGGCTCACCCCAGGATTTCATGTATTTTGTCGACCATCTGCACCGGGCCGGGATCGGGGTGATCATGGACTGGGTTCCGTCCCACTTTCCAACGGATGCCCATGGCCTGGCCATGTTCGACGGCACGGCCCTGTTCGAGCATCTGGATATTCGCAAGGGATTTCATCCGGACTGGAGCAGCGCCATATTCAATTACGGCAGGTACGAGGTAGGAGCCTTTCTGATCAGCAGTGCCCTGTTCTGGCTGCGCACCTACCATATCGACGGGCTGCGCGTGGACGCGGTGGCCTCCATGCTCTACCTGGACTATTCCCGGGAGGAGGGGGAGTGGATCCCCAACAAGTACGGGGGAAACGAGAATCTGGAGGCTGTCGAATTTCTGCGTCACTGCAACCGGGCCGTGTATGAGGAGTTTCCCGATGTGCAGACAGCCGCCGAGGAGTCCACTTCCTGGCCCGGGGTCTCGCGTCCCGTGTACCTGGGGGGGCTGGGGTTCGGTCTGAAATGGAACATGGGGTGGATGCACGATACGCTGAACTATTTCAGTAATGATCCGGTCTTTCGAAAATTTCACCATAATGAACTGACGTTTGCCATCTGGTATGCCTTCACGGAAAATTTTGTGCTTCCCCTGTCCCACGACGAGGTCGTGCACGGCAAGGGGTCCCTGGCGGGCAAGATGCCCGGGGATATGTGGCAGAAGCTGGCCAATCTCCGCCTGCTGTACGGGTACATGTTCGGCCAGCCCGGAAAGAAGCTGTTGTTCATGGGGGGGGAATTCGGGCAGTGGGCCGAATGGAACCACGACCGCAGCCTGGACTGGCATCTGCTGGAAGACCCCATGCACAGCGGCCTGGCAGCCTGGGTCAGGGATCTGAACCGGTACTATCAGACGTGTCCGGCCCTGTATGAACGTGACTTTCACCCCGACGGGTTTATGTGGGAGGATTGTCGTGATGCGGACCAGAGCGTGCTCAGTTTTTTTCGCCGGGATTCGCAGGGCAGTTCGGTGCTGGTGGTCTGCAACTGTACGCCGGTGGTGCGGGAAGAGTACTGCGTCGGGGTGCCTCTGGCCGGAGGGTGGAGAGAAGTGCTGAACAGTGACGCCGAATGCTACGGAGGTTCCGGCGTGGGCAATCAGGGGCGGGTGGAAGCCGGTCCGGGAGGAGGTCGGGACTTTCCGGCCTCGATGCTGTTGACCCTGCCCCCTCTTGGCGTGGTTTTTCTGGAGCCCGAGGCATGAACAGCGGTCGCTCTTTTTGCTTCAGGGACTGGATGGCACATCGCAACAGCGGTATTCTCTGCCATGTGACCTCCCTGCCATCCCGTTTCGGGGTGGGGGACTTCGGCCCCGGTGCCTTTGCCTTTGCGGATTTTCTGCAGCAGGCCGGCCAGCGGTGCTGGCAGGTACTGCCTCTGTCTCCTGTCAACGGAGGGGCCGGGGATTCTCCGTACAGCGGTTATTCCGCTTTTGCGGGGAATTTTCTGTTTATCAGCCCGGAAGAGCTGGTTCGGAAGGGATGGCTGCGGCGGAAGGATCTGGAAGGTGCCCCGGATTTTCCGACTGACCGGGTGGACTACGATCAGGTTCGGACCTGGAAAAAGGGTCTGCTGGATCACGCCTTTGATCTGGCGCTGCCCCGTCTTCGCAGCCTGGAACGCTTTTCGGCGTTTCGAAAGCAGTGTCGGTCCTGGATCGAGGAGTATGCACTGTTTGCAGCCCTGAAGGAGTATTTCAACGGGCAGCCATGGTATCAGTGGCCGGATTCCATCCGGATGCGGGACCCGGAGGCCGTGGAGTCGTGGCGGGAAAAACTCTCCTACGCGGTGTTTCGAGAGATATTTTTCCAGTTTTTGTTTTATGAGCAGTGGGAGACGCTCAAGGCGTACTGCAACGAACTGGATATCCGGATTATGGGAGACATTCCTATCTATGTGAGTCTCGACAGCTGTGATGTCTGGAGCAGGCCGGAGCTGTTCGAGCTCGACAGGCAGCGAAGGCCCGTCTACGTGGCCGGAGCTCCTCCTGACTATTTCAGCAAAACCGGTCAGCTCTGGGGCAACCCGGTCTATGACTGGAAGCGTCAGAGTGAAGAAGGGTTTGCGTGGTGGGTGGACAGAATCAGGCATGCCATGGTCTGTTTTGATATGGTCCGGCTGGACCACTTTCGCGGGTTCGCAGCATACTGGCAGGTCCCGGCCGGGGAGAAGACAGCTGAAAACGGGGTCTGGATACCCGGCCCGGGAAGACATCTTTTTGACACACTGGTCCGGGAGGTGGGAGAGTTGCCCCTGATTGCCGAAGATCTGGGAATGATCACCGAGGATGTTCGGGAACTTATGAGCAGGTATGGATTTCCCGGGATGCGGGTGCTCCAGTTCGCATTTGACGGGGAGTTTGCGGCCAATGAGTATCTGCCGCACAATTTTGAGCACAACACCGTGGTGTATACCGGAACCCATGACAATAATACGGTTTCGGCGTGGTTTGCCCGGGAGCTGGATGATCAGGGGCGGGAACTGGTTCGAAGGTATATCGGAGCGTCCGGAAAAAGAGACCGGGAGCACATAGCCGAGTCCATGCTCCGGCTGGCCATGGCCTCGGTGGCCGGGCTGTGTATTGTTCCCCTGCAGGATGTTCCAGGAATACACGGGCAGCGGATGAACACCCCGGGGAAGAGCGGGGGAAACTGGGCCTGGCGGGTGCGCAGGCAGGACTTGTGTGAGGATGTGGCTACGGCGCTTTCAGAGATGGCCGAGGTCTATGGCCGAACAGGATGAGATCGGGATGAAGGGTCGTTCACACAAAAAAAAGCCCCGCTTGGCGGGGCTTTTTTTTGTGTCTTTGTTCGATGTCGAACTAGACGCAACCGGTAGGCTTGGGCAGACCGGCCATTTTGCATGCTCCCTTGCCGGGTCCGGAGGGGAACAGCTCGTAGATCTGCTTCAGCTTGTAGCCGGTGGACTTGGACAGGATGCGCACCATGGGTGCGATTCCGTTTTTCTTGTAGTAGTCCTGCAGAAAGTCGAGGATCTTCTGGTGTGCGTCGGAGATGTCGGTAATGCCTTCGCTTTCCTTGACATAATCGACCCACTCAGGAGTCCATTCTTCAAACTTCAGGAGAAAGCCGTCTTCGTCGACTTCGAACGATTTTCCTTTGAATTCAACAGTAGCCATAGGTGTTAACCTCCTTAAATGGTGTTTTCCCCAGGATATGGTTTAGAACTATAAATCCGAGTTCCTCGATAGGAGGAACTTGCCCTTCTGTCAAATATTGAGAGGAGGCGCGGCACGAAATTCGGGGAGAATTCAGTCGTTGATGAGTTCCTTCAGCCCCTTTCCGGCCTTGAAAAAAGGCATGTTCTTGGGCTGGACCTGCACCGGTTCTCCGGTCTTGGGGTTCCGGCCACGATAGCCCTTGTAGTCCTTCATCTGGAAGCTCCCGAAACCGCGGAGTTCGACCCGGCCGTCATCAACGAGTGTTTCCTTGATGGAGTCGAAAAAAGTGTCCACTATGATCACGCCTTCTTCCGGTGAAATTCCGCAATCCTCGGCCAGTGACTGGATAAGTTCGCTCTTGTTCATACTGCCTCGATGATCGTTCAGAAATGATTAACTGCTTTTAATGCCTAAAAAAAGCAGCAGCCGTCAAGAGAAAATGATCAAAAGGGGGCTCATTTGAAGTCGCGAATGACGATCTGCTCCTTGCGCAGGGGACACCAGGTCGGCCTGACCGCGTCGTCGTGTATGGGGCGCCGGGGAGGGGTGGCCACATTACACAGGCGTTCGGTGGTCGTTTTGACGCAAAGGGGACATTGATCACATTTGGTAATGACAAGAATCATAAGGGGTGGGGGGGTGAAATGTTGATATCAATTTTCAAATTTACCTGCTGCTTTGATGAGATGCAAGATCTTTTTTGTTCGGATTCTGTCCCGACATCAGTGGTGCCAAAAAATTGACAATTGACCGGTTTCATGTTCAGTTTTATTTCTAATGAAGCAGGCTTCCGGTTGCTTGGCCGTGTCCACCATGACGGTTTTCCATTTTGCAGGTATGCAGGTGCCCGCTTCGGGATGAGATGGATTATACTCCTTCGTCGCAGGATTACAGGATTGTCCGGCCCCTGCCCATAATCCTGTCAAACCTCTTGATCCCTATAATTATAAGCTGTTTTGCCAGAGGTGAATCGTTATTTTATTTTATCATATTTTTTTAAGGATTTGTTCCGAGCTATGAGTACAGACACGGCCAAAGTGCTGATTGTGGAGCAGAACAAGGTGGATCGGGACCGGGTTGCAGCTGCTTTGCGCAAAAATGTCAGGTGCATTGTTTTCGACTGCGGAACAGCGAGTGGGGCCCTTGAAATCCTTGATGGAGAAGACATCGGGGTGATGCTGGTCGGCACCGACGGGAGCGGAACGGATTCTCTGGAACTGATCAGACAGGTGCACCGCCTCAACCCCGGAACTCAAATCATCCCTGCGATCACCCAGGGGGATCGGGCCCAGATGACCAGCGCTCTGAGTGCCGGAGGGTTGTTCTATGTCAATTTTCCATATGACAGCAGGGAAGTGGCCATCATTGTCGCCAGGGCACTGCGCTTTTATCGCAGCGCAGAGCAGGGAAAGGTCGCTGAACCGGGAATCCGCAAGTCAGATGGTTTCATGGGCATCGTATATGGTTCGGAAAAAATGGCCGAGCTCTTGTCCGTGGTGAAAACCGTGGCCGACGACGACGCGAGCACGGTTCTGCTGCAGGGGGAGAGTGGAACGGGCAAAGAGCTTCTCGCTCAGGCCCTCCATTCTCTGAGTCCGAGGTCCGGAAAAAATTTTGTTCCTGTCAATTGTGCCGCCATCCCGGAAGATCTGATGGAAAGCGAGATGTTCGGCTACGTCAAGGGGGCCTTTACCGGTGCCAATCAGGCCAAGATCGGGCGGATGCAGTATGCGGACAAAGGAACTCTTTTTCTGGACGAGATAGGAGATATGAAGCCTTCCCTGCAATCCAAGCTGCTTCGCGTGCTGCAGGAAAAAGAGTTTGAGCCGGTGGGGGGGGTGAAGCCTGTGGCGGTCAATGTCCGGGTCGTCGCTGCAACGCATCGCAACCTCGAAGAACTTGTGGCTGCAGGGACCTTCCGTCAGGACCTGTACTACCGTCTGAATGTCGTCCCCCTGACCATCCCCCCGTTGCGAGAGCGGGGCGCGGATATTCCTCCCCTGGTCGATACATTCGTGCACATGTTCAACAGAAATAAACGGGTCGGGTTGAAGGGGTTCGAGTCCTCGGCCCTGGATGCCCTGAGCAGGTATGACTGGCCGGGAAATGTGCGGGAGCTGAAAAATCTCGTCCAACGCATGGTCGTGCTCCATCCGGGGAAAAAAATCGCCTGCGCGGATCTTCCGGAGCAGTACCGCTTGGGATGCACTGATTCGGCTCCCATCGGCAAAAGCGGTCAGGGCGCAGCAGACAGGCCGGGGACGGGGTCGATACGGACCTATGATTTCAAGGCCATGGTGGCCCGTTTCGAAGAAAAGCTCATCCGCAAGGCCCTGCACATGAGCGGCGGGAACAAGAAAGAGGCTGCGGAACTGCTTACGTTGAAACGAACCACCTTTCTTGAAAAGCTGAAAAAAAGAAATATTTCCTGAGCGTCGGGCAAGGAAGAGGGGGGCAGCGGCGGCGCTGCCCCCTTTTTTGTGAGGTTTTCAGGAGGGAGTGAACATCAGGAATTTTTTCAGGAGCTCCTCTTTTTCGGCAGGCGTCACGATGATATCCCTGACTCCGTATTTGGCTGCCTGAAGTACTGTCCTGCGGGTCCACTGCGGGCCGGCGGCCAGAATGGGCGCGGTGTCCGGGGCCGAGGCCCGGGCCTTGATAACGGCTGCCAGCCCTCGCTCCGAGACCTGATCCATGATGACCAGCACCCCTTTAAGGGTTTCGGTCTGAACATGTTTGCGGAAATTGTCCTGAAAAGAGTGGCAGGCAAGGGAAAAGGCTTGTTCGTGCAGGGCCTGCTCGAAGGGGGCTGCCCCTGTGGGGGTTTCGTGCAGGATGAGGATATCGGCTGGTTTACGATCCGCCTCCTCCTGGTCAACATTTCCCCTGTCCTCTTTTGCTGATTCTTTTCCGGCTGGTTTTGAATCGTTGGATTCAGGTTTTTCAGGAGAGCGGGGCCATTCCCTGCCCTCCTGCTCCTTGAGCAGTCCAAGTGGAGAGGCCGGAAGCAGAAGTTCCAGAGGGTCGAGTTCGCGGTCGCTGAGGCGCAGAGGGTACCGGATGCGGACCAGAGGGGCATTGTCTTCCAGGGGAGGACCGTCCGGCTCCATTATTTCGATATCGGACTTGGTGAACCGGGGTTTGTCCGGATGGAATCTGGAAAACAGAGTGGTCAGAATGCCGGAGGTGATATTGGCGATTTCTCCGTAGGCATCCATTTCGTCCGGGCTGAAATATTCCTGCTGGATATTTTTTTTCAGCTCGGATTCCGGAATCATGAGCAGGGTCCCGCCCATGAGGATGGCGTCGCGTACCGAACAGGCCATCATTGAAGTGCCTGACTGCCCCCCCTGCCCCTGAACCTCAAGGGCGGCACAGGCGTACTTTTTAAGAAGGCCGGACCGGAATTCAGGCAGCGTGGTGAGCTCGAGCTCGGGTCTGCCGAGTTCGAATTCGGTCCCCAGAAGCCCGCCCACTTCATCCCGGATGTTTTCCCGGGCCAGGGAAAGGATCTGGTCAAGAAATTTCTTGAATTCCATTACAACCCTGGTGTGTTATCCCACATATCGGATTTCGACGAAAAAGTTTCCTTCCTTGATCGAGAACTCTACCGCGGTTTTTTTTGCCGAGGGGAATCCTCCCACCGAATATCGTTCCCCGCAGACCGTGGTGGGGATGGAGAGTTCCAGCTCCGCACCCTGCTCCGTGGCAGCGGCCTTGATTCCTCCTGCGACCATGTTGGCCACTTCCCCCATGGCGTCCCGGACATCTGCGGTCACCTCGGTCTCATTCGTGTCCAGCAGGGCCGAAGAGATGGCCAGGGCGACCTGCTCGGGGCAATGGATGGCCACCATTCCCCGTGTTGCCCCTGAAAATCCGATCACCGCGGATACGCTGTTCAGATGGTATCCGGGCAGTGGAGAAGAATCGGCATGGACCGTAAGGTCCATGCCGATCATAAATTCGAAAATCTCCCTGACTGCGGGAGCGATGATGCTGGAGTTGAACACGCGTTTTCCCCGATATGGTTATTCGAAATGGATTTCCACCAGAAACCGACAGTCCTGGAAGGAGAAGGGGACGATGGTTCCCTCATGTTTGCCGGGGCACTCGACTGTGTAGTTGTCTCCGTCGACAGTGGTAGGGATGGACAGGCGGATGTCCTGGCCCTGCTCTTCCAGCTTGCCCTTCACGTTTCCGGTGATCATGTTGGCAAGCTCGCCCATGGCGTCTTTGACGTCGTCGTCAAGAGATTCCACTTCCATGCCGAGAAAGAGTTCCGTAATGCGGCAGGCCACGTTTACGGGGCTGTGCACGGCCACGGCCCCCTTGTTGGCCCCGGCCATGCCCACGATGGAGGAGATGGAGTCGGAAAAACGCTCGTTGCGTGTCTCTAAGGGGGCCCCCGCCGAGACTTCCTCCATGAGCATGGTGGTAAACACTTCCTGGGTCGCTTCGACAATGTATTGCGCAAGGTTCACGATTTTGTTCCTTTGCTACAGAATTTTTCCCAGAACCTCTTTGATCAGGTCCGGAGTGAACGGCTTTTTGATGCTGCCTTTGGCACCGAGCTCCAGGGCTTGATTCAGAATGTCTGATCCGGTTTCCGTGGAAATCATGACCACCGGAATGGACTGCAACGCAGGATCATCGTTTTTGGCCTGGAGAAATTCAACCCCGTTCATGTTGGGCATGTTGATGTCGCTCAGGATGATGTCCACAGGGGTTTCCCGCAGGACGTCCAGGGCCTGTTGTCCGTCTGCCGCCTCCAGGGTCTTTTCGAATTCAAAGCCGGCCTGGCGCAGGGCCCGACCCACGATTTTGCGCATGGTGCTCGAATCGTCGATAATGAGAATTTTGCTCATGAGAAGGCTCCTTTTATTGTGATGAGAGAGTCCGGGGTGGTTGTTCGCGGTACAGGCTACAGGGGCGGGGGCCCGGCAGGCGGCTCATTGCGCGTCCCGGGAAAGAATCCTGCCCGCAACGGAGATGGTAACGGGTGTGTCGTCAACGAGAAAGAAGCACTGTTTCTCCTGGCTCGAGGACGCCCCCTTTTTGTCGGCACTGGTCGGCAATCCGAGACCATAGGTCTGGTCTTCGGGAAGAAATTTATTGAGCATTACCCCGGTAATGGTGTTTACCAGTTCGAAGAGCAGGTCCTGAAGAGCTTCTGCCGGAAGCTCTTCTGCCGGTGCGGCATGCAGGATTTCTCCGATATTGCGCAGCAGGGCTTCCGACAGTGTCAGGTAAACGACACCATCGGCAGGAGACGTGATTTCCAGGCGAGCGGTCATGGGCGCGGAGACCTCGAGGTTTTGCTCGTTTTCGGCCGGAACTGTCTCCAGAAAAGCCATATTTTCAAAGGTTTCCTGAATGGATTCTTCAAGAGCCCGGGTGAGGTCAGAGGTCATGGTGGATTCCTCGCGAAGCGGGTCAGTCGATGATCGGTTCCAGGCGCTGCATGAGCAGAGCCGGAGAAACCGGTTTGTTCAATACGCCGAACGCCCCCAGTGAGAGCAGTTCAGATTCCTTTGCCGGGTTGCCGGCACTGGTGATGACCAGGACGGGGATGCCCGTGAGACGGGGGCTGCCCTTGACCCGTTTGAGCAGTTGCTCCCCGGTCATGACCGGCATGTTCAGGTCCGTGATGAGCAGGTCCGTGTCCGTCTGCTTGAGCAGATCCAGGGCTTCGGCCCCATGGGCTGCTTCGTGGATATCCGCATCGGCCAGGCCGATGATGGAAAGACATCTCATGATGACCATCCGTGCCGTGCCGGAATCGTCGGCAATGACTATTCGCATGTCTACTTGGCCTCTTTGCTTGGCAGAAAGTCCTGGTTGATCTCTTCGAAGGCGTCCTGGGCCGTGAGCATGATCATGGCCAGCTGCTCGGGGGAGATTTCAAAATAGGCGGTATACCGGGTGTCCAACTGATACTGCATGCCGTCGCTGCCGGTGTCCTGACCCCACATCATGGCGATGATATCTCCGAGATGAACGGCATAGACGAGCCCTCGGTACTCTTTTGGAGCCAGTTCCGGCTGATGATGGTACCGGACCACTGCCTGCAGGGCCTCGGGCAGGCCCCAGTGGACGGCCAGCTCCGATCCGGCCACGGCATGGTCGTACCCGAGCAGTTCCTGCTCCGCAGTGATGTAGTCCGAAACCACGCCCTGTTCGATCCGGTACAGGACCTCGCGGGAGGTGCCGGCCAGGCAGTCGGAAATGATGGCCTTGCCGATATCGTGCAGCAGGCCGCCGGTGAAGGCCACGCCTGCATCGATTTCATTTTTGGCGTACCGAATCACCTCCCGGGAGGCGATGGCCGTGAAGAGATCATGCCGCCACAGATCTCCCTGCTTGGCCTCATATCCCTCGAGCCGGGTGTGCAGGAGCTTGACCGCGCTGTCGGCCACGGCAATGCCGACAATGATCTTTTCCCCCAGGTACAGCACGGCCCGCTCGATGGTTGTGATCGGCTGCAGGGGGGCGAAAACCGGTGAATTGACGACTCGAAGCACCTGAGCCGTGAGGATGGAGTCATGCTTGACCAGACGGATGACGTCCTCAAGCTCGTGACTGGCGGTAGTCATGACCTGCAGCAGGTTCGAAGCGCTGTAGGAAAGCATGGGGGCGCGTTGGACCAGCCGGGTCAAGGGGGGGGGCGCTGTCATTTTTTTCATTGCATACCTCAGATTTTCCACTGTCCCCGTCCCGGGCACGAGATGATCACTTCGCCCGTATCCACGGGTACGGCAACGGTCCGACTGAAGTTTTCTCCGGTATCTTCGGCCAGGGCTCCCATGCCGCGTGTCCAGAGAATCTTCTTGATCGCCAGGAGATTCCGTTTTCCGATATTGAAGGTCTGATTGTTGTCCATGATCGACGCCCCTCCGACCAGCTTGATGATCATCCCTTTGGCAGTGGGATGGGTGCCGTTTCGAACCATGGCTTCGAGCAGGGCGGGAATGGCCGAGTCGGCGAAATACCCGATCCGTTTCCGGCGCATTTCTGGATTGATGCTCGAGTCCGGAAGCGCGATGTGGGCCATGCCCGCGCATCTGGTTTTGGGATCCAGAAAAATGATCGCGACGCAGGATCCGAGCGCATATGTTTTGATCGTGGTCCCGGCAGTGCTTGCCACGCCGAGGTCTCCGATTCCGAGCACGATGTCCTTCATGGGCGTTTGGGGGCGAGAAGTTCGAGAAGAGCGGGACCGATATCGTCAATGGGAACCAGCCGATCGGTCCCCCCGAGTTCATACGCGACTTTGGGCATACCAAAAACCACGGAACTGTTCTGGTCCTGGGCCAGGGTTTTTGCCCCTGCCCGGCGCATGGCCAGCAAGCCCTTGCCTCCGTCGCCGCCCATCCCGGTAAGGATGGCGCCTACGGCGTTTGCCCCGACCTGTTTGGCCACGGAGTTCAT
>Ga0102940_1000678_pt1 | contig 22959 bp, 19 predicted proteins | sample SalPonR2_C_D1_MG_FD_78215 | JGI IMG/M metagenome (GOLD analysis project Ga0102940, IMG submission 78215) | Salt pond soil microbial communities from South San Francisco under conditions of wetland restoration - Salt Pond MetaG R2_C_D1_MG | ecosystem: Environmental > Aquatic > Marine > Intertidal... | reverse complement strand
CTGTCCAGTATCTCCTTGACGGCACTGCCGGTGACCGTGTAGTGCCACAAAGGATTGCCCAGCTCATCGAACTGGTTGAAAATCTGCAGGTTTTCTCCGGATTTCCGCAGTTCCCAGCACTTGTCGAATATCTCCTTGACATTGGATTCACATCCGGGTGTGGCAATCACTTGACCGGCAATTTTGTTGAGCCATTCAAACCGTTCCTGGGACATCTCCTCGGGAAGAATGGCAATGGCCTGGCAGGCCAGCAGGGCAGAAATGTAAGCTCCGCCGCGGCAGTAGTTTCCGGTGGAGGGCCACACGGCCCGGGTTTTCTGCGGGTCGAACTGCCCGGTCACCAGTCCTGGGGCAAGGCATCCGTAGGTGGCCCCCACCTTGTGGGCACCGGTGGGGAACCAGCGGCCGGTGAGCATGATGATGGGGGCCCGGCACCCAGTGAGTTCAGGCGGCAGCACGATGTGGTTCGGGCTGCCGAACAGGCCGCCGGCATCTTTCTGTTCGTTTTTCCATGTGATCCTGAAAAGGTTGGCCGAATGCAGGTCCCACAGTCCGATACACCTGAGCTGTGCCATGATTGTTTCCGGTATTGTTTCCGGATGCTTCATCATGTCGAAGGTCGGCAGGACGATCTGTTTCTTTTTGCAGTACGCGATGTTCTTGTCCAGTGTCCGGCTGTCGATGGTCAAATCAATCATGGCGTTTCCTTTTTCATCTGTTCTAAATATATTCCGGGTATGACAGCATACATAGCTGCCGCTGCCGCCAGGTCCTGTTTGTTTATTTTTTCGTTGGCAACATGGGCCTGATCGATCTCTCCGGGACCGAACCCGATACAGGGGATGCCATGTTTTCCCATGATGGCGACCCCGTTTGTGGAAAACGCCCAGCTGTCGATCTCCGGTGTTTTGTTGAACAGACGGGTGTAGGCGTTCACAAGGGCCTGGCAGGCGGGATGGGTTTCATCGATTTTCCAGGAGGGAAAGGCGCACCTGGCCGGATACACCAGGCCGGTATAGGCAGGATCATTGTACCGGTAAATCGTCACAAGGGCGCCGGCTGCCTGGACAGCCGGCAGCTGTTTGATCTCTTCCACTGCCCTGTCAATGGTTTCACCTGCGGTCAGTCGCCGGTCCAGGGATATCCAGCAGCTGTCAGCCACGGAACAGCGTGAAGGTGCCGTGGAAAAAATCTCAGACACTGTCAGTGTCCCTTTTCCCAGAAAGGGATCTTCTGCCAGACCGGCTGCGAGCGCTTCAATCTCTCCCAGGATTTTCGCCATTTTGAAAATAGCATTGTCTCCTTTTTCCGGTGTGGAGCCATGGGCGCTTTTTCCCGGCACGTAGACCTTCATCTCCATACGCCCTTTCTGGCCCCGCCGGATAGAGCCGGAAGAGGGTTCCGTGCATACGACAAATTCGGGGCGTATCCCGGATTCTTCAATAAGGTATTGCCAGCACAGGCCGTCGCACACCTCTTCCATGACCGTTCCGGTCACCAGCAGCGTGATACCGGATAACAGGTCCAGTTCTTTCATGATTTTTACAGCGTAGACCATGGCGGCCATACCGCCGGCCTGGTCGCTGGATCCCAGTCCATGGATGGTGGTGTCTGTTTCATGCCCGGTATAGGGATCACAGGACCAGTTGTCCATCCGGCCCGGTCCAACGGTATCCACATGGGCATCCATGGCAATCAGGTGCTGTCCCGTGCCTGCATATCCCAGGATATTTCCCATGGGATCGATCTCGATGCGGTCAAATCCTGTGACAGCCATTTCCTGTCTGATACGCGCAATAATGGCTGCCTCGTGCCGGCTCTCACTGGGAATTTTCACAAGATCCCTGAGAAAACTGCACATGGTCGGCTGACAGGCATCTGCCCGGGCCAGGACCTTTTGAAAATCAATTTGCATGGGTATCCCTGTTTGTATCAAGGGTCCTGAACCGCTCCAGGCTCCGCTCCCAGTTGGAATGAATGAGGGCATCCGCCCCGGCCAGGTCCCCGTTTTTCAAGGCAGCAATAATGGCGGCGTGTTCCTTGATGGAACTGTCCCAGTATGCAGTGCCTTCGAAATAGTTGACCTCCAGACGGCGGTACCGGATTTTCAACTGTTCCAGCATGTCAATCAGTATGTCGTTCTTTGACTGCCGTATAAAAACCCCATGAAAGTTGCCATCCGCCCTGGATGCCGCCACAGGATCATCTTTTTCAAAGGCAGTTTTCAACGCTTCATTGGCAGCCTCCATCTGCTTGAAATCTGAACGGGACAGGTGGACAGACGCTTCATACAATGCCAGTTTTTCCAGGGTCCAGATCACGGGATAGATCATTTCCGGTTCCTTTGGGGGGATGGGGGATATCCGCGTCCACCGGTTGGCGGCGGAATCAATCAACCCCTTGTCTTCCAGCCGGCGCAGTGCCTCTCTGACAGGTGTCCGGCTGACACCCAGGTGTTCTGCAAGCTCTTTGTCAACAATTTTTTCTCCAGGCCGCAGCACTCCGTCCATAATCCAGTTCAGCAGCTTATTATACACATCCTCCCGTATGGACTGGCGGCTGATCTGGGTTTCTTTTACAGGCAAAGGCATCGGTTGCACATCTTCCTTTCTGTTAAGGTCAATCCATTCAAAGCATATTGGATGTGATATATCGGATACGATTATATGTCAAGGAATAATTGCATCATTTTGCCGCGTTTATCATAAAAAGAATTTACAGGATCGCGCATTACCGCGTGGATAGTTTATGAACATTGCCTTGGAACCTAAATACGCTGCAATTGTCTTTAGAAGTTGACATTTGCCTGACAGGTCTATATCATTTGGTATAAACTGGAGAGAGGGAAGACAACTATGGAAAGTGCCAAATTATTCAATAATGGCCGCAGCCAGGCTGTGCGCTTACCAAAAGCCTATCGGTTTGAGGGTAATGAGGTATATGTTAAAAAAGTTGCGGAAGGTGTGCTTTTACTTTCAAAGAAGCAATCTTTATGGGATCTCTGGGAAAAAAATCTGCTGAAATATGACTCACCGTTCATGATGGAAAGAAACCAGCCGATCCAGCAGCAGGAGCGGGAAAGTTTTGATTAAATATATACTGGATACAAATATCTGCATCTACATAATGAATCAAAAACCCATTGAAATTATACATAAATTCAAACAATTTGACATTGGTGACATTGGTGTTTCAACCATTACGGTTTCAGAACTGCATTATGGAGCAGCGAAAAGCAAACATACCAAACTGAATTTTCGGCGGATTGAAGAATTTATCGCCCCGCTGGAAATTCTTCCATATGACCACAATGCTGCAGTTTATTACGGTGAAATTCGTTGCAATCTGGAAAAAGAGGGAAAAACCATCGGTCCTTTAGATATGCTGATAGCAGCGCATGCTTTAAGCAGAGGTATCACCCTGGTAACAAACAATGAGACAGAATTCCAGAGAGTTGACCGTTTAATAGTTGAGAATTGGGTCAAACGATGAAAACATAAGCATAATAGATATGCTTGCTGGAAAGCCTTCAGCAGAAAGCCAGACTTCTTTCAAAAAGTGGCTTCAGGCCAGGGCACAATGATTTACTGATTCCATACCCTGGTACAGATGCAGAGATAAACTCTTCAACACTCATGCTTGCCCGGCATCGGCGCAGTCAACGCCCCGTTTTCTATCGGTGTTTTACAATCCGGACGATCTCTTCGGCCAGTACCTGGGAAGCGTCAATGGTGGCAAGGGGCAGATCCCCGCCCAGGGCGCTCAGTTCCGTACACGCCACAATGGCCACCCGCACCGCCTGTTCCTTTAAATGATCACAGACCCTGGCATACTGCCCAAGGAGATCCGGGGAGATGCGGCCGGTCTTCACCTGGCGGATGATACGGAAGACCAGGTCCTGGTGTTCCGCATCCGGCCAGATATCCGCCATTCCCAGCGCCGCAAACCGCCGGGTATAGAGCTGGGTGATGGCCACGGCAGGAGAGGCCAGCATCCCGATCTTTTTCTCTTTGCCAAACCGTGTTTTCACCTGTTCCACCACCCGGTCGATCATGTTGACCACCGGTATGTCTACCGCCTGCTGCACCGCATCATAATAATGATGGGCCGTGTTGCAGGGGATAACCAGAAAATCGGCGCCCCAGGTTTCCAGCCGCCGGCCCATGTCAGCCATGACCGGCCCGGGGTCTTCCCCGTCCCCTTCAATAATGGCTTTGATCCGGGAGGGCACTTTGGGGTTGTTGTCCACAATGCACCGGATATGGTCTTTGTCATCTGTGGCCGGTGTCAGGCGGATGATGCGCTGCATCAGGTCCACCGTGGCCTCAGGTCCCATCCCGCCGATGATGCCCACGATTTTTTCCCGGGTCTGTGTCATGGTATCTGCTTTCTTATAGGTAACCCATTTGCGCTGCTGGCCGGTTTGGTGCCGGACATTGCCCCGGCTGATGCACTCTGAAATGTCTGTCCGCCAGGCTGCAATGGAACAGCAGCCGCCCTGGAATGCCGTGGCAGCTGCTGTTCATGCATCGGTTTGCCGACTGTTTGTGACGGTTGTTTCTGCCCCCTATTTCCGAAACGTATCCATATAGGCATACAGGGCAGGAGATCCACCGGTATGGAGAAACAACACCTTTGTACCGGGTGCGAAATGGTCTTTTCGAATCAAATCAATCAATCCGGCCGCGGTTTTGCCTGAATAGACCGGGTCCAGAAGAATCGATTCGGTCTGTGCAAACAGTTTCACCGCCTCCACCATGGCATCTGTGGGGATGGAATACCCCGGCCCCACATACTGGTCAAAGCACACAAATTCTTTGCGGTCAATGGCAGTTTTTATTCCCAGTTTTTCGGCTGTTGCAAGGGCCAGTTTGTAAACGATTTCCTCCTGGACATCCTTTTTTCTGGACACATTGACACCGCTGACCGGGATATTACTGCTGGCGCCCACCATGCCCACCACCATGCCGGCATGGGTACCTGCAGATCCGGACGGCACAACAATATGGTCAATATTCAGGTGCATGTTATTGAGCTGGGTCATTGTTTCTGCAGCACATGACACATATCCCAGTGCACCGATGGCATTTGATGCCCCCCCGGGGATAATATACGGCCGTCTGCCTTCGGCCTCAAGAGCGGCAGCCTTTTTTTCCATGGCCCCCATCATATCTGTTCCGCCGGGCACCACCTCAATGCTTTTCACCCCCATGAGTTCAAACAGAAAATTGTTGCCGCTGGCATCTTCTTTGTAGGACCCTTTCACCCGTTCTTCCAGGACCAGGTGGCAGTCAAGGCCTTCCTTCACCGCCCAGGAGAGTGTCAGCCGGCAGTGGTTGGACTGCACGGCCCCGCAGGTGATGATGGTGTCCGCCTTTTTTGCCATGGCATCGGCTATGCAGAATTCCAGTTTCCTGGTTTTGTTGCCCCCGCCGGCCCCGGGAAGCAGATCGTCCCGCTTCACATACAGGGTGACGTCCTTTCCAAGACGTTTGCTTAAAGCCGGCATGGGCTCAATGGGGGTGGGGGTATGAATGTATTTTCTTCTGGGAAATTGTGCAAAATTCATGGGTCTTCCTTACATCTTAATGGGTTTGTTAAAAGGGGTTTCAGTTTCGGCATTTGTTGATTCAGGTTCCCTGGGCAGCACCCGGGCCGCCACATCCGCTATGATTTGTGCGATCCGTTCACAATCCGCCATGTCAAAAGTCAGTGGAATCCGCATATCGCACATCCCGGCCAGTATGCGGTCAGTATTAGGCAATTCGGGCAGATTGTCAAAGTATTTCCAGCTGCTGTAGGCGCTGGTGAATCCCACAGGCCGTTTGTTGCCGAACCACTTGAGTTCCACGCCCCGGGAAAGGCAGGTATCCAGGAACCGGTGGATCACGGCGGGATCCTGCGTGTGCAGGGTGAACTGGATGGAGCTGCCCACATACTGTTCTTTCGGGTCCCGCTGCGGGCAGGTGAGGCCCGGAATTTGGTTCAGCCGGGATTCCAGGAGCCGGTAGCGGCGGTTCCAACGTTGGCACTGGTCATCCAGGATTGCCAGCTGGGGCCTGAGAATGGCGGCCCGCAGATCGTCCATGCGGCAGGAATAGTTGGGGACCAGTTCCCGGATCGATTCGAACACCGCGTCATCCGGCCGGGACAGGTGCCGGTCATAATTCATGTAGGACCCGGAATAGATGATGGCCCGGGCCATCAGGTCCGGATCATCCGTGACCAGCAGGCCCCCTTCTCCGGAGTTCATGTGCTTGTAGGTCTGGGTGCTGAAGCAGGCGGCCGGGCCGAAGGATCCGGACAGGCGGCCGTTCCACCGGGCCCCCATGGTGTGGGCGCAGTCTTCGATCAAGGTGATCCCGTGCTGCCGGCAGATCTCCATGATCCGGTCCATGTCGGCGATATGGCCCCGCATATGGGACATCATGAACCACTTGACCTCCCTGTCTGCCGCCTTGGCCGCCAGGTCGTCAAAATCGATGGTATAGTCATCGGTGATCTCCACCAGGATGATGCCGGCCCCGGTGTTGTGGATGGCACCCGGCACCGGGGCCAGGGTATAGGCGTTGCAGAGCACGCCCTCCCCGGGCCGGACCCCGGCGCTCTTCAGCGCCAGGTACATGGCGCTGCCGCAGGAGGCACAGGCCAGGCAGTACCGGGAGCCCATGTACTGCGCAAACTCTTTTTCCAGCAGCGCGGTCTGGGAGACCTCGTCCTCGACCACATTGTACCGGTGAAGCCGGCCGGACCGCAGCACCGCCAGGGCATTGTCAATGGCCGGTCCGGAAATGGGTTCCTGCCGGGTGAAACTCTTGGCAAACGTTACAGGGTGTTCCGTGGGAGCAGACATGGCTATCCTTTCTGGGTGTGCTGACAGCGGTTAAGAATAATCTTTCTGGGAATAGACCGTGAAATCCCATGCCTGGTCCGGGAAGAACTTTTTCAGGCGCCAGTCGCAGGCCCGTGCATGGCCTTCCATGCCCTCCACCCGGGACAGCCGGGAAGCCCGGGCGCTGATCTCCCGGCAGGCCTGTTTTTCAATCTCCTGATAGGTGCAGATTTTCAAAAACTTGTGCACGTTCAGCCCGCCGGAATAATACCCGGCCTTGCGGGTGGGCAGGATATGGTTGGTGCCCGAGCACTTGTCCCCCTGGGCCACGGTGCAGTAATCTCCTATAAACAGAGACCCGTAGGCGGTCAAATGGTCGCACCACCACTGGTTGTCCCTGGTCATCACCTGGACATGCTCGGGTGCATACCGGTCGCTGACATCGGCCATCTCCTGCCAGTCGCCGCAAAGGATGATCTCCCCGTAGTCCCGCCAGGAGGCGGCGGCCACCTCCGGGTCCGGCAGGTCATCGATCACCTGGGGCATCAGTGCCAGCACCTTTTCTCCCAAGGCCTTTGCATCGGTGAACAGCCACACCGGGGAATCATACCCGTGCTCGGCCTGGGACACCAGGTCCACGGCAATGGTCATGGGATCGGCCGTGTCATCGGCGATCACGGCGGATTCCGTGGGGCCGGCAAACACATCGATGGCGCATTCGCCGGATCCGGCCAGCAGGGCTTTGGCTTCCGCCACATAGGCATTGCCCGGACCGGCGAGGATATTGGCCCGTTTTCCGGTGAACAGCCCGAAGGCCATGGCGGCAATGGCCTGGACCCCGCCCATCTCCAGGATGATGTCCGCCCCGGCGATGTCCATGGCATAGGCCACGGCCGGATCGATGCTCTTTCCCCGGGGAGGGGAGGCCGCAATCACGGTCTTCACACCCGCCGCTTTTGCCGTGGCCACACTCATGACGGCGGAACAGGCATGGGCGAACCGGCCCCCGGGGATGTAGCATCCGGCCACATCCATGGGAATGATCCGCTGGCCCAGGCGAACACCCGGATACACCCGGGTTTCAAATTCCTGAATACTGTCCCGCTGGGCTTTGGCAAATGCCGACACCTGGTGGTGGGCAAACTGAATATCTTCTTTGACAGAGTCCGGAACCGTGCCGATCAACTGCTGTTTTTTCTCTTTACTGAGAACAAACGGATCGGTCCAGTTGTCAAACTTCAGCGCCAGTGCTTCCACGGCTTTTTCCCGGTCGGCCCGGATATCGGCCAGCATCTTTTCAACGGCCGGCCGGATGCTTTCACTGTGGGATTCCGCGGTTTTTACCGCTTTTTTCAAATGCTGCATGTATCGTTTTCTCCATAATTGATTAGGTAAGCGCATCTCATGTGTCTATATCTGTTCAACATCTCCTGCAACAGTTGTCAGGGGGTGGTTCTGTCGGATCAGTACCCGAAAACCTTGGGCAGCCAAAGGCAGAATCCCGGGATATAGGCCACGACAAACACGGCCAGGATCTGTATGACTGAAAATGGAATGGCCCGCATTGAAATTTCTTCAATGCTCACTTTTCCAATGCCGGACGCAATAAACAGATTTTCCCCCAGAGGCGGTGTTTCAAACCCGATTTCACAGCACATCACCAGCACCACGCCGAAATGGATGGGGTCCACCCCCAGGCTGGTCATGACCGGGAGCAGAACGGGTGTCACCAGCATGATGGTGGCCAGGGTTTCCATGAACATGCCGATAAGGATCAGGAACAGGATGATCAGTGCCCAGATGATGTAGACATTGCCGGTCAGGGCCAGCAGCCAGGCGGCAATGGCATCCGGGATCTTGTACTGCACCAGGAGCCGGCCGAACGCCTGGGCCGTGAACAGGATGATCAGCACCCGGCCGGACAGCCAGGTGGTGGAGTCCAGAGACTTGAAAATAGCGGGCAGCTTGAGTTCCTTGTAGATGAAAATGCCCACGAACAGGGTGTAGAAAATCGAAACAATAGCGGCTTCCGTGGGGGTAAAAAACCCGGAATAGATCCCGCCCAGGATCACCACGGGCGCCATCAGGGCCCAGAACCCATCCTTGATTTTCACCAGCGCTTCCTTCATGGACCATTCGCCTTCGTTGGGCTTGTACCCTTTTTTCTTGCTGATGACATAATTGAGGAGAATGATGCCGGATGCGATGAGCAGACCCGGGAACACCCCGGCAATGAACAGTTTGGTGATGGATTCGCTGGCCGTCACCCCGTAGATCACCATGGGAATGCTGGGGGGAATCACGATGCCCAGACCGCCGGAAGAGGCCGTGATGGCGGAGGCATAGGATGGGTCATATTTCCGCTTGATCATGGCCGGAATCATGAGCATGCCCACGGCCGCCGTGGTGGCCGGTCCGGACCCGGAGATGGCCCCGAAAAACAGGCAGGCCAGTACGGTGGATGCACCCAGGCCCCCGGCCATCCGGCCGGCCAGGGCTTCGGCGATCTCCACCAGCCGCCTTGAAATGCCGGATCCCTGCATCAGGGCTCCGGAAAGGATAAAGGCCGGCAGGGCCATGACCGGAAAGGAGTTAACCGCGTTGTAGGCGATCTGCACCAGGGTGGTCACATCCTTGTCAATGGAAATGAACGCTGCCATGGCCGCCATGCCCAGGGCCACGGCAATGGGGGCACCGATCACCAGAAGGATGCCGAACGCGCCGAACAATACCGATGAAATCATGCCGTCCTCCCTGTATCACGCGAATCGATTCTCATGTCCCGCTTGATATCTTCTATATCCGACGAAACGTCGTCCACATCCACGATTTCCCGTTTCAGAATGTGTTTCAGGATATTGACCTGGATGATCCGGACGCTCATGAGGGTGAAGGTGAATGGAAACAGCATGTACACATACTGCATGGGGATATCCAGGGCCGGGGAATAAAACGGATATTCCATCATGTCCCGGATGACCTCAATGCTTTTGACCGTCATGATGGCATTGAACACCAGCCAGATGCCGTCGGCGATCAGCTGGGACACATCGCCCACGATTTTTGGAAACAGCTTGAACTGAAAGGTGACCCGGTTGTGTGCCCCCAGACGGGCTGCATAAGAAGCCCCCAGAAAGGCGAACCAGACAAACGCAAACCGTGAGGCTTCCTCGCTCCAGGCCAGGGAGTTCTGGAAAACGGTCCGCATGATCACCTGGAAGAACAAAAGGATCACAAAAAAACTGAGGAAAAATTTACACAGGTATCCTTCGATATTGTCCAGGACAGTGATCGACTTTTTCAGAACACTGCTGAGGGCCACCTTTCTGCTCCTTTTCTGTAAAGTCTGTTCAAAGGAGGGGTCCCGGGTTTCCGAAAGACCCCTCCCGGTTTCAACCGTAGTTACCCGAAAATCACTTGATTACTGGGCCTGTCTGGCTTTTTCGGCTCTTTCAAGCTCTGCCACCACTTCCATGACCGCTTCCTTGCCGCCGACCTTGTCATAGTATTTGGGCCATACTTCTTTCTTGGCCACTTCAACCATCTTGTCTTCATCCGAGAATTCGCTGTACTCCATGCCGGCGTCCAGCATGGCCTGGAGGGCTTTTTCAGATTCTTCCATCTGGAACAGCACACAGTATTGCTGGGCTTCGATGCCGGCCCGGACCAGGATGTCCTTGAGGTTCTGATCCATTTTCTGGAAATGTTTTTCACCGACAATCATGGGCTGCAAAGAGAACTGGTAATGCAGCGGGGTGATGTATTTCTGGACCTCCTGGAACTTCATGGTGTAGTTGACAATATAGGGATTGTCCTGGCCGTCCACCACGCCCTGCTGCAGCGCGGTAAAGGTCTCCGGCCATGCCATGGGGGTGGGGTTCGCGCCCCAGGCTTCATAGGATGCGATCATCAGGGCGTTCTGGGGTACCCGGACTTTCAGGCCTTCCAGATCGGCCATGCTGGTGATCTTGCGTTTGGAATTGGTCAGGTGACGGAAATTGGAATAGGTCCAGGCCAGAATCCGTATACCGGCTTCCTTTTTCAGGATCTCATTCCATTGGGCACCCAGTTTGCCCGTAGTGATGGTGACGGCATCCCGCATGCTCTTGATGACATAGGGGAAGGTCAGGATGTTGATTTTGCGGGAAAACGGAGACAGGTTGGGAACTGACAGCATGCACAGGTCCAGTTCACCGCTGCGGGTGTTCTGGAGCATTTCGGTTTCATTTCCCAGAGCACTGCCCGGAAACAGCTGGATTTCCACATCTCCGCCTGTGTAGCCTTCCACCAGGTACTTGAACTGTTTGGCAATGGCGCCCTGGTCGGAGTTGATGGGATCACCGAATCCCAGTTTCATGACCTGTTTGGCAAACACCTGCGCCGGTGCCATCAGACAAACGGACATCGCTGCCACAATCAGAAAAAGAACTAATTTTTTCATGGATACCTCCCCTTGGATAAAAATTGTTTGTGATAATTGTTACTAAAATAGTAACATTAATTCTATATTTGAATTTAAAAGACCTTATTTGTAATGTCAATACTTTTTTTAAATTTTTTAATGTTTTTTTTATTCCATGAAATCAAAAAATATGGTATGTCACAAGGCCTGATCAAAACAGGAAAGACCACTGCCCCTGAAACCCTTAATCCCTGGAAAGCACCATGTCCGGAAAGCAAGACCAGTATTTTTCCAAAACCCTTGAAAAAGGATTGTCCATCCTGAACCTGTTCGGCCGGGAAAACCCTTCCCGGTCCCTGACGGAGATATCCTCCCTTACGGGCATCAACAAGACCTCCACCTACCGCCTGGTCAACACCCTGGTCCAGCTGGGATACCTGCGCAAAAGCGTCATGGACAAATCCCTGCGGCTGGGTCCAAGGGCATTTTCCATGGGCCATGAGTGTTTTCAGGGGTTTGACATCTACCAGGGCATCAAGCCCATCATTGACAAGACGTTTTTTGAACACCACATCTCCATCGACTCGGCCCTGATCGACGGGTACAAACTGATCTCCCTGTACCGGCGGGAAATGCCAAACCTGGTTTCGTTCCACCTGCCCCTGATCATGGACGAACTCTATGCCCGGGCCATGGGAAAGATCGTGCTGGCCCACATGGGACCCGACGACCTGGACCACTATTTTGCCACCCTGGCCCCCATGCGGCTGACCCCCTTCACCCTGGTGGACATCGACGAGATCCAAAAAGATATCCGCAACACCCGGACACGGGGCTATTCCATCAATGACAGAGAATACATGACCGGGGTGATCAGCATCGGGGCACCCATCATGAACCTGCAGACCAAATCCGTGGTGGGGGCCGTGAGCCTGGATTTTCCATCCAAAGAGTATTCCCTGGACAGCATTGAAAAACAGTACATCTCCGTGCTGCTTACGCTGGCCACGGAAGCCTCGGACCTGATCACCACGGCCGGCATCCGGCAGTAGGCAGAGACCGGCATTCCGGAAAAACGCCTGTCTTGGTGAGCCATGCCCCCCCATTGTCATAAACAGGCGGAGTTGTGCCGCACACAGGCCCTGATCAACCAGGGGATCACGGATTTTTCAGGCGCCTACATGGCGGTCAAATATGTGGCCGGCCACATGGACCAGTATCCTGACACCATCGGCGCCGACATGGTTGACACATTGACCGGTCTCATCCGGTCCCCCCGGTTTGACCGCCAGAAGCAGTCCTATTTTCTGTTTCATGAAGCTGCCGGGGCCCTGAGCCGGCTTGCCGGCCGGGTCAGAGACCCGTTGTCAGAACGTATCATCCGGGCACTCACCGACATCCTGTACACCTCTCATGGAAAACGCCTGCGGGCCGTGAACCAGGCCCTGGGGGAGCTGCCATGGAAACCGGTTGCATCCGGTCCTTCGGTCATGGAGCCCCCGTCTGTTCTGCCGGTGGATCTGAACCGGTTGCTTCCCGGGGGTGCGGCAGATGGGAAGCAGACCCGATGGCAGGGCCGGAGCCTGATCATCGACACAGCCGGCAGCACCTGTTTGGTGCTCAAATTTGCCACCAGTGCCGGCAATATCACGGACCTGGCCCGGGAGGCGGCCTGGCTTGCCGGACTGCAGTTCCCCAGGAAAGATATGGCCGCCAGCGGCTTTGACGCGCCCGTGCCGGTTGAACACCAGGGGCACCGGGTGTTTGCCATCACTTCGGACCTGCCCGGTGATACCCCTCCTTTCCTGTACAGACAGATCTGCATCGCGTTTTTGCCCTGCCCCGGCTATTATGAGTATCCCAACACGCCGGGTTGCAACCGTCCCCTGTCATGGACCCGGCAGGTGTTCATCAAAAATGCCCGGATCCTGGGACAAATGACCGTGCAGGGTATCGTTCACACGGCGCTGATTCCATTGTTCCATAACCGCGTCCAGCAGCGGCGGCGCACCGATCAGGGGGCGTATCTGTGGGAACATGCCGGCCGCCTGGACCAGTGGCTGGATTCCTGCCGATATCCCAACTTTGCCCGTTCCGGCCCCAGGGACTTCGAGCACCTCCAACGGATTGCCACCAGTGCCGGACTGCGCCATTACATTGGCGAACATCTCTTGAGCTTCATCCTGGTGATCGGCAGTGTTTTCAGAAACAGAGCCCCGGACCGCCGGGGCATTACCCCGGATGCAGCCCCTGAAGACACGCGGGACCTGTTTGACCGGACAGCGTTTGCATCCCTGATCGCCGACGTCAGCGAAAATTATTTTAAAGGGCTGTGTAAAGCGGGACTGCCACATGCGCTCCTGCAGACCATACCCCGGCTCACCGCAGCCTTGATTCAGACCATGGGATATGATGAGCACATGGAGGAAGTGCTCCGGATCCAGGACCAGAACCGGATGACCAAGGAACAATATGAACAGTTTCTATATCAAAGGGGTGCCCAAACACTGCCCCCGAAAGGACAGGCGGATATTCCGCTGCGCACAGGCCCCCACCTGGGCGGATTCAATCAAAGTATTTCCGTTCCGGAACTTATTGAATACCTGTTTCGTTTTTCCGCACTGGCCGTGTCCCACTGCTTTCTGAATGAAAACCGGCCGCTATGACCAGACAGTCCTTTTTCATACACTCTCCCCACAACTTGGGTGCAAAAGTTAATTGTTGTTGCCCGCTTCTTTTGATTTTCCCTTGATGCTTTTCTTTCATCCCTTACAGGCGCACTTGTAATATTTTTGTCATCGCCTCTCCGGACAGATGCACAGGGTTGTTTTTTTGGCCGGCCGCATCCACCACCGGGCCGATATGTGCAGGGGTGATGCCGTAAACACCCAGCCGGGGCATGTTAAACCGCTCGGTCCACTCCTCCAGCAGGCCCAGAAGCCGGCGGCAGCCGGCGGACTGATCCGTGTGCGATGCCCTGCCCGCCAGGAGCCACCCGGCCCGGGCATATTTATCCAGGGCCGGATGAGCGGGATCCTGATCCAACAGTGCCGTGATATTCTCCCGGGTGGCTGCCGCCAGCAGGGTGCCGCACACCTTCCCGTGGGGCATGCCTTTCATTGCGCCGATCACCGGGGCAAACCCGTGCACCACACCAAGGCCGGCATTGGCCAGGGCCAGCCCGGACAGGTATGCCCCATAGGCCAGGCAGGACCGGCCATGTATATCTTCCGGGTCCTCCATTACACACCGCTGTAATGCTGTGCCGAACCCCTCCAGCCCGCTGATGCACAGCGCATCGGTCATAGGGGATGCCTTGGTGGAAACCAGCGCTTCCAGCAGCTGGGTCAGGGCGTCCATGCCGCAGGCCGCCGTGATATCCGCCGGGCAGCCCAGGGCCAGCTCCGGGTCCACCAGGACCGCATCCGGCATGAAATTATCATGGCGCAGCGATTTTTTAAACCCGTCTGCCCCGGTCCGGGTGAGCACGGCATTTTTTGTGGCCTCACTGCCGGTACCCGCCGTTGTGGGGACCGCTATGAACGGTACTTTCCGCCCGTCATGGGTCCGGGTGCCCACCCCTTCCAGAAAATCGGCCACCGGTCCCTCCTGCAGGAGTATGGCAGACACGGCCTTGCCCGCATCCAGCACACTGCCCCCGCCCACGGCCGCCACCGCATCCACGGGCCGGCCGGCATATCTTTCCACTATCTTGTCAATATCTTCCGGTCGGGGTTCTCCCTGAATATCAGCTGTGTACAATGCAATTCCAGCTGCATTGCATCCTTTTAGCAGCGGTTCCCAATGCGGACCGTTCACAAAAGAGGCGGCACCGGTGATCAGCAGCAGTTTTTTCCCGAATTTTCCGGCCAGATCCGGCAGGTGCGACAGTTTCCCCGGCCCGAAATACAGGCGGGGATTGGCACAAAAATCAAACTCCAAAACAAACCCCTTGTTATTTTAGTTGATTGCCTTTTATTATATGAAAACAAAAAAAAATGGTAGGCTTGAACGTAAAAAAGGACACAAATGCTCTCGACATCCGCTTCCGTTACCATTGACCCCGCCCGGTGTTCCGGCTGCGGCACCTGTATCCGGGTATGCCCGTCAGATATCCTTTCCCTGGAAAACGGCACTGCAAGGGCAGCACCGGACACCCATACAGCCCGGTGCCTGCAGTGCGGCCACTGCATGGCTGCCTGCCCGGAAGGTGCCGTCACCATCCCGGCCCTGGATCCGGATCTGCAGGATTTTGCCACCTTTACCATGGACCCTGCCTGGCTGCCGCCGGGCAAAGGCCTTTCCACACAGGACCTGGCCCGGCTCATATGTTCCAGACGGTCCTGCCGGCATTACAGCCAGGCCCCGGTGGAAAGGGAAAGAATGGCCGACCTCATCAAACTTGCGGTGTTTGCCCCCTCCGGCACCAACAGCCAGGCCTGGACATTCACCTGCCTGTCATCCCGGTCCGAGGTCCTGGCCCTGGGACTGTCCATCAAGGCATTTTTCGAACGCCTGAACAAAAGAGCGGAAAATTTTCTGCTCAGAAAATCCCTGGCCCTGACCGGAAACAACACCCTGGACCATTACTTCACCAACTATTATGCATCGGTCAAAACCGCCATGGAGCAGATGGAAACAGAAAACCGGGACCGGCTCTTCCATGGGGCCCCTGCCCTCATTCTCATCGGATCATCCCCGGGTGCCACCTGCCCCAAAGAGGATGCCCTGCTGGCCGCCGGCAACATCCTGATGGCCGCCCACACCATGGGCCTGGGTACCTGCCTTATCGGGTATGCGGTAGCAGCCATGAACGAGGACCGGTCCATCCAGAAAGAACTGGGCATCCCGGAATCGGAAACCATCCACGCTGCCGTGGCCCTGGGATATCCCGATGCAACCTTTCAGCGTATCACCGGCAGAAAAAAACCAAAGATCCGGTTCCCGGGCAAATGAATGCAGGCAGGGTAAAATCATTGTGCCGTGCCTGTGCCTGTATTTTATTGCCGGTAACCGGCATGGTTATTAAAAAAATGGGCATGGCATCTTACCTGCGGACATGCTAAAAATAACCGATGTATAAATGACAGGGATTCACCAATGAAAATAGCGTGCAAAAGCCTTGACGGAGCCGACAAAAATGCCCTATTTTAAACGCCATTTGATCACCCGGGAACTTGCCGCAGTTGCCATGGGCACCCTGCCGGCAGACCTGATACTGAAAAACGCAAACCTGGTGGATGTGTGTACCGGCCGGGTAAGGCCCGGCTGCAGCATTGCCGTGTACAGGGGATTTATCGCCTGTGTCGGCAGCTGCGGACACATCCGGTCCGATACAGATACAAAAATCAAGGATGTTACGGGAAAATACCTGTGCCCCGGCCTGATCGATTCCCACATGCATGTGGAAAGTTCCATGGTGGACCTGCCCGCCTTTGCGCAAGGGGTGCTGCCCCACGGTACCACCACCATCTGCCCGGATATCCATGAAATCACCAATGTCCTGGGAATGAAAGCCCTCACGCTGTTCAAGGAAAGCGCTGAAGACCTGCCTCTCAAGGTCTTGACCGCCATGCCGGTGTGCGTCCCCTCCCTGCCGGGGATGGAGGATGCCGGCGCCGTCATCGGTCCCGGGGATGTGGAAGATGCCTATGACCGGAACCTTGCCTTTCTCCAGGGCGAGCAGATGAATTTTCCCGGCGTGGTATACGGGGATGAAACCGTCCATGAGATCACCGGACATGGGCTGCGGAACGGAAAAGTGTTGACCGGCCACTTTGGCGGGGATGATGCGCCCGGCCTGAACGCCTATGTGGCTTCAGGCATGACTGCGGACCATGAGACCACCACAGCCGAAGGGGCACTGGCCCGGGCCGAACTAGGGATGTATGTCCAGATGCGTTACGGCAGTGCCTGGCTGGACCTGCCCAACCTGATACCGGCCATCACCAAAAATCCGGGCATCGACACCCGGTTTTTCACCCTGGTCACCGATGATGTGACACCGGCCACCATCAGCAGGGAAGGCCATCTGGTCCGGGTGATCCGGGAGGCGGTCCGCCTGGGACTGGATCCTGTCACCGCCCTGCAGATGGCCACCATCAATCCTGCCCAGATGCTGGAACAGGGGCGGTGGATCGGGTCCCTCACCCCGGGTCGGGCCGCGGACATCCTGGTGGTGGACTCCCTGTCCGAATTCAGGATCGAACAGGTGTACACAAACGGTACCCTGGTAGCGGAACACGGCCATATGGCAGTGGATATCCCGGGATACCGGTATCCGGACTGGGCAGTCAACACCGTTCACCTTGACGCGCTGTCGGAACCTGATTTCAAGATTGCCTGCAGCGCCAACCCCGAGGTGACCGCCCGGGTGATCCAGTTGATACCCGGCAGTGTGAACACTGTGTCGCGAAAGGAAAACATGCCGGTAACCAAAGGCGAAATCCAGGCAGACCCCCAAAAAGATATTGCAAAGGCGGCCATGTTTTTCCGGCACAGACCCGGGAACGGGGCGGACAACACCCGGTCCCTGGGTCTGGTGTCAGGCACGGGGTTCAAAACAGGATGCGCTTACGCTTCCACGGTGGCCCATGACTGCCACAACCTGCTGGTGGTGGGGACAGATGACGCAGCCATGGCCCTTGCGGCCAATACCCTGATCGATTCCAGAGGGGGCATTGCCGTGGTGGACAACGGCCGGGTCCTGGCCCATCTGGCACTGCCTTTGGGCGGTCTGATGGGGTTTGCATCCATGGAAACCGCAGCCGAAAAAGTGCGTGATATTGAAACTGCCATGCAGCAGATCGGCTGCCCCCATCCTGCCTTTGAAATGACCATGAGCCTGATCGGCCTTGTGGTACTTGGAGAACTCCGGCTGTCCAACCGGGGGCTGGTGGAGATGAAAGACGGCAATCCCCCGCAGCTTGTGGATCTGTTTGTGTCCTGATACCGCTGTGTGTCAATCATGACCTGAACGGCGGTAAAGGTAAAAAAAGGGGACTTACGGTGAAAATAATTATCTCCCTGTGTCTGGTCAATTTCTGACAGCCAGCCGTATCCCGAATCCGATCAAGGCAATGCCGGCCAGGCGGACGGCGGTCCGTCTGACCCAGGGCCAGCGGACAAGCTTTCCGGCCACGGCATTACCGGCTATGACCAGGCAAGTCTGGTACAACAAGCTGATAACAGACACATGCACCATCAGGACCACCAGGGTGAGGGGCGTTGATTCAGGACTGAGAAACAATGGGAAAAACGCCATAAAAAACATGATAACCTTGGGGTTGGTCAGGCTGACGGCCAGGGCCTGCCGGAAATAGATCCAGCCGGCCTGCTGCACAGCCGCGGCAGCGGGCGCGTCTTTCACAGATGCAGCCAGCAGCCTTATGCCCAGCCAGCACAGGTATGCAGCCCCGACCCACTGGGCACCGGCCAGTATACCCGGACAGGCACCCAGCAGGGCGGCCAGCCCAAGAACTGCAGCACACATATATATGAAATCTCCTGACAAGGTGCCGAACACCGCTTTCATCCCGGCGCCCATGCCGTTCCGTGCCGTGGCATTTAAAATGCTGATGGTCCCTGCCCCGGGGATAAGCTGAAATACAAACACCGCTGCAATAAAACTGCCGTAATTCTGGATGTCAAACATGGTTTTCTCCTGATATCACAGGGGAGTGATCTTTTATAGTTCAGGTCATATGAACTGATACCAAGCATACCTTATAATATTACAACAAGTATCACGTCTTGTGACCGGCACTTAGCTGTGGGCAAACTGTATCCAAAAAAAAATCACTTTTCTGCGTTTGAAGAACCATCATCGGCGTTTTATTAATAATCCTCATCTTCATCATACATGTCTTCATATGGCATGGTGCTTGCAAAATCCAAAAATACCCCCAAAGATTCGCACAAATTTTTTATCACCCTGCTGTGTGCTTCTTTTTGCTCAATAGTTTTGGCCTTGGCCATTCCTTTGAATGCCAGACCCAGCTCCTTTGTTAAACTATCCATAATTTTTTCTGGATCCATGGGCTTTCCCTCCACTGTTCATGGTTTTTGCCAATCGTTATCATTTCAAAAAAAGATCTTACCCACACCAGTAAAACCCGTCAAGGAATATGTTTTTTCTCTTCTGTTGATCTATTGGCCTTTATGTTAAATCGCAGGGATCGTATTGGGTTATTTTTCAATTGACCTGGAAGGCACTGCCAGCAGATCTCCAAGGCCGGAGGCCCTGTGGGTCCGTTGTTTCACGGCTTCCGCCAGAAGGTCGGTGGAGGTGCCTGCCAGGGTGAAAAAGTACCGTGCCCGGGTGATGCCGGTGTAGACCAGTTCCCGTGTCAGCACCGGGCTCATGGTGTCGGGCATGACCAGGGCGGTATGGTCGAATTCCGACCCCTGGGATTTGTGAACGGTCATGGCATACACGGTTTCCACGGCTTCGAGCCGGGAGGGGAGCACCTGTTTCAAGGTGCCGTCCGCCATGGGAAAGACCACCCGCAGTGTCTTTTCCGGCAGCGGTTCTTTTTCATTGTCCACTTCCAGGACAATGCCGATGTCCCCGTTCATGAGCCCCAGGCGGTAGTCGTTCCGGGTGACCATCACGGGCCGGCCCGGATACCATCCCCGGGTGGCCCGGATCAGCCCGGCATGGTAGAGAATCTGGGCCGCAATATGGTTCAGCCCTTCCACGCCCCAGTCTCCTTTGCGGACAGGGCTCAGCAGCTGAAACCGGTTGAAACGCTCCAGCACGGCCCGGAACCAGTGATCTTCCGACGGCCAGGCCGCGGATCCTCCGGCCATGATCTCAAGATAATCCCGGTACCCGGCCGGTTCTTCAGCAGCATGGGGAAAGATTTTTGGATTGCCGTCCAATACCAGGCTGCGGAATCGGGCATCTTCACAGGAATGGATCACAAGATGCGACATATCGGCATATCCTTTTTCCCATATCCGTACAACCTGTTTATCATGGCCCTGGTTCACGGCCCGGGCCAGATCCCCGATACCGCTGTTTTCATGGAACCGGTGGCTTTTTCGCAACACAACGATCCGCTGGTCCAGGCCGGTGCCGGGACCTGAAAACCCGGACAGATCGTATCCGGTGGCCTTTTTGATGAACGCTGCGGTTTCCGGCTGATAGCAGGGGGTGGCGGCATGGGTGCAGATATCCCCGAGCACGGACCCGGCTTCCACAGAGGCCAGCTGGTCCTTGTCACCCAGAAGGATCAGCCGGGCATGGGGCGGCAGGGCCCGCAGCAGGGCATCCATCATTTCAAGGTCGATCATGGAGGCCTCGTCCACCACCAGAAGATCCACATGAAGCCGGTTGTTTTGGTTGTGGACAAACTGCCGGGAATCATGGCGGGTGCCCAGCAGCCGGTGAAGGGTGGTGACCTCGGCGGGCATATGCGGCTTGAGGGGTCCCGGCACAAGGTCCATGGCCCTGGATATGGATTCCGTGAGCCGGGCCGCAGCCTTGCCCGTGGGGGCGGCCAGCCGGATCCGCAGCGCCTTTCCCTGTTCCATGGCAATCCCCTGGAGCAGGCCCAGCACCTGGACCACGGTGGTGGTCTTGCCGGTGCCGGGCCCTCCGGAAATCACGCTGAACCGGGAACCCGCCGCAACCGCCGCTGCCACGCTCTGCCAGTGGATGGTGTGCTTGGTCTTTTCTTCAGGGGTTCTCAGATCTGCGAAAAGGGCATCCAGGCGGTTTTCCAGATCTTCGGGCACCGGGAGTGTCTGTTGGGCCCTGTCGAGGATTTCCCGGGCCACCTGCCGGGTATACTGCCAGTACCGCCGCAGATAGAGGCGCCCCCCCTGCAGCACCAGGGGGGTGGTTTCCGTATCGTTGCCCACAAGGGCCGACCCGGCCAACTGTTCCATCCAGACCGCCGGTGTCAGGTCACACAGAATCCGGGAGGGTTTGGCAGGCATGTCCTCTCCTCTCTCTCCTTCCGGGGGAAGGGAAAGGGTGCCGTCGGGATCGGCCAGGGCTTTGTCAATATCCAGGCAGATATGGCCCCGCCCCAGCTGGTGGCTGGCCAGGGCCGCCCCGAGAAGCACCAGGGAAGCGGCTGAGGGATCTTTGGTGTGCAAAAACATCACAAATGCCTGGTCAATGGGTCGGAGCCACCCCCTGGCCGTCCAGACATGCACCAGGTCCAGCAGATCAGCAAGGGGCATCATGGGATTGTTTTTCCTTGAATAATCGATCCAGTTTCTCGATCAGGGTTTTAGAGGGTTTGTCCGCATACACGCCCGTGCCGGATGCATCCACCCCTCTTAAGAACAGATACACGGCACCGCCCACATCCCGGTCGTAGTCATACGCATGAACCCGGGCCTTGAGCAGCCGGTGAAGGGCCAGGATATACAGCACGGATTGAAGATCATACCGGTGCCCTGTCATGGCATGGGCCATGGCATCCTTGTCATAGGCGGTGGCATCCTCTCCCAGGTAATTGGACTTGTAATCCAGGACAAAATACCGGCCCCCATGGCAGAACACCAGATCGATAAACCCTTTGAGCATGCCGTTCACCCTGTCCTGGCGCAGCACCGGCCGGACAATGCCGGGCAGCACCGCATCGGTCACCCGCCGGTCCAGATCCTGGATGTCCACCTGGTGGGCGGCAAAGAGAAATTCCATTTCCGCCCGGCATTGATCCGCGCCCAGACCGGACAGGGTAAAGAAGGTTTTTGGCAGATGCAGCCGGGTTTGCAGCAGTCTCAACAGCCAGTCAGAAAGAACCCCGGACCAGGCATCCCACCCCCTTCGGCTGCAAAGGGATGCCATCTTGTCCCGGGTTGCGGCAGGGTCTTGAACGACCCGGTCGAATCCCGTGTGCGCGGCCCATTCCAGGATATCATGGAGAAAGGTTCCCGGCTCCGGCCCCCGGGCAAACGTGTGGATGGACCGGGCCTTGAAAAAGACCTCCGGGGACCGGCGTTCTTCTCCTGCAGCTTCCTGGAGCTGGTCCTGTGCCGGAGAGTCCGGAGAAGCCATGGGTGTGTCATCCAGCGAAACGCCGGCCTCTGCCCCGGTACCCGCCACAGCCTCTATCCCGGTGTCCGCCCCTGCCTCTGCCCCGGTATCCACCCCGGCCTCTGCCCCGATTTCGGCCCCTGTGTCCACCCCGGTCTCCGCCCCGCCCTCCGGCATGGCCGCGCCCGTAATTATCCCGGAATAACTGGTGATCCGCCAGTTTTTCGGGATGGTCACCGAAAATGTTCTGGCAGGCGAAAGCACCTGATTGTCCGGCTCAGGGGCCGCCATCTCCAGGGCCAGATCCGGCAGAGGTGTCACACAAACAGCATTACAATCGCCTTTGACGTCTGCAAGAACGGACGGCAGCTCAGCCGCGGGGATCATCTCTCCTCCCTTGAGCAGATAGCCGATGCCGGACTCGTGCAGGTCCGAGGTCTCCCCGGATGCTTTGGTGATCCTGCCCATGACAACCATGCCCAGCCAGCAGGCATGGCAGGCCCGGGTCAGGGCCACATAAAGGATGCGCAGATCCCCGGCCAGCCGTTCCTGATCTGCAGTGTCAAGGTCTTCTGGTCCCGGGTTCACCACCATCCGGACCGTCCCGCCCGGATCATGGACCTTTACCATGGGAGAATTCTTTGCGGTCACCTTTCTGAAACTGCAGATAAACGGCAGGAACACCAAAGGATATTCCAGGCCCTTGGCCTTGTGGATGGTCACCACCCG
>Ga0102940_1000674_pt1 | contig 23090 bp, 19 predicted proteins | sample SalPonR2_C_D1_MG_FD_78215 | JGI IMG/M metagenome (GOLD analysis project Ga0102940, IMG submission 78215) | Salt pond soil microbial communities from South San Francisco under conditions of wetland restoration - Salt Pond MetaG R2_C_D1_MG | ecosystem: Environmental > Aquatic > Marine > Intertidal... | reverse complement strand
CAGAAGCACTCGAATATGAAGTAGATTATTTTACAGGCACTGCGCAATCGCTTTCCAACCTCGAGGGCAGCAACCTTAAAAGCATTAATAACTGGGGTATGCGCTATATGGATGGCGAAGGACCAACAGTTACCGTAGATCCGCTTGGTGATGTTTTTCCAAAAACAATCACCATAGATTATGGCGATGGAGTGGAATTGAATAACGGACGCATAATAAGTGGAATTATTACGATTGAGGTTTCAGCCCCGCCCCTTACAAATGGAGCTACCCGTGTGATAACATACACCGATTTTTATATCGATTCGGTTAACATAGCCGGCCAGGCCACCAGAACATTTACCGGAACAGACAGCACTGAACATATTTTCTCGAATGTAAGCGACCTAATATTGACATTTGCTGACGAAACTCAGCTAATACGACATGGAGAGCGAACAAGAAGTCTGGTTGAAGGTTTTGAAACCATTTTTGACCCTTCTGACGATTTAATCCTGATTACAGGATTTGTAAATTATGAAACAACAGATTCTACTACCTTTAGAAAAGACATTGTGAGTCCATTGACCAAAGTTGGCGATTGCAGATTTATCATAGAAGGTACAGTAGAATTCAGTATTGATGGTGAACTTTTTGCAGAACTCGATTATGGTGATGGTACCTGCGATGATATTGCTACAATTACAATAGACGGAGAAACGCACCAAATCACTATAGGTAATCGCTTCAGGCATCAGAACCAGAACAGAATCCGTCACAGGAACGGCTCCGGAACTATGAACCAACAAAAATAAAACCTGATTTTATAACGTTCAGTAGGCATCATGTCAGTTTAATGAAATCTGTTTTTTTCTAAAAGCCCTACTGAGCGTTATTTAGAAACATTTTGATCCTGTAAAAAGTAAATTGTAAATTTACCTGTGTGAACCTAATAAATGCCAGACTTTGAACCAGAATCAATTTAAGCAGCTCTTTGACCTATATTTTGAGCAGGTAAGAAACTATATTTTTTACCGGTCTGGAGATCCTGAACTGGCTACTGATATTGCACAAGACACTTTTATGCGGATATGGGAAAAACAATTAGATCCGGAATCAGGAAAAGAGAAAGCGCTGTGTTATAAAATTGCTGGGGATATATTCGTAAGCAATTACCGAAAACAAAAAACAGCAATAAAATTTGCTGCTTCAGCAGTTCAAAAAAACAGCAACATGGCCACAGATGATCAGATCTCCTATAATGAACTAAAAGCCAAATACGAACAGGCTCTATCTGCCATGAATGAAAAGCAAAGAGTTGTATTTTTAATGAGCCGGAACGACGGATTAAAATACCAGGAAATTGCATCAACCCTCAACATTAGTGTAAAAGCAGTAGAAAAACGCATATCAAAAGCACTTGAATATTTAGATAAGCAACTAATCCATGAGCAATAAGAACCAGCATAGCGACAGGCATTCACAATTTTTTGAGCATACCAATATTCCATATTCACGCTCAAAAGATGATGTGTGGGATGCCATGATGAACCAACAAAAACCGGAGATTAAGCAATCGGGCAAAACACGAAAAATGTTAATTTACTGGTCGGTGGCTGCTATGGTTATCGTCCTTCTGGGTTTAACCTCCTTCATGCGTTTTTATAGTGTCACCCTGTATGCACCGAAAGGCCAACATTTATCTAAATTACTGCCAGACAGCAGCAGGGTTCACCTCAATGCTCAAACCCAAATTTCTTATTATCCTTATTGGTGGCGGTTTGCCAGGTTAGTAGAACTTGAAGGAGAGGCCTTTTTTGATGTACGTAAAGGAAGTAATTTTGCTGTCAACTCTGAAATGGGAACCACTACAGTGCTCGGAACTCGTTTTAATATCTTTGCCCGCAACAAGCAATACCGGGTACAGTGTATTTCAGGTCAGGTGGAGGTAAAAGATAATACCGGACAGAAACAAATTCTAAAGCCTGATCAGGCAGTGATTGTATCCAATGAAGGCAACCTCAAATACATTGAAAAGGGTGGAGCAAAACATGCCATCTCATGGACCAAAAACTGCTTTGTGTTTACTGCAGTGCCTATAAAAGACGTTTTTAAAGAAATGGAGCGCCAGTTTAACTTGCAAATTAAAGTGGCTGAGGCTATAAATGGCACATATACCGGAAATTTTAAAAGAGGTAGTAACCCGGAAAGCATATTACGATTAATCGCCCGTCCATTTGGGCTTGAAATAGAAAAAACAGACACAAAAACATACAGGATAACAAAAAGCGAAAATTGAATGATCGAATTATAGCATTTTTGTTGCTTTTTATTCTGCTTAGTGCGCGTTTAGACGCACAGAAAATAAGCATCGAGGCAACAGAGCAGCCCCTCAGTGAAGTATTGATTCAACTCAGGGATGGTTATAATATGTCATTTTCTTTTGATGATGCAGCTCTCCGAAAATTCCGAATTACGTTAAATAAAACCTTCAAAAATCCTGAAGAAGCATTAACTTTTATTACAAAAGACCTTCCTCTGGATTTCGAAAAATCGGGCGATGTGTGGATAATATTTCCGGCACCTGAAAAACCAAACCCCCTGCCCCAAAACAAATCGCGACTTATAAGCGGACAAATACAGGAACGAAAAACGCTTGAGTCCCTACCCTATTCCAATATTGTAATCAATGGGCAAGGCACCATTTCTGATGCTGACGGATATTTCACTTTCCGGTCAACCGATACTGTATTTAATTTAAGCATCTCACAACTGGGTTATTACCGAATTGATACCACCCTGGCGCCGGGTAGAAACTATAAAATAACCATGGTGCCAGCGGTAGAATCGCTCAAAGAAATTGTAATTACCGACCGCTTACTAGAAACATTTGTTTACACAGAATCACGCGCCGGGATTTTACATTTAAACCATAAAGTGACGAAATTTTTACCGGGTAGCAGCGACAATTCGGTCTTTAATCTGCTGCGATTGCAATCCGGAATACTAGCCGCAGCCGAGTCTTCCGACAACCTGATCATTTGGGGAGCTTATGAAGGCCAAAGCCGAATCTTATTCGATGATTTTTTGCTGTTTGGACTTAAAAATTTCAACGACAATATATCAGCTGTAAACCCCTATGTTGTCAAAAATATAAAAGTCTTAAAAGCCGGGTTCGATGCTTCATATGGCGACTGCGTAGGAGGCATTGCCGACATAACAGGCATAGATGGGAACAAGATTAAATTGGGGGCGGATGTGAGTCTGAATAATTATACCGTAAACTCAATGCTGCAAACTCCGATTGGAGAAAGAGGTGCATTTTTACTCGCATTCAGACACACTTACCACGATTTATATGACAATAAAAACCTCGATCCTTATAAGAGAAGAGGCCAGACATCTGAATCCGGTATAACTGTAATACCAGATTATGTTTTCAGAGATTTAAATCTTAAATACACTTTCAGAAACGATAATGGTTTTCATTTTCGTACAAGCTTGCTAACCGGACAGGATAATTTTTCATATAGTATAGATGAAGCCTTTAACCAAAGATTTCAGCTTTTACGAGAAACCTCTGAAACCAACATACAACAAGGAGCTTCATTTGTTATGGGTAAAGATTTTTATAACGGCTTAAACTTAAAACTTACCTTAACCTATTCAGCACTTAATTCAAAATTCAATAATGAGCAAGAAATCATTAACAACAATAATGGAAATCTTATAAAACAAGAGTTGATTGAGGCCATAAATAAGACAAAAGAAACTACAGCAGAATTATCTGCTCGAAAAGCCATTAACAAAAACCATCAGATTGAAGGCGCTTTTAAGTATACAGCCAACCGCTCAATTTGGAAAGAAGATTCTTCCGGGGTGCAATCCATAAGTCAAAATATTGTAGGAGCTTATGCTACAATAATTCTTCAGGATCAAATAAATTTGGGACGATTTACATTATTGCCGGGTTTACGATTTTCATATTTACCTTACCTGAATAAAAACTTTACACAACCGCGACTTTCAATCAGTTACAAATTTGGCGAACATATAAATTTCAGTCTTGCCTCGGGGCTCTATAATCAATACCTGAGTAAAAGCTCTGTACAGGATCAAAGTGGAAACTATCGATACATGTGGACTTTGGCCAATGATTCAACGTACCCGGTATTGAGGGGCAAACACCTTACCGCATCATTAACATTTGAAAGGGCTAATACACAGGCAGCTTTATCGCCTTATTACAAAAAAACCAAAGGGATGACCCGTTATGTGAACTTCAGCCAAACAGAAACAGATGGAATATTTAAAGGACAGGGACGCAGTTATGGTTTTGATGTATATGTAAAACAAAACTTCAAAGGACATACTGCCTGGGTTTCATACACATGGAGTAAAACTGAAGAGCTTTTTGACCATTTTCCTGACAGCGAATATCGTTTTGCCCCGCAAGATCAGCGGCATGAAATTAAACTGGCAACCTTACTGAATTTTGACCCGTTTTATTTCTCTGCCAATTATGTATATGGTTCCGGATTCCCCGTTCCTGACTATAACCAACAGCCAATAGAAATAACACGCACACCTTACCACCGGTTTGATGTGGCACTTACCTATAAATTTAATTTTAGCAAATTTTATGGTGAAGCGGGCATCTCTGTTTTAAATATTTTTGACCGTGAAAACTTACTGTATAACAATTTAGAACGCGTACCTGCAAGCCAGACTACCTCAATTAGCATTTATGAGCAATCGGTACCTTTTACTCCCACAATCTACATCAAACTAGGCTTTTAGCAAAACAATTTTTTACAGTGTAATTTGTCCTGAAAACACTAACTTCTTGTTTTGTAATGCCTGATAATTTGCTATTTTTGAATTATGAACCACGATGAAATGAAACAAAAAATCAATGAGGAAATTGCTAAAACCGAGCAACTCATTGCCGATTACAAAGAAATGACACAACCCGTGTCGCCTGATAATGCTATTGGTCGGGTATCACGCATGGATGCTATTAATAACCGCAGCGTGAATGAATCTGCTTTACGGAATGCAGAGGAGAAACTGAGAAAACTGGAGTATGTAAAAAAGAACCTGGATAGCAAAGATTTTGGAAAATGTGTAAAATGCGGGCAGGAAATACCACTTGGCCGTCTGCTTATTAAACCCGAAAGTGTACATTGCGTGAAATGTGCCAGGTAATTATCTATGAGCAGAAAAGACTTTAAAAAATCTACTCGACGGTTTTTTGTATTTTTACATGCAACTTTTTCTTCACTATGGGTTGGTGGTGCACTTTCAATGCTCATTCTTATTTTTTTAAAGCACCCCACCAACGGATACCAGTTATTGGCCTATAACACAGCAATTAAGCTGATTGACGATTTTGTTATCATCGGTTCAGCCAATGGCGTATTACTTACCGGAATTATACTTTCATGGAAAACACCCTGGGGCTTTTTTAAGCATTGGTGGGTGGCAATTAAACTGGTACTTACCATAGCTATGGCAGTATTTGGGACTGTAGCACTAGGTCCCTGGACAAACGAATCAGTCACAATGGTACAGGAGATGGGCATGGAAGCAATCAACAGCAACAAGTATCAACACATACAGCTAATGCAAATGATTTTTGGCCCTTTGCAGTTCTCTATGATGCTGTTTTTACTTTACCTGACAGTTTATAAGCCTTTCAAAAAAATAAAGTAATTAGTTTTAGAACCTTGTGTAATTATGGTGAGGATTTAAACAATTGTAGATTTATAACTGCCCTATATTTAACCGTTAGGCAAAAAACACAATAAGCTGATTTACTCTATATCAAACATAATTTCAATATGAACTTTAGAGGGGACCTTGTCCCCTTTTTTTATGGCTGGTCGCCATAGGCCAAAACTATCAATCAGCTTCCTAATTTCTATTTTTTGATCATCAACTAAATCCGCTTTCGTTTCAACCCGATAAACTTTTCCAGTTGTATCGATGAACAACGTAAGATCAAAGTTTTGATTTGTAATGGAGTGCTCCAGAATTCGTTTTGCCAGTTCCTTTTTATAACTCTTCAGCGTCATTGAATCGGGAGGCTGCGCAACATGATCTGTAAGCTTAGCTTTTCCCCGTTTAGCACGCGAAGTTGTTTTTTCTTCAGTCGCAACACCAGCAAGGGCATCTACAGTACCCGAAGAAGATGCTACATTGTTTCCAGATAATTCGGCCTGCTCTGTTGAGGTTGTTTCTGCTTTAACTTTAGGCTGAGCTTCTGCAAATGCCATTTCTGAAAGCGATTCTGTGGCTTTCTCCGTTTGATCCTCCTTTTTAATTTCTTCTTCTGCAGCTATATCAAGTTCTTCGGTAAGCATTTCATCATCTGCTACAAATTCAGTCATTTCCAGCATTCGATCGTCCTGTTTTTCTTTGCTTTGAGATGCTGTCTCAACTGTTCCTTTTGCACCTAAGCCCCCCGCCTCTGCTGTTGTTTGAGCTCCTTTCTCGCTGGGTGTAGCAGATTCCTCCTCAATTTTTTTGGGTTCTTCTTCCGGTGAAGTGTCACTCATTGCAATTTTTTCGTTTAAGGGCTCACTATATGCAATATCATGTTTCAGCTCCTCATTAAGCATAAAAAAAGTGACAGACCCAACACCTGCTAAAATGGCAACTCCGGCCGCATAACTAAGCCAAAGCGGAATGGTTCTCGATCGTTTTTGGGATCGCTGGTCAATGCGCATTTTTAGTTTTTCAATGTCCGCCTCCAGCTCTTCAGAACTCAATTGCGACAGGCCGTCAAAAGCCTCCTCATCAAAAGCATCCCGCATCATATCCCGCTCAAAAGCATGACGTTCTTCCGGTTTTTGACGATTGCCAAAATACTTTTTAAAATGGTTATATGAGAGTTTTCTTTTACCCATGTTTCACGTCCTTTTGTTCAAGACATATCTTCAGATTGCGTTTGCCATTTTGTATGTAGCTTTTTACCTTTTTCTCTTCAATGGTTAATTGTTCAGCAATTTCACGGTAACATTGCTTTCTAAAATAAAACAATTCAATGCACAATTGTTGTTCATTTTTAAGTTTCTCAATGCACTCCCGGAGTTTGGTTTCTATTTGCTCATTGGGTGCTTCATCAATAGGATGCGAAATACTTGTGGATTCCATAAATTCTTCCGCAAAAAAATCCGCTTGTTGTTTTTGTTTAGTTTTGGCTTTCCGCATTGCCATCAGGCAATGATTTTTTGTAACCACGTAAAGCCAGCTTTTAAAATTTACGATGGTTTGCTGCCGTACTTTTTCAATGAGGGATTCAAAAATTTCTGTTACAGCATCCTGACTTTCCTCACGCTGTCGAAAATATTTCAGACATACACCATATACCAAATGCACATATCGGTTGTAAAGATCTGCCAAATACTCAAGGTCGCCATTTTGCAAATAAGCTTGCAACAACTCCTGATCGTCGGTTATTTTATTTTTTTGCCTTGAATTGACCATTTTTACACCCTGGTAATCAACACATAATGATTTTAATTAAAAAAAAGTTACCCGGTTTTATGGAATTAAATATCAGAATGCATCCTAAATACAAAACCGAATGTTTCATTTAAATCTTAAAGTTATGAAAAATATTCATTTGATAATGATCATTGCAGCAATGCTGCTTGCAGGCAACCTTAATGCAATAAAGGTTAGCGGAATTGTTACATCCAAAGCAACCGGGAATCCTGTTCAGGGTGTAAATGTTTCCATGAAATCGAATGTGATGAATTATGCCGTAACAGACCAAAAAGGACGCTATAACATTAATGTTCCTGGCACGGCCATACTGGTTTTCCGCACTTCAGGTATGCAGCCTCATGAAGAAAAAGTCAGCGGACGCAATATCATTAACGTCCGCCTGATGCCTGTAATTACGAAAGAAAAACAGGTGGAGGAAGCAGAACTTGATGACCATTTAGCTTTTACAGAACCTACAATTTCAAGAAACAAAAAGTTGAGTGCTGCACAAACTACTGTTACTGGAGCGGCTAATTATCGCATGCCTTCAGAGCCATATAACAGAGAAGGTTATGCTACCGTCATTGAAAATGATTTCAAAAAATCCATTAAAGATCCGCTCTCTACTTTTTCCATTGATGTGGATGCTGCATCGTACAGCAATATGCGCAGGTTTCTGAATAATGGCCGCAAACCACCAGTTGATGCGGTGCGCATTGAGGAGATGATCAACTATTTCAGTTACGACTATCCAGAACCCGATGGAAAAGATCCGTTTGCCATTTACCAGGAAGTGAATACCTGCCCCTGGAACAAGGAAAACATGTTGTTGCACATTGGCCTGCAGGGGAAAAAGCTTGATATGGAAGACCTGCCACCGTCAAACATCGTGTTTTTGCTGGATGTATCAGGTTCAATGAACTCACCAAATAAATTACCATTATTGAAAAAAGCCTTTAAACTCCTCGTGAAGCAGCTTGATGAAGATGACCGTGTAGCCATTGTGGTTTATGCAGGCAGCTCTGGTTTGGTGTTGCCTTCCACTTCAGGCGACCAGAAAGAAAAAATTCTGCAGTCGTTAAACAAATTACGTGCAGGAGGCTCTACAGCAGGCGCTGCCGGATTAAAACTGGCTTATGAAGTAGCTGCAGACAATTTCATCAGAAGGGGAAACAACCGTATTATTCTGGCCACTGATGGAGATTTTAATGTGGGTGTTTCGAGCGACGCTGAAATGGAACGCCTCATTATGAAAAAACGAGACAAAGGCATTTTCATCTCCGTATTAGGATTCGGAATGGGCAATTACCAGGACTCAAAAATGGAAATAATCGCTGACAAAGGTAATGGCAACTACTCCTACATCGACAATATTTTGGAAGCAAAAAAAGTGCTGGTTAACGAATTTGGCGGTACACTTTTCACCATTGCCAAAGATGTGAAAATCCAAATCGAATTCAACCCCGCAGTGGTTGAATCTTATCGACTTATTGGTTATGAAAACCGCTTGCTCAACGATGAAGACTTTGAAGATGACAAGAAAGATGCCGGAGAGCTCGGCGCCGGACATACCGTAACAGCCCTGTATGAAATTGTGCCAGCCGGGAACGCATCATCACAAATCAATACCCTGAAATACCAAACCGCCCAGATTAATGCTTTGGCTAAAGAAGGAAGTGAAGTAGCTACTGTAAAATTTCGCTATAAAAAACCAGATGGAGCTAAAAGCATTTTAATGGAAGAGGTTATTGCCTACCATAAAAAACGGTTTGACAGAAGCTCGGATAATTTTAGATTTTCAGCTGCAGTGGCTGGTTTTGGTATGCTGTTGCGAGACTCCAAATACAAAGGAGAATTAACCACATCTGATGTAATTCAAATAGCCCAGTCAGCAAAAGGTCAGGATAAAGAGGGCTACCGCAGTGAGTTGATTCGCCTTATGAAACTATCAGAACATTTGTAGAATTTTATGATAAAGAGTAGCAATATCACAATGGAAGTCTGGCTGGGAGTCGGGCTTCTGTTTTTTCAGACCCGGTGTGTATTAGAGACACGCCGGGTTTTTCCGGTACAAACGTAAAACCGAATGCGCGTCAACCTAAGTTTGTTCTGAATTTATTAACTTGAATTAAGTTAAACAGACGAGAAGAGAGTAAGAAAAAAACTATAAGCGTCATTTGTCTTTAAAACTGTTCATTTACCTTAGTCATCGGATGAGTTGTTCATTTAATTTTTAATTTTTGTCAATTTTCAAATTTTACCGTTTTGTAATTGGTTATTCACACGATGACCTAGTATGATGGGGTTTTCCAGAAAACTTTGTAACACCCGTGGTTGTTCCCTGACCCCGTGTCGGGGCTTTTTTCGGCTGAAGCTTACAAGTATTTCGAGTTGTTGAATTCCACGCCATGAATGACCGGGTAAGTTTTATCCTTAGCAAATTGTGCAGAGAGGAACTAAGAAAATTACTTGCCTTCCCTCTATTTATAAGCATGGGTCCGGGCAAACATCCTTAAACAAAAACCATCTCCACATTTGGCAATTGTAAAAGTGTTGATTACATTTAAGGGCATTTAGAATGAAGGTAGCGCTTTTACTGCAATCAATTAGCCATAAATGCTACCTATCTTATAAACCTCTAAACAATGAAAGATACTTTCGATCCCAAAGCCAATTATAAAGCTACCCGGAAAAAAATTGGCTATCAACCCCGTAAAAAATCCGACCAAAAAACCTATGACCGAATTGGTTTCATGTCGGGTTTGGAAGTGCATCAGCAACTTAAAACAAAATACAAACTTTTTTGTCGCTGTCCGGCAGGTATTTACCACGATGACGATAATTACGATGCCGAATTAATTCGTCACATGCGCCCAACTTTAAGTGAATTAGGGGAATATGACGGCACGGCGCTGATGGAATTCAAGACACGAAAAAATATATTTTATCGGATCAACAATGAAAATGCCTGTACGTATGAAGTCGACGATACGCCACCATTTTTGATGGATAAAGAAGCCCTGGAAATTGCCCTGGAAATTTCTTTGCTATCGAAACTCAATGTAGTTGGCGAAGTCCATATTACACGCAAACAATATCTTGATGGAAGTATCCCAACGGGTTTTCAGCGTACAGCTATTTTAGGTGTAGAAGGCACCATCGAATTAAAAAACAAAACCGTAAGGCTCATTCAACTAAGTATTGAAGAGGATTCGTGCCGCGAGATATCAGATGTTGGTCACAACCGGATATACAAAACAGACCGTCTTGGAATGCCATTAATCGAAACGGTAACTTACCCCGACATGGTAAACCCCAACGAAGTGAAAGAAGCTTGTGATTATATTCGTTTCTTAAACCGCAGCACCGGAAAAGTGCTTACTGGCCCCGGTGCGGGCCGACAAGATGTGAACGTAAGCTGTAAAGGAGGAACACGGGTAGAGATTAAAGGAGTATCGCACACAAAATGGATCCCTGAGCTCACCCACAATGAAGCTTTCCGCCAATGGGCTCTTTTAGCCATTCGCGACGAACTTAAATCCCGTAAAATTGATCCGGAGAAGTGGGCAATAAGCCATAAAATACTGAATATTGACAAACTCAGCATCTCAGAAAAATTCAAAAAAGATCATCTCCAGCAAAATGAAAAACTGGTACTGGTAAAATTACCTGATTTTCAGAGCATACTCTCTCACTTCACGCAGCCCGGAAAAATGTTTGCCGATGAACTTTCGGGCAGGCTTAAAGTAGTGGCATGCCTGGAGCATCCGAATATGTTTCATACAGAGGAATTGCAACCTACATTCGATGAAAAATTCTGGGATGAGATGAGAAAAACGCTCAAAGCAGACGAAAAAGATGCCATGCTAATTTTCCGTGGGCCCGAAGATGACATTAAAACAGCCCTGGAAACCATTCAGGAACGTTGCCAAATGGCTTTTGAAGGAGTTCCAAAAGAAACGCGCAAGTCTTTTGAAGATGGCACAACCATTTTTGAGCGGGTGCTCCCCGGTGCCGACCGCATGTATCCCGATACTGATTCGGCACCCATTCCATTGCCCGATGATTATATTGAAAAACTTCGAAAGCGCTTACCAAAAGATATCATAGACCGATACAAACAATTAAAAAAATGGGAAATACCAGAGGATACATACACCTATATCCTCAGTAAAAACCTCTTTCCACACATCGAAAGGGTTATAAAAGAACTCCATTTCGATCCCAAATTTACAGGGACATTCTTTGGTCAGTACTTAAAATATGTAGAGGGACATTACAAACAGGGACGAAACTTCGACTACCACATAGTTTACGGTATGTTCAAATTTATACGCGAACGCAAACTGGAGAAAAACATATTGTATCCCATGCTGCCGATGATTTATGAACAGCCGCAAATGGAATTTGAATCCGTGCTAACAGATATCCGCTATAAACCACATGGCAAGGAAGAGATTATCGCACCGGTGGACTTTTTACGTGAAAAATTCCGTGAAATAGGTCGAAAAACAAATCATGATGCTGAAAACAACTGGATCATGGGCGAACTGCGCCACCGTGCAATGGGAAATCTTGATTATGCCATCCTAAAAAAAGAACTCAACAGTAAAAAATAATTGACATGGATAATGATATATTTCAGGGCTATACAGGAAAAGCATTAGCCATATTACAAAAATATAACGTACGCGTTTGGGGAAAAGCCAAAATGGAAACAACGCGTGGGAACTTTGAAGGAACCGTGCTTCCACGCGCCGAACATCAGGATGATGAACACATTGTCATGAAAATTGCCACCGGCTACAACATTGGCATCGATATTAAAACCATCAATACCATGAAAGAGGTTGGTTACAGTAAAGCCAACTATGCCATTCCAGAACAGGAATTCCCATATTCAAAAGGGTTACCCGGTGTAAAATTATTTGGTACTGGCGGCACCATTGCCTCACGCCTTGATTACAGAACCGGTGCAGTAATTCCCGCATTTTCGCCGGGCGAATTGTATGGGGCTGTACCCGAACTGGCCGATATTTGCAACCTGGAAACCGAAAAAGTTTTTGCCGTATTCAGCGAAAATATGGGTCCGGCGCAGTACATTGCCCTGGCCAAAGCCATCGGCAAAGAAATTGAGAAAGGTATTGATGGTATTGTAATTGGTCACGGAACCGACACGCTTCATCATACAGCAGCAGCATTGACTTTCATGGTGCAAAATCCACCCGTGCCTATCGTACTGGTGGGTTCGCAGCGTTCATCGGACCGCCCAAGCTCCGATGCTGCACTGAACCTCATGCACGCCATGTATGCAGCCGGGCACGGCGACATTGCAGAGGTGATGGTTTCCATGTTTGGTCCCACTTCAGACGATTATGGCTTGTTGCATAAGGGCACCCGCGTGCGAAAAATGCACTCTTCATACCGCTCCACATTCCGAACCATTGGACACACACCCCTGGCTATGGTCAGACGAACCGGAATAGAGCATATCCACAAAGATTACAAACCACGCCGTAAGGACCGTAACGTGAAAATTCTACCTTACTTCAGCGATAAGGTTACCATGCTGTATTACTACCCCGGCATGAAACCCGACACAATTGACGCACTGGTTGATGCCGGCTACAAAGGGATAGTAATTGTGGGCACAGGACTTGGGCACGTGAACAAAGAGCTTTATCCGGCAATTGAACGGGCACATAAAAAAGGTGTGCACATGTACATGACCTTACAAACCATTTGGGGCTATGTACACATGTTTGTTTACGATACCGGCCGCGATATGATGGCACGGGGCATTATCCCTGCAGGCAACATGCTTCCTGAAGTGGCTTTCATCAAACTGGGCTGGGCCCTGGGACAAACCGATGACCCGGAAAAGGTTAAGGAACTCATGCTTACACCTATCAACGACGAAATCACCGAGCGTGAGCCTTACAACGGATATTTGGTGTATCAGGGTGGCGTGCCAGAAGTGGAAGAGTTTGTGCAGAAGGTGAGGAAGTAAACGTGCCTTAAAAAAACTTGAACCCTAAATCGGATAACTTATATCCCCGCTCCATTTTCAAACATGGTAGCGGTGGCTTTACGTTGAAGCACCCGTGAGTTGGGGGCCAAATCGCGGGTTACCCAAACATTGCCACCAATTACGGAACCTTTTCCGATGGTGATGCGACCGAGTACTGATGCATTGGAATAAATCACCACATCATCATCCACAATGGGGTGCCGCGGAATACCTTTTACAAGTGTGCCGTCTTCCTCCTGGGGGAAGCTTTTTGCTCCTAACGTAACGCCCTGGTACAATTTTACATTTTTACCAATAATGCTGGTTTCTCCAATTACTACACCAGTTCCATGGTCAATGGCAAAACCTTCACCGATTTGCGCCCCGGGATGAATATCGATTCCGGTTTCGGAATGGGCCATCTCAGCAATGATACGCGGAATTACCGGAACCTCCAATAAGCGGAGTTCATGTGCTATTCGATGATTGGTCATGGCTCGAATGGCTGGATAGCTAAAAATAATTTCTCCGGCGTTTTTGGCTGCTGGGTCGCCTTTGTAAAGTGCCTGCACATCGGTAGCCAGTAATCGCCTTATTTCGGGCAACCGCGAAATAAACGCTGCGGCCATTTGGGGCGCCTTATTTTCGCATTCTTCACAACTCTGACTTTTGCCCTGGGTGCAACTAAAACACATACCTTTTCGTATTTGATCGGCCAACATGCGATATGCCGCATCGGTGTTCACTCCAATATGATACTCATACGTCTCAGGCCTGAGTGAAGCATTTCCAAAGTAACCGGGAAAAATCACCTCGCGTAGCTTGTCAACCAAATCGCCTAAAATTTTAACCGATGGCATGGTACGCCCGTGCTTTGGCATATAAACCAACTCGTAAGAGGATTCTGATGATAGTGCTTCTATGGTTTCCTGCACCAATTTTCTATTTTGATTTCTATAAAATTCAGGCATATTGTTCAATTAATTTTTCAAGCGTCTGTTTTTTCTGGATACGTTCAAGTGAAATGGCTTCGGACTTCTGATCGGCCAAATTCAACAATTCAAGTGCTACCTTAAAATACTCAGTCACATAATTCGCATCCTTTGCTACTGCATTTGTACCCATTTCTTTCAAGATTTCAGCCAGTGTTTCAAGATTAGCAGCATTAAAGCTTTCCCGATCCAAAAATGCTTGCCGCTCATCAGCAGTTACCCTCATAAGTTTATCTAAATCAAGGTCAACCTGGGTTTTTAGCTGCTGATTTGTCTCTACTAAAGCGCTTTGTGGTTCATTTTTAGTTTTCAGGCCCATCAAATCGCTCAAAATTTTGGCCAATGCCTTACCCATTTGATCAATTTGATCTTTCAGATAATCTCTTTGTTCCATTTTATAAGCTTTTAATTAGTCTTCGCAAGAAAACTCCGATAACTGTGTTGCGCTCATATTTATCATCAGTCATTTACGAATGTAAACTCCTAATAATAAATATTCACAAGCCTTGTTCTCAAAGTTTTCTTATCAAAGACTTCTAAAAACAAGGGTTTTCTTGCAGTCACTGTTTATAACCACAAGCGAATAAAACAATTAATCAGCAGCATACAAAGGTGAACTTAAATAACGTTCTCCGGTATCACACACGATAAAAACAACATTTTTAGCCTGGTTTTCAGGCCTACGGGCTACTTCAACAGCAGCATGGTATATAGCTCCCGAAGATATTCCGGCAAAAATTCCGTAATCACTTACCAATTTTTTGGCTGCCTCAAAGGCTGCATCGTCTGTAACTTTAAAAACCTCATCAATCACTTCACGGTTCAACACCTCGGGCACAAAACCGGCGCCGATCCCCTGAATTCCGTGTTTCCCGGGCTCCCCGTCCGACAGAACTGGTGACGCTTCTGGCTCCACTGCGATAATTTGCACATCGGGATTTTGCTTTTTCAGGAATTCTCCCACACCCGTCACAGTGCCGCCGGTACCTACTCCGGCCACAAAAATATCAACCTGTTGATCTGTATCCTCCCAGATTTCCGGACCGGTTGTTTCGCGGTGCATTTGGGCATTCGCTTCGTTTTTAAATTGATAAGGAATATAGCTTTTTTCATGCCGTTTCTGCAATTCTATAGCTTTGTCGATGGAACCACGCATACCCTTATCCGGGGAAGTTAGCACCACCTCAGCTCCGTAGGCTTTGATTAAGTTGCGGCGCTCCACGGTAACACTCTCGGGCATGGTTACAATGAGCCGATAATTGCGTGCTGCGCAAACCATACCCAACCCAATGCCGGTATTGCCACTGGTGGGTTCTATAATCACCGTATCGTGCTCAATCAGTCCCTTTTCTTCTCCATGCCGGATCATGGCCCAGGCCAGCCGATCTTTGACCGAGCCACCGGGATTCATCGATTCCATTTTGGCAAGCATCAATCCTTCATGGTTCTCTGGTGATTTAACCTGTAATAAGGGTGTTTTACCAATTAACCCGGTAATATCTTTTGAAATATGCATAAGCTATACTTTATAAGGGAAACAGGAAAAAAGTAAAATTGTTAAGCATGTTCTATATATTAAACAGCTATAATTTCTGTTAGCAAAAATACACACCATATGAATTCAAGATTAATTTGGACTAACTTCAAATTAGGCCATAATCCAAACATAAAGTATAATAGACCGTCCCACTTAATATAAAGTCTATAAATTTACTTTTACTTAAATTATTAACCATAAAAATAGAAGACAAATGGGAAAGCATGGTAAAGAAATACTAAATCTTGATGTAGATGACCTGATCAACAAACTCAATGAAGCCCTGGCCGAAGAGTGGTTGGCTTATTACCAGTACTGGATTGGCAGCCGCGTAATTGAAGGGCCAATGCGTACGGATATTGAACCTGAATTGCAGGTGCACGCTGACCAGGAATTAAATCACGCCGATATGCTGGCCAACCGTATTGATCAACTGGGCGGAACTCCGGTTTTGAGCCCGGCTGAGTGGATGAAATTGAGCAAGTGTGAATATATGCCACCCGAAGATCCATACGTAGAAAAAATCCTTGAACAAAATCTGGATGCAGAACGCTGTGCCATTAAGCGCTACCAGGAGCTGTCCAACATGACTTATGGCAAAGACCATACGACCTATAACATCGTTACTCAGATTCTCGACGAGGAAGTTGAACACGAGCAGGAAATCGAAGACTGGATGGGTGACATTGACATCATGAAAGAGAACTGGAAAAAACTGAGGATGTAATAAAACAAGACTGGTGCTGCCTTGTAAATTCTGCATGGCAGTGCCATTTGTTTTAAACCCTATGACCAACAAAAAAACCAAAGTTTACACAACTTCCATTGCCAGGGCTAACTTATTTGCGCTTATCATTACAATCCCTGTAGCCGCAATATTTGCAACCCCTTACCTTATGTTATGGCCTCTTGCCACATTAGCCGATAGTCTGGACAATATTCTGATAAAATTTATCCCCGCCCTTATTCTGGGCACCATAATACATGAATTGATACATGGTATTACATGGGCCATTTATGCTTCCAAAGGTTGGCGTTCAATCAAATTCGGCATGAAATGGACACTGCTCACACCTTATTGTCATTGTAAGGAGCCCCTCAAAAAATCACATTACCTGCTGGGTGCTATTATGCCATTAATTTTAATGGGCATCATTCCCGGTTTAACAGGAATAGCCACTGGCAATCCGTATTTGCTGCTTTTCGGAATTTTCTTCACCTGGGCAGCAGCCGGCGACATCCTGGGCGCCTGGATGCTACGCAAGGTTGAACAGACCGAATGGGTGGCCGACCATCCGGACAAACTGGGCTTCGTTGTGTTAGATAAAAAATAATTAACCCGCTTAGAGAAAAGTTTTATTCAATTTGCCCGATTAAATCGGGAAGATACCGGCGAAACACATCGTCGAACAAAGCATCCTTTGCATTTTTGCGGGCCAGTTGCTTATTTTCGCCCACACCACGTTGTGCTGATGCTAATTTCTGATCGAGTAAATCACCGCCTGCACTTTTAAGTTTCAAACTACCTTCGCAATAAACTGAGGTAAATCCACCGGCCTGGTCTCCAGGTGTAAAACCATAATCCATTTCAATCACAAAATCAGCTGTTTTAGGTTTTTCTGTAAAATCAAAACTTTGCTCCTGCAACAATTCTTTAAATTGACGGTAGAAATCTGCATTGGTTTTTTTCATGCTTAAAGCCACAACCGGCGAAAGCGTTTTAATCTTAACTTTAGTTTGAGGCATGGACATCGGTGCCAGCAAGCGCCTTATACTCATATCTGTAGTAGCATTCTGAACCATTTTGGGCCAGTGCAATTGTGCTGTGAGTACATTCTTTTGGGTTTTTGGCGACGATGAAGCTATAAAACAGGCAACACGTGCACTTTTTGAAGCATAAACCACATCGCGCTTTAAATAACCACCGGTATAATGAAATTCCACCGGTATACCTCCAAGCATTTTACCATCGTAGCTAACTTTAAATTCCACCGGTTGCTCATCTATTTTATGCCGTTTAACTACTAATTGCTTATGAGCTGCTTTTATTTGTATGTTACTACGAATTTTCTCAATTTTTGCCAGCAAATAACTACCCAGTTCAGTCTGTTGCCCATTTACCTCCGCCATACAGGATTCTCCGAGATACTGTTTAAGAATGGCTATTGACTGAATATAGGCTTTCAGAGCTCCCAGCACATTACCTTCCGCTTCATATCTCGCAGCTTCTTTTTGTTTGTCGAGGGCAGTTTGCACGGTTTTTCGTTTCCGCTCTGCTTTCCGCTTTCGATAGGTTTCCTTATCAATTTGATAAAAAACCCAATAACGGTTTTCAGTTTCATAAATATCTGAAGGTTCAAAACCTTCTAAATATTCATCAGTTTCAACCTTTATCTGCTGGTTAAAAGCCTCAGTTCCGCCATACGAATTTTCAATTTTGTGTAGCACAGAGGTAGAACTCACAGTAGATGAAATACTTGATGCCAAATCGTTCAGGGCCCGGTTACGTGCTTTTGCACTATATTCAGGGGCAATTCCTATTTTCATTACTGTACCAACACCAACGTAATGTCCGGGAACTATAGGTTTTTGTTTAACCCACCCTGGAGCAGGATTCTCATCTGTGGTTTTTTTGCTTGTACCACAAGAACTGAAAACAAATACTATAGCCAAACCAAATAGCGAAATTATTGAAACCAATTTTTTCATATAGCTGATTTAATTTTCGGGATTGTAATTATTAACTGCAGAAGCCAGTCTTGCTACAACATTATCAGCAGCAGATTCAAGCAGGTAACTTACTTTGGTAATCTTATCTGAAGCATTCATTAATCTTCTTAACTGCCTGATACGGTATGTATTGTCATGTATAACATCTTCATCACTATCATATTTACGCGATTTCCAATATCCGGGTACCAATTTCTTCAGATCTCCCTGATAGCGGCCAAATTCTACAGCATCAGTGCGCGTATCCTTAAGGTCGTCTGTAATCATAAGGCTTGCTGTAGCTGTAGACAACATTTTATAGGACATCCGTACAGAGGCACTGTTAGTTTTATTGTAGACTTTATAGGTAGTTTTGCTAAAAGTTTCCTTTTTATGTTCAACCCCTTCATCATCTTTATATACATGTACTTCTTTGATATAACCACGCTCGGTTTTCACATGTGTTTTACCTTCAATTTTTTTTACATCATTTATCTGCACATGCAAAACAGCCTCTACACCGGCCAGGTTGAGTGCTTTCAAATTATAAGATCCGTCACGATTTTTAATTTTATTTTGGCTGAAAGCCGATTTATCAACAATATTGATAAAAGGATTTTGCTGTTCAGCAATGGCATTGGTAATTTCAGACAGAGAAACAGGATTTGTCCTTCTTGTAGCACCACTAACTTCTATGGCGGGAATCAATATATCGATTGTGCCTTTTTCTCTTGCTTCCTGTTGTAAATTGGTAGCATCTTTATATCCGCCGGTCTCTTGTGCAATTTGCTCAAAAAGATAGTAGGCGGAACGATACTGACCCTCATCAAAGTAGTTATTGGCTTTACGGTAATGTGGTTCATAAACTGCTGTTTCTAGTTTACGGCGTGCATCTTTATAGTTTGGCGAAATTCGTACAATTTCTTTAAAAATTGTTGCAGCCTTATCGAACTCCTCCCGATCAAGGTGTTCAGAAGCTTCTATATATTTATCGGCAATAAAGGTATTTTTAACTTCATCGTAATAGGCATGATAGCGGTCAGGAAAAGTCAGATCAACTCCAACTCCAGCTACCTTATCATGGTAATTTTTGGCGGCTTCATAGCTATAAACGGCTTCCTGTGTTTCATTTTGTTGATAGTCTTTTTCAAACTCAGTCAACAAATCGTTTAACACTAATTGTCCATTTTTTTGCAACCCAAGCTTGGTCTCTACTTTGGTACGTTTTCGTTTTACCGACTCATAATAAAACTCTGCAGCATCTTTATATAAACCGGCTTCATCAAATTTTTCAGCTTTTTTAGCATATCGATGTGCTGCACAACCTGTCAACATTACCAATGATAAAAACAATATGGATAATCGCATTTTTGTGATATTTATGAATTGGGGGATAAATATACTAATTTCAAAAAAGGAACAAGTTGGCTAAAGCCATCTATTTACCAAACTACAATATAAATCCATGAAACAGAACGAAAAGTTCATAAGAACTTTAAACATTTCAGGATATCAGAAGTTATAAGTAATTATCCTATAAAATGGTAAAAAGATTTCAATACTTACTCTCCATTACACTGCTTCTGGTATTCATCATGCCGGGGAGCTACCGTTTTGTACACATACTGAAACATCATGCTCCCTTTACCATAACTCAAACCCACCATCATCATGCTCATAATCATGAGTGCTCTTCAGAAAATGACACTCCTTCAAAAAATAATTTTGAGGAGTACGAAGCAGATTGTCCTGTTGTAGAATATGAAATTGCTGTTTTTGATATTCAAATTATTACAGAGTATACGACCAATATTTTCACACCCAACATTTATTTTGTATTATCTGAACAAAAAAAATCTACCCATTTTAAGGGTAAGCTTTTCCATTTGCGCGCCCCTCCATTTTGTGTTTAAACTATTCCCCAAAACTCTTCTTACTAACTTTTTTAAGTGGCTATATGCTGCTTAATCTTTTATTGGACACAAAAAATTATTAAAAATGAACCGAGCCATGATCCGCCGGCTGGCGGAACACACACGAGTATGATTATAATAAAACTGAAAGCCTTGTGTGACGGAAATTTGATTCATCATGGCGAGCTCCATATGACCACTAAAATCAAAAATATAAACATATGAAAATTAATAGTCTATTATTGATATTTGCGCTATTGCTTATATCCATTCCTGTATGCGCACAAACAAATATTAGTGGAACCATAATCGATCGTGAAAGCGGCACACCGTTATCGATGGTTAATGTATTTTTACCAGAATTGAACAAAGGCACTCAAAGCAATGAGGATGGATTTTTTACACTTAAGGATCTTCCTGCGGGAAAAGTCAAGGTACAATTTTCTTTTGTGGGTTATAAAACCCAGATGAAAACGATTACAACGAATGAGGGCAACAAAAAAATTGACATAGCTATGCAGCCCACAGTAATCAAAGCAGATGAGGTGGTAATTTCAGGAGGAACACACTCTACGCAACATCAAAATGCAATTAAAATAGAACTGATCAAAGCTAAAAAACTTGAAACAGGAGCCACTCCAAGTTTTACAGAAACAATCACGCAAATACCCGGTGTGGAAATGATCTCAAAAGGACCTGGCGTAACTAAACCGGTCATTAGAGGCTTATCCAGAACCAACATATTGATGCTCAATAATGGTGTAAAACTGGAAAATTTTCAGTTTTCTGAGAACCACCCCTTCCTGGCAGATGAATTCGGAACAGACAGGATCGAAATTATAAAAGGCCCTGCGTCAATCTTATACGGATCAGATGCTGTGGGAGGCGTTATCAATGTATTAAAAGAAAAGCCAGCGCCAATAAACCGTATTCAGGCAGATTTTAACACGCAATTTCACAGCAACACCTCGGGTATTGTATCTAATGTGGGGATCAAGGGTAGTGAGAAAAAATACTTCTGGATGGTGCGTGCCGGACAAAAAAGCCATACAGATTATACCGATGGAAACAACAACAGAATTTACAACACCCGGTTTAATGAGCAAAGCTTGAAGACCGGTGTGGGTTTCAACAATAATCTTGGTCTATTCAAGTTATATTACGACTACAATGCGCCTAAATTAGGCATGAGTGTTCCAGCAGCGCAAGACCTGGTAAATTCAAACGGACGAGCAAATGAATTTTGGTATCAGGACCTCACCAATCACCTAATTTCAAGTAAAAACACAATTTTCGCAGGTAATTATAAAGTGGATATGAACACAGCTCTGCAAATGAATAATCGCAGATTGCAAACCGATTCCACTACCCCCAAAAAGAAAATGGTGGACATGCAATTGAATACATTTTCATATGATATTAAAACGCATTTTCCCTCTTCAGAAAAATCAGACTATATTTTGGGGGTTCAGGGAGCCTTAAAAACAAATCGTAATGGCGACGCACCAAACCATGTTATTCCTGACGCAGATGTGAATGACCTGGCTGCATTGGGGCTGATCAGATATACTTTTTTTAAAAAGCTTAAGGTACAAGCCGGGGCCCGTTTTGATTACCGCTACATCGAAACACAAGCAGAGCCCAATAAACCGTCTGTTAAATCAGAATTTGGCGACTATAGTGCCTCCCTGGGCGCTACATACCAGGCAAAGCCCACATTGCTCCTTAGAGCGAATATGGCTTCAGGTTACCGCACACCCAACATTGCAGAATTAACTCAAAACGGAGTACATGGTAATCGTTTTGAACGGGGAAACCCTAATCTGGAATCACAACGCAGTTATGAAGGAGACCTGAGCGCACACTGGCATACCGATTTCCTTATGATAGATATCGCCGGGTTTTATCATAAAATATATGATTACATTTACATGGCTCCGACCAATGACTCCATAGCAAACGATTTAAGAATTTACCAGTATAATCAGGCTAACGCAACACTGTACGGTGGTGAAGCAAATCTTGAAATCTCTCCATTGCGATGGTTTGATATTACAAGCTCTTACGCCTATTTGGAGGGTAAACAAGATGATGGCACCTATTTGCCATTCATACCACAGAATAAATGGCGCTTTGCACTACAATTTCACCCCGAGTTACCCATCCCCTTACTGCCAACTTCGCTGAAAGTTGAAAATGTATTGGCCATGGACCAAAACAATCCGGCAAGGTTTGAAACCGCTACGGAAGGTTACTTTTTGGTTAATGTAAAATTAAGCAGTGGCTTAAAATGGAAAAACCAAAAAATATACTTTTCACTAAACGTGCACAACTTGCTTAACGAAACATACATCGACCACCTGTCTACCCTAAAACCACTGGGGTTAAACAACATGGGACGTAACATAAGCCTGCAAATCAAAATTCCTGTGGGGATAAAATAAAATATACGCAGT
>Ga0102940_1000672_pt1 | contig 23123 bp, 23 predicted proteins | sample SalPonR2_C_D1_MG_FD_78215 | JGI IMG/M metagenome (GOLD analysis project Ga0102940, IMG submission 78215) | Salt pond soil microbial communities from South San Francisco under conditions of wetland restoration - Salt Pond MetaG R2_C_D1_MG | ecosystem: Environmental > Aquatic > Marine > Intertidal... | reverse complement strand
GGTTTGAAGGCCGCTGACCCGCTGCAGCAGCTCAAGAGTGCGTCGACTATGGGAGATGGCCGTATTCAGCCGGGCAGCCCGGTCCCTGGCCATAATTTGAATTTCTTGCATTCCATGGATGACACCGATGCGGTAAACCCCTGTGGCTATGAATATGGCGAGGGCGAGGATGCTGATGAGGCGCATGGTTGACTCCGTGATGATGCTGTTCGTCATTTCGTGCAGGGGAGCAGGGTACGCAGGCCGGGTGCCCGTTTCAGGTCTATGTACCGGCTGAAAAGAACTCCGGCCTCGTGAACGGGAAGACATCCGGCCGGGGTTCTGAGAACGGTCCAGCAGATTTGTCCGGTCACAAGGATATCCGCTTTCCGGGAAAGAAGTGTTCGTGGTCTCGAGAGTCTGATTCGAACCCGCTCTCCGGGAGTAAATGGAAAGTCCGAGCCCATCAGAACCCCACCCCTGCTGCAGTTGTAGACAAGTCCCGGGATGAAGGCGGTGTTTGCGGGGTAGGCATACTCGAGGTCGACAAGGACCAGGTGCCGTGGAAAGCGGCGTCGTTCGGCCCTGGCCGGTTGTTTTTGCGCGCGGGTAAGGACCGGTGCCGAGATCGGAGCGCGGTGGGTCATGGTCACCTCTGTGCGTTGCCGTTCTGCTGGGGTATAATCAAATGAGGGGAACATATTTTATGTTCTCTTACACCTGGTGTACGAAAGTGCATTACGCAGAAGTAATGGCGGCCGCCTCGAAACAGGCTTTCGTTTCGGGCAGAAGGCGGACAGGCGTGAGGATGCGGTGTCGACTGCGGTGAACCCGGAGCGAGTTTCTGCTGTTTTACGGGCACTGCTCCTCGACGCCGGCCGGAACTGCGGGTAAGTGGCCGGGCAGCTTCATAACAACAACCACCGCACACAGCCGGCACGCCCCGGGGGGGGGCCGGGGGCGCAACATTTCGGGAGACTGCATATGATGAGTGACAGGGAGCAGGAGCAGGAACGTCTCAAGCAGAACGTACTGTCCCGCATGAAGCGGGTGGAAGGTCAGGTGCGCGGGATCCAGCGCATGATCGAGGATGGCAAAGAGTGTAAGGATGTCCTTGTTCAGGTCCGGGCCGTCCGCTCCGCCCTGCGTTCGGCCAGCGGGCAGATTTTGAAGCGCTATCTCCTGGAATGCCACGAGACAGCCCGGGCCGGAACGTCCGAGGAAGACTCCAGGGAGAGCATGGAAAAGCTGGTCAAGGTGGTGGTCGACTTTCTGGACGGGTAGTCCGGAGGGAGGTGGGAACGCGGGGAAGCGAGAAGGAGGGAATCTCGGAGTTGCAGGCTGCGACGCGAGACGGCAATACTGAACATCGGTACCGGCCCTGTCATTCCCGCGAATGCGGGAATGACAGGGCCTGATAAGGACCGGTGTCTTCTGGGAGCGACCAACGTTTCATTGCCTGGTCGAGGTCAGAGTAACGTGAAAAGGGTCTCACTCAATCGGACAGATAATACTCCACAGTAGACACCACCCGGACCTTTTTGATGTAGGGGGTATGGGCATCCCGCGGGGTGATGGAGAACTGTCCCTGCCGGGCCCGTTTGATTTTACCGAGAACACTTTTGGAGTCCTGGGCGAACTTTCGAGCCACCTCCCGGGCGTTGCGGGTGGCTTCTTCCACCATGCCCGGCTTGATGTCGTTGAGGCCGGTGAACAGATACTGAGGCCTGCTGCCGTAGTCCTGCACCTTGAACACGATGCCTTCTCCGAGCAGTTCTCCGAGGTCGCTCATTGTTTTTCGCACCAGGTCCACCTTGGTGGAATAGACATTCATGGTTTTTGTGGCCACGTACCGGAACCGGACGTTGTTCTGCCCGCCGTACTCCTGCGCCAGCTTGTCGGTGATGGAGGGGGCGTTCACTGAAATTTCAGGTTCCTCGAGCCCGTGCTTCTCCAAAAAGGTGATGACCCGTTTCGAGTCCTTGTCCAGTTTGGCGTGGAGGGCGACCAGGTCGTTACCCGCTGCGCTCATGGTGATGGGCCACAGGGCGATGTCCGCCGGAACCTCCCGTTCTGAAAGTCCCTTGACTGTCACGCTCCGCTCGAAGGACTTGAACTTCAGGGCGCTGGTGCCCAGAAAATATCCCAGACCGATCAGTCCGATACAGATAAAGATCCCGATGCCGATGCCCTGGCTTATTCCTTTGTTCTGCATGATTCCTCCGTGAGAGCAGCTGGTGTTTGGTCTCGTATGGGTATATCTCCGTTCGCCTTGAAGGCAAGGAAAATCAGTTTCGTCTACCCCGGGCAAGGTCTCCTTCACTCCCCCTTCCGGCAGAAGTAGTGCAGGTTGAAGGAGTCATCCGGAATCTCACAAACGTTCACATCTTTGAATCCCGCCTCTTGCAGCATCTTCTCTGCCTGCTGCCGCCCCCACATCATCCCCAGTCCCGTGCCGCCGTCTTTCAGTCCCACGGGCATGCAGTGCATAAGGCTGACGGTGTACAAAAACGGGCCCATAGGGTGCGTACTGTTTCCGGAGGTATCGGTCTGCGCGGCAATGTCGACCATGGAGAAAGCTCCGCCGGGTTCCAGCATATGGGCTACGGACCTGAGAGCCCCCGCGGGGTCGGTCTGATCGTGAATGGCGTCGAAGGCCAGGATGTAGTTGAACCGGGAGGCAGCCGACGAATCTTTTTCAAGGCGGGCTGCATCCAGGACATGAAATTCGAGGTTTTTAAGGCCAAGCTCTTCGGTTCTGCGGGAGGCCTCGGCAATGGCTTCCCGGGAGAAATCAATTCCTGTGAACCGACTCTCGGGAAAAGCTTCGGCCATGAGCAGGGCTGCCATGCCCCGGCCACACCCGAAATCACAGACCCGGATTCCCTGCTGCATGCGCCTGATCATGATTCCGTCTTCAACGGAGGGAAGAAAACGGTCCACGAGAACGTCTTCGTGTTTGGCTTCGGCCAGTTCATTCATGAAATCGTGAAATTTCGGGTACCGCTCATATCCGACCCCTTCTCCGGTCCGAAATCCGTGTACCACTTCCTCCATGGCACATCGGGTGAGCAGCGGGACCTCCTGGGTGTACACTCCGAGATTGTTGCTCCCGGCCCGTCTGCAGAGCAGGTCTCCGTGTTCTTGGGGCAGGTGAAATGTTTCGGTTCCCGCTGCATCGCTATTGGTGTCCACAACCCTGCCGCACACCATCACTCCAAGCCACTCCCGCACGTATCGTTCATGCAGCCCGGCTTCAGCGGCAATGGCCCCGGTTGTCGCCGGGGTCGCAAGTCGATCCATGGCTTCGAACAGCCCAAGGGAATACCCCATGCCCATGGCCAGGTTCAGGGCGCCGAAGTTGAGGATGTCGGTCAGTCTGGAGGCAAAGGGTGTGTTATCGGAAGTCGACATGAAGTGCTCCTGCAGATAGTGGATTCCGGTGATTTTCCACCTGGTTTATCGTTGCCGGTAGCTATACCGGGTGGAGGGCGTTCTGTAACGGTCCAATAAAAAAAGGACCCACAGAAATTTCTGCAAGTCCTTGAAATGATGGTGCGCCCGACACGATTCGAACGTGTGGCCTGCGGATTCGAAGTCCGACGCTCTATCCAGCTGAGCTACGGGCGCATGGGTATCTGGTTATTCTTCGCTGCCGCCGGGACCGTGTTCAATGTGCAGGACCGTGATGATCAAGGCGAGCAGCCCGAGGCCGAGTGCCAGGATAAGACCGGAAAACATAAGGACCCTCCTCTCGAGTCGATTTGCTGTACGTCAGCTTCCCGTACATACTTTCACGAGTGAGTTCAACCTCTTTTCCCTGCACTGCCTGTTCAAAGCCGGAGCCTGTGATGGTTCGGGTTTGATCGGGGGGGGATTGTTGTTCTTGATTTTTTCCGATGCTCGGCTAAACCAGTACAGCGCCCCGGACAGGCCCGAGGCAGCGGATCGACATGGGAAGACAAAAGGGGGAGTTGATGAAAAAGGGTGGACTGCAGGGGCTGACGATATTGTTTGCAACGGTGCTCTGGACCGGAACCGTGTTCGGGGCCAGAACCCTGGACCTGGCCGGGGCCATTTCCGAAGGGTTGCAGGCCAACCAGGGAATTCAGGCCCAGCGGGAGACCCTTCTCGGGGCGCAGTACGGAATCCGGTCCGCCCGAGGAGCGTTCGGTCCTTCGATTGGAACGGCATACGAGTATTCCCGGTATGATGTAAAACGGAGCGGAGGCGGGCTGGAACACGATACGTTCGGGGCAAGAGTATCCGTAAGCCAGCCCTTGTTTACCGGCTTTAGCCTGCTCAGTTCCTACGAAAAGGCGAAGATTCAAAAAGATCAGGCGAAAGCCCGGGTGGCCGGGGCGGAACTGAATCTGATTTTGAACATCCAGCAGAATTTCTTGACCCTGCTGCAGGCCCGGGAAAACCTGAAGAGTGCCCGGGATTCTCTGGTGCGTCTTAAATCCCTGCTCAAGGTGGCCAAAGCCTTTTACGAGGTGGGGCTCAAGCCCAAGCTGGACGTGCTGCAGGCTCAGGTGGGTGTGGCCACGGCCGAGCAGGAGCTGCTTGCAGCGGAGCTTGCCGAGGAAACCCAGCGGGTTCGCCTCAACACGTTGCTCAACCTGAGCGTGAATGAGGAGGTGGAGTACGTCGGGGTACTGAAATACCAACCCTTTACCATGAACTTTGAAGAGTGTTTTGCATTGGCCGGGAAGCTCCGGCCGGATCTGCAGGTTGCCGCCAGAAGCGTGGACGTGGCCGGCATGGATGCGAAACTGGTTGCTGCGGACCTGTACCCCGCGCTGAGTGCGGATTTCAGCTATACCAGGCAGGGGGATGGACCCTTTGTCAACGGCGCGGAATATCTGTCCCCCAGTGCCTGGCAGGCCGGGGTGAATGTGAGTTGGAAGGTGTTTGAGTGGGGAAAAACCGTGAACGCCCACAGGCAGGCCCAAAAAAATATCTCCCGCCTTGAAGCGGAGTACCGCGACCTGCTCTCCAATGTGGCCTACGAGGTCAAAACCAATCTGCTCAAAATTCGGGAGGCTGAAAAGCGGATAGCGGTGGCCCGTACCGGAGTGGAGTCGGCCAGGGAGAGTTACCGTATGGCCGGGGCAAGGTACAAGGCGCAGGTCGGTACGTACACCGATGTGCTGGATGCCCAGGCCGGACAGACGCAAAGCGAAGCCGCGCTGACCAAAGCTCTGGCGGAATACCAGAGTGCCGTGGCCAACCTGTATGCATCCATCGGAGAGAGAAATCCCGGACTGACCCCGAAGTGAAGGGCGGGCCTCCGGGCACCGGCAAAAAGAAGCCTCGAAGCGCCAATGCTTCGAGGCTTCTTTTTTGTGTTTTCCGGCTATTTCTCATCCTTTGTCTTTTGTCTTCGATGGGGCGGTTTTCCCTCGCTGGCCGCAAGTCTGGCCAGTTCGGTCAGCCGGTCATTTACGCCTTCGTAAAGGGAGCCTTTGGAGAAGCCTCCGTTCTTAAGACGTTTTCCGGCTTTCCTGCCGGTCAGGATCTCCATGGCCTCTTCGATGGTGCCGACCGGGTGGATGTGAAACCGTTTTTCCCGGACCGCTTCGACGACCTCGTCGTTGAGCACCAGGTGGTCCACATTGTCTACGGGGAGAAGTACGCCCTGGGTCCCGGTCAGTCCCCGTCTGCGGCAGACCTCGAAAAATCCTTCGACCTTGCGGGTCACCTCGCCCACAGCCATGATCGCTCCGGTCTGGCTGACCGCGCCGGTGAAGGCGAAGCCGAGATTGATGGGGATTCCGGACAGGGCGGAGAGCAGAGCGGCCAGTTCCGCACCCGAGGCCGAGTCGCCGTCAACGTGGGCGTAGCTTTGTTCGAAACACAGACTGCCGGTCAGAACCAGTGGTTTGTTGTGCGCGAAGCGGTCCACCATATAGCTTTTGAGAATCATCATGCCCTTGGTGTGGATAGGGCCGCTCAATTCAGCTTCCCGTTCCAGGTCCATGATCCCGCCGTGCCCGACTCCGGTGACGCAGGAAATCTGATGCGGCAGTCCAAGGACATAGTCGCCGATCTGGCTGACGGATAGTCCGTTGGCACATCCGGTGCCCGTGCCGGTGGTTTTGACCTTGATCGCTTCCCGGTCATATTCGTGCAGAAATTCCTCCTCATACATATTGGCCCGGTAGTCCCGTTCACGAAGTGCCCGGGCAACGGACGAAAGGTCGATTTCCGTTTTCTGTTCCACTGCGGCAAATGCGTCGGCCTCGATCATGATTTCCCGCATGACGGCAACATCCAGAGAGAGTTTCTGCTGATCCTGGGCCAGTCTGCAGGAGTGGGTGGCCAGTCGGCCAAGGGCTTCCGAGGACAGGGGTTTGAGATGGTGGTCCCGTCCCAGGCATTCCAGAAAACGGGCGTATCCGGAGAGGTTTTCTTCGGTCAGAAAAATATGGTCCTGAAGCTGGGCTTTGAGTTTGAACAGTTTGCTGAACCGTTCGTCTTCGAAATAGAGCAGTTCGTGGATTTCGTCGGTGCCGATGAGGATGACCTTGAGTTGCAGCGGGATCGGCGCGGGTTCGATTGTCTTGGTTCGCACCGTTTCGTTGTGGTCAGTGGGGTCTTCGATCCGTGATTGTCCTGAGCGCAGGGCCCGAAGAAGCCCTTCCCAGGATTCGGGGTGGCTCAGAATGTCTTCGATGCGCAGCAGCAGGATACCGCCATTGGCCCGGTGCAGACTCCCGGATTTGAGCAGCGTGAAGTCGGTATGGTAGGTGCCCATTTCCGGCTCCCGTTCCAGGCAGCCGAGCAGGTTGAAATATGTCGGGTTGTCTTCGAAGATGATCGGAGGGGAGGACAGTCCCTGGTTGTCCACGAACAGATTGATCTTGTAGCGGTGAAAAAAGTGGTCTGTCAGGGGAAGAAGTTCTGCAGGATCTGCCGGAAGTTCCTTGTCCTGCTCCCGGAATCGATCCAGGTGTTCAAGAATGTCTTTTTCCAGCGTTTCGAAAAACTCACCCGGGACAGTGGAGCCCTGAAATTTTTTTTGCACCGGACTGAGAATTTCCCGGAGCACGACTCGAGCGGATTCTTTTTCCAGTCTCTGCTCTTTTTCCTTGAAATTCAGCTCCTCACGGTTTACCTGCCGGGAGAGATCGCCGATGCTCAGCATGACATCGTCGGTTCTGGCCTTGAGGCGGTTGCGGGTGGCGCTGTCAAGCCTGTCGTATTCCTCCGGGGTGAGCACTTTGCCTTCTACCAGGGGAAAGAGGGTCAGGGAGCCGTTGTCGTCCACGGACAGGCTGAAACCGTTTCTGACCGCTTCCGCTTCCATGCGGTCCAAAAGAGTCTCCCGGGTCGCGGCCAGATCCTTGGCCAGCTTGTCATGCTTGCGGATGTAGCTTTCCTGGTCGAACTGCAGGGGAACCGCCTTCCGTATGCTTCGAAGGGCTTGCGCCAGTTCCTGCTTGAGCATACGTCCTTGGCCCGGTTCGAGGTTCAGGGCTAACGGGTGGTCCGGGTCCGAGAAATTGTATGTGAAGATCAGATCTCCCGGGGGGGGGGTCTTTTCGGTCATTGAGGCCAGGTATTGACGGACCATGAACGAGCGACCCATTCCCGGTTCTCCGGCCACATAAACGTTGTATCCCGGCTTGTCGACTGCCATGGCCAGGTCCATGGTTCTGACAAACCGGGGCTGAAAGGAGTGGCGGTCGCGCCTTTTTTTCGATGAGCTGTCTGCGGATTCGAATCGGCTCAGGTCGAGAGTGGGGCGCAGCCGGTCGGCGGAGAGGCGTTTGGCTCGGGGCATGCGGTTCCTCGTGATGCAAAAAAGGGTTGTGCCGGCGAATCGGCTGATGCACGGTTGACATATAGGCACGACCTTCTGCTGTGGCAAGTTCGGACATTGAATCGACTGCCCGGGGCGACGAGATAGGCGAAGGAGAAAAAAACGCGAAGAAAAGCAAAAGTATCGTTGACTTGCTCAGGATGTCTATGCTAGCTCGACGACAACTTGTGAATGATTGCACGAAAGGCGCCGCCGAGGTGGCTCCGAAAAGGAAAATTTATACGATGTTCTTTAAAATCAAGGACAAGAAGTACTGGGAATCCCTCGGGACCGCCTCGATCATGGGGCTGCATGTGGTTTCCGGCACAGTGGTCGGACTGGCCATGGGGTATTACCTGGACAAGTGGCTGGGTACCAAACCCTGGTTGCTGTTGATTTTTCTGGTGTTCGGAATCATCGCAGGCTTCCGGAACATGTTTCAAGAGCTCAAGAAAATCACCAAGGACGACGACAAGGGTGCTGCAAACGATACATAGAAAAATTGAGCGGGGCTTGTACAAAAGAGGATTCCGAGTGCCGGAAGTCCGGCGTCTGGTTCAAAACCAGGTCTATCTTGCTCTTTTATGTCTGCCGTTGCTCGGTGGGTGGAAATGGTTTCCGTGGGGAGGAGATCTTGCAGTGGGAGTGCTGCTCGGGACACTGAATTTTTATGCCCTGGCAACGTTCGTTCAGCAGCTTGTCCTGGTTCAAAAAGGTGCAGTGACAGCGCAGTTGATAAGTTTTTACGGCAGGCTTTTTCTGACCGCTGCGGTCCTGTATGGGCTGATAGTCTGGAATCAGTCGTCAGTGACCGCTCTTCTGGTCGGACTCTCGTCTGTCATTGTCAATATCTTGATTTGGGGCGCGTTTCACTATTTGGGGAAAAAATTGAAGGAGGCGTAGAATGTCGGCGGATTTGCATCCTATCTTTCTCGTTGAAGAGCTCGTCAAGCTGGTTGGCCTGGTGGACGCTCACGGTCACAGCCTGATCCCGAGACAGGTGCTGTATTCCTGGGTTGTAATGGCCATTCTGATCGGCTGCGGCTGGTTGGCCACCAGGAGAATGTCACTGGTGCCCAAAGGGGCGCAAAACTTTTTTGAATTTCTTATCGGATCTCTTGAAGATTTTGTCGTCGCCAATATGGGCGAGGCCGGGCGCAAGGTGTTTCCCGTACTGTGTACCCTGTTCGTGTATATTATCATCTGCAATTTCGGGGGGCTGATACCCGGCGGTGATGCACCCACAGCGAATATCAACACCACAGCCTCCCTGGCCGTATTCGTCTTCTGCTACTACCAGTACTGGGGTTTCAAGCTGCACGGGCTGGGCTATGTCAAACACTTCATGGGGCCGGTCTGGTGGATGGCTCCACTTGTCTTTCCCATTGAAGTCATCGGACATTTCGCCCGCATGCTTTCGCTTTCGCTTCGTCTGTTCGGGAATATTATGGGCGAGGATATGGTCCTGGCCCTGCTGTTTATTCTGGCACCGATCATCTCCACTGTTCCTATGTATTTTCTGTTCATGCTCGCAGAGACGATCCAGGCCTTTGTCTTCTTCATGCTCTCCATGCTCTACCTCAAGGGAGCCTTTGAAGAAGCGCATTAATTCGGGGAAATGGTCGTTTTGACCACAACATACATCATTTGAAGGAGTTTCATCATGCGTAAAGGTATCATGACTGTTCTGGCCACTGTCGCTCTGGTTGCTGTTTCTTCCGCAGCTTTCGCTGCAGCCGCCGCTCCCGAAGTCGTTTCCATGACCTCCCTCGCCACTGCACTGGGCATGGCTCTTGCCGCTGCCGGTTGTGGAATCGGCCAGGGCCTGGGCCTGAAGGCCGCCTGTGAAGGCACCGCTCGTAATCCCGAAGCTTCCGGAAAGATCACCGTGACCATGCTCATCGGCCTGGCCATGATCGAGTCCCTGGCCATCTACGCTCTGGTCGTCAACCTGATCCTCCTGTTCGCCAACCCCTTCATGGGCTAGTGTGAACTTGACAGTGAAGAAGGGGGACGTTATGTCCCCCTTCTTCGTTCAATGTTTTGTTCAAAATATCACATAATTCCTGAGATTTTAACGTGAAAAGTTCCCATATACCCCGGGCCACCATTCAACGGCTGGCTGTCTACGTCCAGGTGCTTGAAAACCTGATCCAGAATAACGAGAATGTGATATCCTCGGAGGGTCTGGCACGTGCTTGCGGGGTGAATCCGTCTCAAATCCGTAAGGACCTTGCATACTTCGGTGAGTTTGGAGTGCGAGGTGTCGGATATTATGTCCAGGATCTGCTTACCGCCATCAAGCAGTCCCTCGGGATCGACAGGACATGGAATGTCGCTTTGGTGGGAGTGGGAAATCTGGGCCGGGCCCTTCTGCGGCATCAGATTTTCAGAAAGCGGGGGTTTATTCTGGTCGGAGCCTTTGATTGCGATCCGTTCAAAATCGGAGAGGAAGTGGCCGGCCTGGAAGTTGTCTGCTCTCGTCGCCTTAAGGAACGCGCCAAGGACCTCGATATCGAGATCGGTATGATCACCACACCTCCCGAGCGGGCCCAGCGGGCAGCCAATTATCTTGTGGAAGCCGGGATCAAGGGAATCGTCAATTTCGCACCTTCCCGCATCAAGGTTCCTGAAGGGGTGGCTGTTGAGTATGTCGATTTTATCCACCATCTTTTTTCCGTTGCGTTTAACATCTCCTTGAATCAATCCAAAGGATTGGCTTAAGAATTTATTGCGCGCCGGCTCTTGTTCTGAGCCGTACCCATAATGAGTGAATTCTCCTCACTGCTGTATTTATGCGGCTGGCCGATCACGCCAGCTGTTTTTTTTTGAGCTCTGCCTGAAGATTTTGAAAAAGGTTCTGCAAAACAGATTTTTTTTTGGGCAGGCGGATGAAAGAAGATACTGAAAACAGAGAGTTGCCGTTTTTTCTGTGCTATTTGACTCAGGCGGGTTGCCCCTTGCAAATTCTGGCCGTATAGTCTAAAGAACCAAATTCTTCGAAATTAATGGAGGTTGATCATGAAAAAAGATGTACATCCCAAAACATACGATTGCGCAATTCGCTGCGCCTGTGGGAATGAATTCCATTCGGAGTCCACTATCGGGGACAAGCTGGATGTGGAAATCTGTTCCGCATGTCACCCCTTCTATACAGGGGAGCAGCGGTTTATCGACTCTGCCGGACGGATCGACAAATTCCGGAAAAAGTACGCAAAGTTTGCTGCCAAATAGTCATCCCGGCACGTCGAGTGCGGGGCTGCGTGATGCCGGAACGGTGAACAGGTTTTTTTCGAGGGGGTGTCGAGTCGGCACCCTCTTTCTTTATGCTGTGCTCTTATGATGGTCAGTACTGCGGAGTATGAGGTCCGATATGCTTGGAAAACTTGAAAAGCTGGAACAAAAATTTTTGGAGCTTGAGCGTGAGCTGAGCTCTCCCGGTGTGTTCAATGACCAGGAGAGGTACACGCAGCTGGCCAAGCAGCACTCTGATCTGGGGGAAGTGGTGTCGGCCTTTCGGCGCTACAAGGCCGTTCTGCAGGAGCTGACCGAGAACCGGTCCCTGGCCACGGATGGTGATCCTGAAATCAGGGAGTTGGCCGAACTCGAAATCGAGAGCCTTGCCGTTGAGGAAGCCTCCCTTGAATCCGAGCTGAAGGTGCTGCTCACCCCCAGGGATCCCTTGGATGAGAAGAATATTATTCTGGAGATTCGGGCCGGGACCGGCGGAGAAGAAGCTGCGCTTTTCGTGGCAGATCTGTTCCGGATGTATTCCCGATATGCCGACGAGCAGGGATGGCGGGTCGAACCCATGAGCTTTCATGAGACAGGGAGCGGCGGGTTCAAGGAAATTATCGCGTCCATTTCAGGAAAACAGGTCTATAGCAGACTTAAGTTCGAGTCCGGGGTGCACCGTGTGCAGCGGGTGCCGGCCACGGAAAGTCAGGGGCGCATTCACACGTCGGCGGTCACCGTGGCCATTCTGCCCGAGGCGGAAGAGGTCGATGTGCATATCGAATCCACGGATCTGAGGGTGGACGTTTTTCGGGCCTCGGGGCCCGGCGGGCAGTCGGTCAACACCACGGATTCGGCTATTCGTCTGACGCATGTACCCACCGGACTTGTTGTGATCTGTCAGGATGAGAAATCCCAGCATAAGAACAAGGCCAAGGCGATGAAGGTGTTGCGTTCCAGGCTGTTGCAGCAGGTTCAGGATGAAAAAAAACGGGCGTACGATGAGAACCGCAAGACCCAGGTGGGAAGCGGGGACCGTTCCGAACGAATCCGGACCTATAATTTTCCTCAGGGGCGGGTGACGGATCACCGTATCAACCTGACCCTGTACAATCTGGATGCGGTCATGGAAGGGAGGCTCGGTGAGGTCCTTCAGCCCTTAGTCCAGCATTTCCAGAGCGAGGCCATGCGTGAATAGAATGGCCGGGCTATGTTTTCGACCCCGCAGGACCCGATGTTCGAGCGGGGTTTTTTTTATTTCGCGGGTGGATAAATGACGACAGTGTCGCGACAGGACGTGCTGTCCGCGGCGGTCAGGATCCTTCGAGACGCCGGGGTGGACAGTCCGGAACTTTCAGCTCAGGTTCTTCTGGCTTTTGTTCTTGGGTGCTCACGGGTTGAGCTCTTTCTTGAGCGAACGGCATCCGTGCCCAAAGATGAGCGTGCACGTTTCCGGAAACTTGTCGGGAAAAGGGCGCACGGGGAGCCGGTGGCGTATCTGACCGGGGAGCGGGAATTTTTCGGACTCGAGTTCGAGGTTCGACCCGGGGTTCTGATCCCCCGGCCGGAGACGGAACTGCTGATTGAACGGGTTCGGGACATTTTTGATTCCGGCCGTGCTCTGAGGTTTGCTGATCTCGGGACCGGAAGCGGAATCATCGCAGTCCTTGTCGGTACTCTGTTTTCCGGGGCTTCGGGGCTGGCAGTTGATATCAGTGCTGCTGCCCTGGAAGTGGCCGGACGAAATGTTCGGGCCCACGGACTTGGGGGACGCATTTTTCCTGTCATGGCAGATCTGGCTGCTCCTCCTCTTCCTGTAAAATCCCTGGATCTGGTGACCTCTAATCCTCCCTACCTCTCTGCAGCGGAGCTGCAGGAGGTATCCCGCGAGGTTCGGGATTTTGAACCGAAAGGGGCGCTGGTCGCAGGACCCGAGGGAACCGAACTCCTGGAAGTACTGGCGCGAAAAGGATGGACACTTCTCCGGCCTGGCGGGGTGTTGCTGGTCGAAATGGGGCATTTACAGGGAGAGCGAGCTCGGAAAATTTTTTCCGGGTGGGCAGAGGTTCGGGTCCACAGGGACCTCGCAGGAAAGGATCGTCTGATCGAGGCCTGGAAAAAATGATGCCTCGGTGTGGTGCAAAGGTCACACTGTGCGTAAAAAAGACATCTCTGTGCGGGTTGCTCTGATGCAACATCTTTTAATTACGACGAAAAACATTTTCGTTTCTCGAGGCACGCTTTGTGCATGATATCGACTTATGAAACAGATCACACTCCAAAAAGAAGTCAAATGTTCCGGAATCGGCCTGCATAGCGGTCAGAAGGTCGATATCTGCCTCAAGCCCGCACCGGCAGGGAGCGGAGTCACTTTTCTGCTCCCTGATCGTGGAGGCAGAAGGGTCTTCACTCCGGAGCCCGGTAAAGTCGTGGCTACGGGCCTGGCAACCACCCTGGGAGATGACCGGGGCACGGTGGCGACAGTGGAGCATCTTCTGGCTGCTATTGCCGGCCTTGGGATTGACAATATCGTGATCGAAGTCAGCGGCCGCGAGGTCCCGATCATGGACGGCAGTGCTGCAGGGTTTGTCCTTCTGCTTCGTTCGGCAGGGCTCCGGGCCCAGTCCAGGGAGAAGCGGGTGCTGGCCTTTGCCAGGCCGCTCTCTTTTGACCGGGAAGGCAAGCATATCCGAGTGACTCCGTATGATGGTTTTCGCATCCGGTACACCATTGATTTTGATCATCCCCTTGTCGGAGTACAGCGCTGCTCCTACGAGGTTACTCCCGAGACCTTTGCTATGGAGATTGCCCGGGCCAGAACTTTTGGTTTTTTGCGGGATGTCGAATGGCTGCAGCGTAACGGCCAGGCTCTGGGGGGAGCGCTTGATAACGCCATAGTTCTGGACGACTACGGGGTGGTCAATTCCGAAGGGCTCAGATTTCCGGATGAATTTGTTCGTCATAAGGTTCTGGATTTCATAGGGGATATCAGTCTGCTGGGGGCGCCGCTGCTGGGGAGTTTCGACGTGGCCTGCTCCGGCCATGCGCTGAACAACGAATTTGCACGTTACGTGCACGAGAACAGGGAGAAGTATCTCCAGGTCGTCCCCGCCCCCCGGGCGAGGCGATCCATGGAAGTACCTGTTTTTGCCGATCGCCCCGAGGGGGAGCCGGCCTGGGCATGAGAAGTTGGCTGTCCAGGGCTTTTTTTGAATGAGGCATCTCGTGCAGAACGCAGTATCTGCCCCGGGTGCCTTTTCCATGGTCGATTCATACAGTGAACCACAAGTTTTTTGAAAAATATCGAAAAAAGACTTGCCAAGCGAATTAAACATCGCTAGGTATCTCGACTTCACGGGCTGGCGTAGCTCAATTGGTAGAGCAGCTGATTTGTAATCAGCAGGTTGCGGGTTCAAGTCCCATCGCCAGCTCCAGAGAAAATGTCGGAGGGGTTCCCGAGTGGTCAAAGGGAACAGACTGTAAATCTGTCGGCGGACGCCTTCGGAGGTTCAAATCCTCCCCCCTCCACCATAATTTAGTAGGAGGCAGGTCAGACCTGCTGCTTGACTACGACACATCGAGAGCGGGAATAGCTCAATTGGTAGAGCATCAGCCTTCCAAGCTGAGGGTTGCGAGTTCGAGTCTCGTTTCCCGCTCCAAATGTATCGCATCCACGCCCACGTAGCTCAGTCGGTAGAGCACTTCCTTGGTAAGGAAGAGGTCACCGGTTCAAGTCCGGTCGTGGGCTCCAGTCAAGCATCCCTCCTTTCAAGCGCATCCAAATTTTTTTTATTGAAATAAACCAACCGATATTTTGAGTAACAGGGGGTAAGGTATGGGCAAGGCAAAATTTGACAGAACAAAGCCGCACGTCAACATCGGAACCGTTGGTCATATTGACCACGGGAAGACCACTCTGACTGCAGCAATCACCAAGATCGCCAGTCTGAAACAGGGTGGCTCCTTTATCGCATTCGATGAGATCGACAAGGCACCGGAAGAGAAGGAACGCGGGATCACTATTGCCACCGCGCATGTCGAGTACGAAACCGACAACCGTCACTACGCGCATGTCGACTGTCCCGGTCACGCCGACTACATCAAGAACATGATCACCGGCGCGGCTCAGATGGACGGTGCGATCATCGTTGTTGCCGCCACTGACGGCCCCATGCCCCAGACCCGTGAGCACATCCTGCTCGCCCGTCAGGTCGGCGTGCCCTCCCTGGTCGTGTTTCTGAACAAAGTCGACCTGGTGGATGATGAAGAGCTGCTCGAGCTGGTTGAAATGGAAGTTCGCGAACTTCTTGACAAGTATGAGTTTCCCGGCGATGACGTGCCGGTCATCAAAGGAAGCGCTCTCAAGGCTCTGGAATGCGACGACGCCGACTCTGAGGATGCCAAGCCGATTCTTGAGCTGCTGGCCGCCTGTGATGATTACATTCCTGCCCCCGAGCGGGATACCGATAAGCCCTTCCTGCTGCCTATCGAGGACGTTTTCTCTATCTCCGGTCGCGGAACTGTTGTAACCGGCCGTGTCGAGCGCGGGGTTATCAAGGTCGGCGAGGAAGTCGAAATTGTCGGTATCAAGGACACAGTGAAGACTACCTGTACCGGTGTCGAGATGTTCCGTAAGCTTCTTGATGAAGGCCAGGCCGGCGACAATGTCGGAATTCTTATTCGCGGCGTCAAGCGGGACGAAGTTGAGCGCGGTCAGGTTCTGGCCAAGCCCAAGTCCATCACTCCGCATCGCAGATTCAAGGGCGAAGTGTACATTCTGAGCAAGGAAGAGGGTGGTCGTCATACTCCTTTCTTCGGCGGCTATCGCCCCCAGTTTTACTTCCGGACCACTGACATCACTGGTGTCGTGACTCTGCCTGAAGGAACTGAAATGATCATGCCTGGCGACAACACCACATTCACCGTCGAGCTCATTGCTCCGATTGCCATGGAAAAAGGACTGCGTTTTGCAATCCGTGAAGGTGGCAGAACTGTCGGTGCAGGTGTTGTTTCCGAAATCATAGAGTAGGTTACATCATGCGTATCAACGTACTGCTGGCATGTACCGAGTGTAAGCGTAGAAACTACGCTACCTCCAAGAACAAAAAAAATACCACGAGTAAGCTCGAACTGAAGAAATATTGTCCGTTCGACAGAAAGCATACCGTGCACAAAGAAACAAAGTAAGTTTCGCAGGGGCGGTGTCTAACCGCACCGCCCCTGAGTCACTTATTGCGCAATAAAGCGTAACCTCGTGCAGGCCAGTAGCTCTAACGGTAGAGCATCGGACTCCAAATCCGAGGGGTGGGGGTTCAAATCCCTCCTGGCCTGCCATTTTTTTTATAGTGAAGTCATGAGCAAAAAAAAGAAAAAACACGACGTCCAGGTAGAGGAACAGCATCATTCCGGAAGCAAGCTTCAGGATCTTCGCCTCTTCTGGGAGCAGTCCCAGGCAGAGATCAAGAAGGTCGCCTGGCCTGACAGGAAAGAGACGCTGACCACGAGTGCGGCTGTCATTTTGCTCGTGCTCATTATGTCCCTTTTTTTGGGGGGAGTTGACTTGGGACTGGGTAAGTTGGTCGAGTCGGTTCTCTCCTAGGCTCGGGGTGTCCTTATGAGTGAAACGGAAGTGATGGGTACGCCCCAGGCACGATGGTACATCATCCATACCTATTCCGGGTATGAGCAGCGGGTTGAGCGGACCATCCGGGAAATGATACGGACCGGTCAGGCCAAGGGGCTCATCGAAGATGTTATCGTGCCCACGGAAAAGGTGGTTGAGCTGGTCAAGGGGCAGAAGCGGACGTCGACTCGAAAATTTTACCCCGGGTACGCCCTTGTCAAGATGGTCTTCAATGACGACTCCTGGCACATGATCCAGTCGATTCCCAAAGTCACCGGATTTATTGGGGGAAAGAATAGGCCGAGCCCTTTGACGCAAAAGGAAGCGGATAAGATTCTGTCCACAATAGAAAGTCGTAAAGAGCAGCCTCGACCCAAGTTCCACTTTGAAAAGGGAGACGACGTTAGGGTGATCGATGGTCCCTTCGCAAACTTCAACGGAATGGTTGAAGATGTTAACTACGACAAAGGGAAGTTGCGTGTTTCCGTATCCATATTCGGAAGACAGACCCCTGTCGAGCTTGACTTCGTGCAAGTGACCAAAGGCTGAGACTTTTACGAGATAATGAGGTAGACGACATGGCCAAGAAAATAATGGCAAAAATCAAACTGCAGATCTCTGCAGGCGCAGCAAATCCGTCACCGCCTGTCGGCCCAGCGTTGGGACAGCACGGCGTCAATATCATGGAATTCTGCAAGGCGTTCAATGCGAAGACCCAGGATCAGAAAGGGATGATCATCCCGGTCGTGATCACTGTCTTCCAGGATCGCTCCTTCACTTTTATCACCAAAACGCCCCCCGCATCCGTCCTGCTGGTCAAGGAAGCCGGGATTTCCAAGGGATCCGGTGAACCGAACAAGGAGAAGGTCGGGAAAGTGACCATGGCTCAGATCGAAGCGATCGCCAAAATCAAGATGCCCGACCTCAGTGCTGCCGACACGGATGCTGCCTGCAAGACGATTATGGGTACTGCTCGCAGCATGGGCATTGACGTAGAAAACTAGGGGCGAGGATAAAAAACTATGCCTAAGCACGGAAAAAAATATCAGAAGACAGCGGAAGCTGTTGAACATATGACCCGATACCCCCTTGACCGGGCTCTTGATCTCGTAGTGCAGGGTTCTTTCGCAAAGTTCGACGAGACGGTCGATATCGCGGTGAACCTCGGGGTCAATCCGAAATATTCGGACCAGATGGTCCGGGGGGCGGTCAATCTTCCCCACGGATTGGGCAAGGAAGTTCGTGTCGTTGCGTTTTGTAAAGGTGAAAAGGAAGAGGCTGCCAAGGCTGCCGGCGCCGATGTGGTCGGAAGCGATGAGTTGGTAGCGAAGATTCAGGGCGGATGGCTGGACTTCGACAAGGCCGTGGCCACCCCGGACATGATGGCCCAGGTCGGAAAAATCGGGAAAATCCTCGGGCCCCGCGGCCTGATGCCCAATGCCAAGACCGGTACCGTCACCTTTGACATTGAAAATGCGATTTCGGAACTGAAGGCCGGGAAGGTCGAGTTCAAGGTCGACAAGGCGGGGGTCGTGCATGCTCCCATCGGTAAGGTTTCCTTTGGAAGTGAAAAGCTGCTCGGGAACCTTAGAAGCGTCGTCGATATTCTGGAAAAACTCAAACCTTCCTCTGCCAAAGGGACCTATTTGAAGGCCCTTTCGGTCTCCTCCACCATGGGTCCGGGAGTGAAGGTGGATACCGCTTCCCTGCGCGGCAGCGGCGAATAACTTTCGCAATCATCAAGGAGAAGAGTCAGAGAAGGCAGGTGGGGAAACCCTTAATTTCCTGCAGAGACTGCTTTGGCTCATTCTGCCTAACCGTAGAAGAGAGGTAGCGAGGTGAATAGGGCAGATAAGGCAAGAATCATAGAGGGTCTGAAGCAAAAGGCGGGCAAGGCCAGCATTGCCGTGGTTTCCGATTTCAAGGGAATCAAGGTCGAGGAACTGACCCCCCTGCGGGTTCAGCTCCGTGAAAGCGGCTGCGACTACCAGGTGGTCAAGAACACCCTGGCCAGTCTGGCTGTTGCTGACGGTCCTCATGACATCTTGAAGGACGAGTTCAAGGAAAACTGTGCTGTCGCGTTCGGGTATGATGATCCGGTGGCTGCAGCAAAGGTATTGGTCGAATTCACAAAGAAAAACAAAAAATTTGCGGTCAAATTCGGTAGCCTGGAAGGGAAGTATCTCGACGAAGCCGGGATCAAGGCCCTTTCCGAACTCCCGAGCAAGGAACAGCTCCTTGGTATGACCCTTGGAACCATGAATGCGGTTCCGCAGAATTTTGTGTGTCTCTTTGCGAATGTCATTCGCGGCACGTTGAATGCCCTGAATGCGATCAAGGAACAGAAAGAACAAGCGTGAGCCGAAGAACATTGGTTTAGGAGGAAAAAATGGCAGATATCACAAAAGATCAGGTAGTGGATTTCATCGCGAATATGACCGTTCTTGAACTCTCCGAGTTCATCAAGGAACTGGAAGAAAAATTCGGCGTCAGTGCAGCTGCTCCGGTAGCAGCCATGGCCATGGCTCCCGCAGCCGGCGCAGCTGAAGAAGTTGAAGAGCAGACCGAGTTCGACGTTGTTCTGTCCGAAATCGGCGGGAACAAGATCGCGGTCATCAAGGCTGTCCGCGCCATCACCGGACTTGGCCTGAAAGAAGCCAAGGAAAAGGTTGACGGTGTGCCCTCGGTTCTGCAGGAAGGGATTGCTAAAGAGCAGGCTGAAGAAGCCAAGAAGCAGCTCGAAGAAGCCGGCGCAAAAGCTGAGCTCAAGTAACAGTCCTTTTTTGGAAGGAATAAAGAGCGCGGGGGGTCTTACGACACCCTTGCGCTCTTTATTCATTTGTTTTTTTATCGGGTCAGCCCCCCGAATTGCTCCTCTTTCCTTCGCACGCACTTCCTTACTTTTCTAGGCCTCGAACATCCGCCCTTGCCTTGAGCAAAGCCACATTCGTAGATTTCTTTTCCCGAGGGGATACAATGAACCAATTTGTCAAAAAATTTGGAAGAGTCAAGAGCTCTCTGGAAATCCCGCATCTTCTGAGCCTTCAGCTTGATTCATATAAGAAATTTCTTCAAGAGGATGTCCCCCCCTCGACTCGTGCCGATATCGGCCTGGAAGGGGTTTTCAGATCAGTTTTTCCCATACAGGACTTTAACAAAACAGCAACCCTTGAGTATGTCAACTACGAGATCGGAAAGCCCAAGTACGATGTCGATGAGTGTATATCCAAGGGCTTGACGTATGAAGCGCCCATCCGGATCAAGGTTCGGCTGGCCGTGTACGACGTGGATGAGGAGACTCAGGCTCGCTCCATCCACGATATCAAGGAACAGGATATCTATTTCGGGACCATCCCGTTGATTACCGAGAAGGGCACTTTTCTGGTCAACGGTACCGAACGGGTCATCGTCAACCAGCTGCAGCGCTCCCCCGGGATCATTTTCGAGCACGATTCAGGGAAAACCCATTCCAGCCGGAAAATCCTGTACAGCTCCCGGATTATCCCCATGCGCGGGTCGTGGCTGGACTTTGATTTCGACCACAAGGACATTCTCTATGTCCGCATTGATCGTCGTCGGAAAATGCCTGCCACCATCCTGCTCAAAGCCCTGGGCATGTCCGGCGAAGACATCCTGAACTATTTCTACAAGAAGGAAGTTTTTCGGGTTGAATCCGGTCGATTGTTCAGAAAGATCGAAGAGGGGCGTTACCGCAAGGAAAACGCATACTCCGACGTCATGGACGGCGATGGCAAGGTGCTTGTGCCGGCGGGCCGGCCCATTACCAAGGGGGCCTGGAAACGGATCCTGCGGGCCGGTATTGAATTTCTTGAAATCGATATGGCCCAGTTGGAGAACGAATTTCTCGCCAGGGAGACCGTTCATCCCGAGACCGGCGAAGTTCTGACCTCCCCCGGCGACCGGTTGACTCAGGAGGTTGTCGAATCTCTTGCCGAAGTCGGTATTTCAGAATTCGAATGCCTGTACACCTCCGGGGCAGAAGTCTCCTCGTCCATCCGCGACACGCTGCGTCTGGACAAATGTCAGGACATGGAATCGGCTCAGATCGACATTTACAAGCGGCTTCGTCCGAGTTCCCCTCCGACCCCGGAAATATCGGCCAATTTTTTTGAGAATCTGTTCCGCAATCCCGACTACTACGATCTGTCCGTGGTCGGACGGTACAAGCTCAACGCCCGGCTCGATCTTGACCTTCCCCTGGATCACAGGACCCTGTCCAACGAGGATATCCTGAGATCCCTGAGACATCTGGTGCAGCTCAAGGATTCGCACGGTCCCGCCGATGATATCGATCATCTTGGCAACCGCAGGGTGCGGCCCGTGGGTGAGCTGGTCGAGAATCAGTACCGCATCGGGCTTGTACGGATGGAGCGGGCCATCAAGGAGCGGATGAGCCTGCAGGAAGTGGCCACTCTGATGCCGCACGACCTGATCAACCCCAAGCCGGTAACGGCAGTTCTCAAGGAGTTCTACGGAACCTCCCAGCTGTCCCAGTTCATGGACCAGACCAACCCGCTTTCCGAGGTAACTCATAAGCGGCGGCTGTCCGCCCTCGGCCCCGGCGGTCTGACCCGTGAACGGGCGGGGTTTGAGGTGCGCGACGTGCATCTCTCCCATTATGGACGGATCTGTCCCATTGAGACTCCGGAAGGACCAAACATCGGTCTGATCGTCTCATTGACCACCCATGGAGTGGTCAATGATTTTGGATTTATCGAATCCCCGTACCGGATTGTTAAGGACGGGTACATCAGCGACGAGATTCACTACCTTGAGGCCTCAAAGGAAGAGGGTGAGATCATCGCTCAGGCCAATGCCGAGGTCGATGAAAGCGGTCGGTTCGCCAAACCCCAGGTGGGGGCTCGCGTCGAAGGAGAGTTTGCCATTGTCAACCGTGAAGCGGTTACTCTTATGGATATCTCTCCCAGCCAGATTGTCTCCATCTCCTCGGCGTTGATTCCGTTCCTGGAGCACGATGACGCCAACCGGGCCCTGATGGGATCCAACATGCAGCGTCAGTCCGTGCCGCTTCTTCAGTCGGAAAAGCCCCTGGTGGGAACCGGCATGGAAGGCATTGTGGCCAAGGATTCAGGAAGCTGTATTCTGGCCGAAGCGGAAGGTGAAATCCGATATGTCGATGCGGACAGGGTTGTTGTCTCCTATTCGGACGGTATTTATCCTGAAATGGGTGGAACCCGTTTCTACGAAATTCAGAAGTACCATAAATCGAACCAGAACAGCTGTTTCGGGCAGAAGCCCCGGGTTCGCATCGGCCAGAAAGTGCGCAAGGGCGATGTGCTGGCCGATGGGCCGAGTATTCGGGACGGCGAGCTTGCCCTGGGCAAGAACCTTCTGGTGGCCTTCATGCCCTGGTGCGGGTATAACTACGAGGACTCCATCCTCATTTCCGAACGGATGGTCATGGATGATGTCTATACCTCCATCCATATCGAGGAATTTGATGTCTTCGCCCGGGACACAAAGCTAGGCCCCGAGGAGGTCACCCGGGATATCCCCAATGTAGGCGAAGATATGCTGCGCAATCTTGATGAGAGCGGGATCATTCGCATCGGGGCCAAAGTTGCCCCCGAGGATATCCTTGTCGGCAAGATCACGCCCAAAGGGGAGACCCAGCTCACTCCCGAGGAACGGCTTCTGCGCGCCATCTTCGGCGACAAGGCCCGGGATGTGAAAAACACATCGCTGAAGGTTCCGCCGGGAATCGAGGGGACCGTCATTGATGTGAAGGTGTTCAATCGCCGTTCTGGAGAGAAGGACGAGCGAACCAAAAATATTGAAGATTACGACCTGAGCAGACTCGATCAGCGTGAAGGGCTCCATATCGCCGGCCTGACCCAGGAGACCCGGGAAAAAATCTGGCAGGTATGCGAAGGCAGGAGTGTGGCCAAGACCATCCTGGGCAAACGCAAGGGAGAGGTTCTTCTCGAGGCCAACATGCCCATGCGCTGGGAAGTTCTTGAAACGTTGCCTCTGAAAAAGCTGGCCGGTGTGTTTACGAGCAGGGAGACCAACGATCTGGTCATGGAACTGCTCGGTCTTTATGACGCACAGATCTCGTTTATCAAGAATCTTTACGACGAGAAACGGGAAAAGGTTACAGAAGGAGACGACCTGCCTCCGGGCGTGATCAAGATGGTCAAGGTCTATGTGGCCGTGAAGCGAAAGCTCAATGTCGGGGATAAGATGGCCGGGCGGCATGGAAACAAAGGGGTTGTGTCCAATATCCTTCCCCAGGAGGATATGCCCTTCTTTTCCGATGGCACTCCCATGGATGTCGTGCTGAACCCCCTTGGCGTTCCTTCCCGGATGAATATCGGGCAGATCATGGAAACGCATCTCGGGTGGGCCGCCAAGGATCTTGGCACGTATGTGGCCAACCTGGTGGAAAGCGGTGAGCACGTGACCCAGATTCGTTCGGAAATGAAGGATATTTTCAGC
>Ga0102940_1000671_pt1 | contig 23124 bp, 19 predicted proteins | sample SalPonR2_C_D1_MG_FD_78215 | JGI IMG/M metagenome (GOLD analysis project Ga0102940, IMG submission 78215) | Salt pond soil microbial communities from South San Francisco under conditions of wetland restoration - Salt Pond MetaG R2_C_D1_MG | ecosystem: Environmental > Aquatic > Marine > Intertidal... | reverse complement strand
TTGCATGTGTTAGGCACGCCGCCAGCGTTCATTCTGAGCCAGAATCAAACTCTCCAGTTGAATTCTGTAGTATAAACCTTAATAACTTTTCCGACTCGCTATTTAATTGTCAAAGACCTTGTCTACCGTCTCGCGGCAGGTTCGCAGTTTCTATTGAAACAGAGCCGTGCCGTCAAGCGTTTTTTCATTTTTTTCTCAACAACCGAGGTTGTCGCATCCTGAAACCTTTTCGGCCTCGGGAAGTTGGAGTGTTTATCCACACCCCTGCTCTCTGTCAAGAGCTTCTTCAAAAAAAAATGAAATCTTCAAGGAACATATCGGGGGTCTTTTCCCCTTCCGTGCACCCTTGTGCCCGGCGAGGAACGGTATTTAGGAGTAACCGGCTCCACTGTCAATATCTTTTTTGAAATTCATCCCGAAAAACCCACAACGCCGGATTCTCCCTGGAGAATCCGGCGTTGTGGGGTCAGAATTCCAGATGGTTCGGTGTTCTCGGGAACGGGATCACGTCGCGAATATTGCTCACGCCGGTGAGCAGCATGAGCAGGCGTTCAAACCCCATGCCGAATCCGGAATGCGGAACCGACCCGAATCTGCGCAGATCCAGGTACCACCAGTAGTCTTCCCTGTTCAATCCCTGCTCCTCGATGCGGGCCAGGAGCATCTCCTTTCGCTCCTCACGCTGGCTGCCCCCGATGAGCTCTCCGATCCGGGGAACCAGAACGTCCATGGCCGCCACTGTCCGACCGTCATCGTTCATGCGCATATAAAACGCCTTGATCCCTTTGGGGTAGTCGTACACGATGACCGGGCATTTGAAATGGACTTCGGTCAGGTAACGCTCGTGCTCGGTCTGCAGGTCCACGCCAAAGGAGACCGGAAATTCGAACTTCTGCTTCGCCCCGGCCAGGATTTCGACCGCCTCCCCATAGGGCAGCCGCACAAACTCGTTTTTCTCGATATTGTCCAGGGTTTCAAAGAGCGTCTTGTCCACGAACCTGCCGAACAGCTCCAGGTCGTCCGCGCATTTTTCCCGCATGTGCCGGATCAGATATTTGATGCAGTCCTCGGCCAGATTCATATTGTCCGTCAGGTCCGCAAAGGCCATCTCCGGTTCAATCATCCAGAACTCGGCCACATGCTTGGGTGTATTGGAGTTTTCGGCCCGAAAGGTCGGCCCGAAGGTGTACACGCTGCCCAGGGCACAGGCCATGTTCTCCGCACTCAGCTGACCGGAAACAGTCAGGGAGGCCTCCTTGCCGAAAAAATCCTCTCCAAAGTCGGTCCGGCCTTCTTTTTTGGGCATCCTGTCGAAATCAAGGGTGGAAACCCGGAACATCTCCCCGGCCCCCTCGCAATCCGATCCGGTCAGTATCGGGGAGTGGACGTGAAAGAAACCTCTGTCCCGGAAATAGTGATGCACGGCAAAGGAAAGCTCGGACCGGATCCGGAACATGGCCCCGTATTTGTTGGTTCTGGGCCTGAGGTGGGCAATGGTCCGCAGAAATTCATCGGAGTGCCGTTTTTTCTGCAAAGGAAATTCCGGGGCAGCCTCCCCGATGACGGTCAGCTCGGACGCCTTGACCTCCCACTTCTGCCCTTTCCCGGGCGATTCCACCAGCGCTCCCGTCACCCTGACAGCGGCCCCGGTTCCTACGCGTTCCAGCAGCTCGTATCCCGGCACACCCTTGTCCACGATGGCCTGGATGTTTTTCAGACAGGAACCGTCATTCAGTTCCAAAAAGGAGAACTCCTTACTGTCCCGCCTGGTCCGCACCCAGCCGCAGACCACCACGGAATCGGATCCCTGCTCCGCACGTAACGCCTGTTCAATTCGCATCCGCTTCATCTTTACCTCGTTCCTGTTCATTACAACATATTCACCGGGTCGAGATCACAACTGACCCGGATCCTTTTCTGTCCGGCAAAAACCTTCTGGACCCGGCGGTAGACTGTCCTGATCGTTTTCCAGTCACTTCCCTTGAGCAGACAATGGTAGCGCTTCCTTCCTTTGAGCATCTGCAGGGGAGCCGGGGCCGGCCCCAGAACGCGCACCCCGTCGGCAAGACCGTGCCTGCGGACCGCTTCCGCGAATCGGTTTACCGCCTCCGGGCCATCTCCCCAGTCAGCCGCAAAACTCATCCGGATCAACGCGACCTTGGAGAACGGGGGGTAGGAAAGCCGCTTGCGCATCCGGATCTCCCGTTCGAAAAATCCCCGGTAGTCGTTGTTGCGCACAAAATCCCAGCAGTAATGGGTCGGATTTCTGGTCTGAATAAGCACGGTCCCGGGTTTATCCCCCCGTCCGGAGCGGCCGGCCACCTGCACCAGAAGCTGAAAGCTGCGCTCCGCTGCCCGGTAGTCGGGCAGATTCAGTCCCAGGTCCCCGTCCACGACCACCACCAGGGTCACCCCGGGGAAATCATGTCCTTTGGAAAGCATCTGGGTCCCGACCAGAACCTGGGCCTTTCCGGCCGCGAAATCAGCCAGAATCTCGTCCAGCCGCCCCTTGCGCCGGGAACTGTCCCGGTCCAGGCGGAGCACCTCAGTGCCTTCGGGCAGCTCCTTGGCCAGGTACTCCTCCAGTTTCTCGGTCCCCTCACCCAGAGGAATGAACCGGGAGCCCTTGCACTTGTCGCAGATCATGGGAAAGGAGCGGGAATATCCGCAGTAATGGCAGAGCACTTTTTCCCTGGCCTTATGGTAGGTCAGGGCAACCTGGCAGTCCGGACATTTGGCGGGCTCGGCACAGGTTTCGCAGTAGACGATGGGGGCGTAGCCTCGCCGGTTGTGCATGACAATGACCTGCTCGCCGAGGGCAAGGGCCTCCCGCAGCCTGGCGGAGCAGGTCCGGGCCAGGGGGCCGTCCACGGCCGGATGTTCTTTAAGATCGATCAGTTCGATATCCGGCAGCGTTCGCTCGGCAACCCGGTTGTGCAGTTCGGCCAGCACGATCTGTCCCTCCCGGGCCGCGTGATAGGTCTTCACGTCCGGCGTGGCCGACCCGAGCACCAGCGTCCCCCGGGACAGGGTATTCCGACAGAAGGCGACCTCCTTGGCCTGATAGATCAGCCCCTCATCCTGTTTGAATGATCCGTCGTGCTCCTCGTCCAGAACGATCAGCCCCGGAGAGGATACCGGCAGAAACAGGGCGGACCGTGTCCCGATAACCACCTGCGGTTTTACTGCAGCCGCGACCTGCTCAAACACCTTCTGCCGCCTCCCGGCGGGCTGGTACCCATGGTACAGGTGGATGTCCCAGTCCGGAAAACGATCCCGGGCCACCCGATCCAGCTGGGTGGCGATAGCCACCTCCGGGGCCAGCAGCAGGACATTGCGTCCAAGGGCCAGACACTGCCGAATCAGCTCCAGATAGACATTGGTCTTCCCGCTGCCGGTCACCCCGTGCACCAGGGCCATGCGTGGACCGGGATCGTCCAGCAACGGGGCCAGGCGGTCCACTGCAGCCCGTTGCTCCGGGCCAAGGGGAAGCGGCTCGCCGTGAAACCCTTCCTGCTTCTCGTGAACGCTGTCCTGAAAGTCCTGTTCCCGGTCCAGAACCACAAGGCCCCGTTCCTCCAGAATTTTCAACGGACCGGAAACATTTTTGCCCAGTTCTCTGATCAGATCGCTCTTGAGCCTGTCCCCCCGCTCATGAAGATGCTCCAGAACGGCCCGCTGGCTGTGCGCTCCGGGCCGCAGAGGCCAGGGTGGATCCTGATTGAGGCGGCAGACCACGGCGGCGGACCTGACCACGCTGCGCAACCCGACCCGCCCCGCAAGCCAGGCCCGGGCCAGCTCCTGTCGAGCGTTCGCATCCATACGCTTCAGCTCGGCCGGGCCGTGGCTGCGTCCGGTCCCCGCATCCACGAACACGATATCCGTCCGCCGCAGCCCCCGGGGAAGAACCTGGGCCAGAATTCTGCCCACGGTTTCCATCTGACGCACGGAAAACTCCCGGATCAGAGCCAGGTATTCCTCGGAAAGCAGCGGGGCTCTCTCCAGAGGCCAGATCATTTCCCGAGGGGTGAACCCTTCCGGTTGCTGTTCACAGGGCTCCGTAAGCACTCCGAGCCGGATTCCCCGGCCAAGGGGAACCAGAACCCGCTGCCCCGGAAACCAGTTCCCGGCGGGCAGCTCCGGACAGACCGCATAGGTCAGGGCGGAATACGGGGCGCTCAGCAGGGCAACGTTCCAGAGATGGCTCATGGGCGTACGACGCGATTCATGGCAGATCGGAAAGAAGAGGAAGGCGCTGGACCAGGGACACGACCGGGTCACCATCTGCTGCAGGAAGAACCCCGGCATAGGCACTCCGAAAGGAAACCGGGGAAACCGAAAGAGAGGTCTCCCCCCCGGTTTGCTGCCATGCGATACGTCCCCGCAGCTCCGGAGCGGAACCGGACTGAATCCGCAGAGCGTGGGGCAGACTCAGGTTTCCCACCTGGCGGATCTCCTCCCAGGTCAGCTGCCACCGCCCGAACCTTCCGGAAAAGACCGCCCGGACCGGAACAAAGGTCTCCGCTGCCAGCCAGAGCTGGACCGGATCTTGATCCCCCCCCAGTACCAGGCACCCCTGGTCCCCGGCAAAGCCATAGCTCCTGACATCCGAGTCGAGCCCCCTGGACTCCCACCATGTCAGCGGTCTGGTCCAGAGATGAACCAGCGGAAGGGGGACGGCGAGAGAGGCTGGAAATGCCTCCGAAACAGTCCGCCCGCTGCCCAGCCGGGCCGCGACAACAGTTCTGGAACTTCCGCTTCCGGACAATGTCAGTCGACTCCAGGCTTCTTTGCCCCCCTGTTCCTGAACAAGAAGAGACGGGAACCCGGCAAAAGACAGGTCTGCCCGGTATCCCCGCACGCCGTCGCAGTGTTTCTCCACTGCCCGGCGCACCTCGCTTGTATCCGGAAAAAAGGCCCGGGCCGTCCCGCAACGTCCAGGGCCGACCAGTGCAACCACGGTGCAAAGCACCAGAAGCAGTGCAAACCTGCGCATCCTTTCCCCCTGAAACAAAAAATTCAGCCCAAAAGCGGACCAGGGCTCTCGGGCTGGATGGTGTGGATCGGTACACATCACCGACGGTACAGTTCCAGTTCCTCGCCAAGACGGTCCAGCAGGGCATCCCGCAGGGTCTCGTCTTTGAGGGCAAAGGAGATATTCGCGGTCAGGTAATCGACCCAGTCCCCGACATCGAACCGCTGACCGCGCAGCTTGACCGCCAGAAGCCGGTTGGACTTGGCCAGAGACTGCAGGGCGTCGGTAAGCTGGTACTCCCCGCCGTGACCGGGTGAAAGCTGTTCCAGATGATCGAAAATCTCCGGAGTGAGCACGTACCGTCCGACCATGGCCAGCCTGGATGGCGCCTCTTCAGGGCTGGGCTTTTCCGTCATCCCCCGGACCCGGTACAGTCCGGGCGCGAACTCCTCGGCGTCGATGATCCCGTATCTGGACACCCGGTTCCGGGGCACTTCCAGGACGCCGACCACGGGCATGTTCTCGTTGCGGGCCACCTCCATGAGCTGGCTGATACCAGGATCCCGGTCGAACATAAGGTCGTCTCCGACCATGACCGCGAAAGGTTCGTTCTTGATGACCTCCCTGGCGCACAGCACCGCGTGTCCCAGGCCGAGCTGTTTTTTCTGGCGCACGGAGATGATGTTCACCATCTCGGCCACGCGGCGGACCTCCTCGAGCATTTCAGTCTTTCCGGTCCGCTCCAGCAGACTCTCCAGAGCCAGGTTGTAGTCAAAATGATCTTCAATGATCCGCTTGTTCTGGTTGTTGACAAAAACCACGTCGGTCAACCCGGCCCGCATGGCTTCTTCGACCACGTACTGGACCGCCGGTTTCTTGTAGACCGGCAGCATCTCCTTGGGAAGGTTCTTGGTCGCCGGGAGAGATCTGGTCCCCCAGCCTGCAACGGGAACGACAACCTTGCGAATTTCCATACTCATGCTCCTTTCCGTTCATGGAGAATTATCTGACTCGAAATCTATCCGGCCCGCAGTCCTTCTTTGACATCCGCGGCGAGCTGCTCGGCCAGCCGGTCCACGACCCCCTCGTCCTCGCCTTCAACCATGACCCGGGCCACGGACTCCGTTCCGGAGTACCGCAGCAGCACCCGCCCCCTGGTCCCGAGTTCCTCCTCGGCAGCCCGCAGGGAACGCTGGATCAGATCCACCCCCTCAAAGGGGACCTTGCGCTCCACATGAACATTGACCAGCTTCTGGGGAAAAGGCGTCAGCAGTCCGGCCAGTTCGGACAGCGGCCGCCCCTGTTCGATCATGATCCTGATCAGCTGCATGGCGGCCAGGATGCCGTCCCCGGTGGTGCTGTAGTTCATGAAAATCAGATGTCCGGACTGCTCCCCGCCGAGCACGCACCCTTCCCGGCGCATGGCTTCCACCACGTGTCTGTCGCCCACGGGAGTGCGCAGCAGCCTGCCGCCCCGGGACTTCATAAACACCTCCAGGGCCATGTTGCTCATCACCGTGGCCACCAGGGTCTTGTTGTCCATCTCCCCGATATCCATAAATTCCTTGGCGCAGATGGCCAGGATCTGGTCCCCGTCAAGGACAGTGCCGTGCTCGTCGACCACGATGAGCCGGTCCCCGTCCCCGTCCAGGGCCAGGCCGATATCCGCCCCGTGCTCCCGGACTTTGGCGGCCACGAACTGGGGGTACAGGGAACCGCATTTACGGTTGATGTTCAACCCGTCGGGCTGATCACCGATCCTGATCACCTTGGCCCCGAGTTCCTCAAAAATCAGGGGGGCGACCCGGTAGGTGGCTCCGTTGGCGCAGTCCAGGACGATCTTGATGCCGTCCATGGTCATCCCGTTGGGAATGCTGTGCTTGAGATTGACGATATACCGCCCGGGACTGTCCTGAATCTTAAAGGCGCGGCCCACTGCCTCAGGCTGGGGGTAGTCCCATTTCGTGTCCCTGGACAGGACCATGTCCGCGATGGCGTCCTCAACGTCATCGCTGAGTTTGAACCCCTCCCGGTCGAAAAACTTGATCCCGTTATCCATGAACGGGTTGTGCGATGCGGAGATGACCACGCCGAGATCGGCCCGCATATTCTTGGTCAAAAAGGAGATGGCCGGAGTGGGCAGGGGGCCGACCAGAAAGACGTCCATCCCGGCCGCGCACAGGCCCGAAGTCAGGGCGGTCTCGAACACGTACCCGGACAGCCGGGTGTCCTTGCCGATGACCACCCGGTGCCGCTTGTGTCCGTTGCGGAAATACTGGCCCGCGGCCAGACCGAGACGCAGGACCAGCTCAGGTTGCATGGGAAAAATATTCACCTGCCCGCGCAGGCCGTCGGTACCGAATAAACGTTTGGGCATTGTCTCTCCATCTATGACTGTTGAAAAAAGGTCATCATTCACCTGAAAAAAAGACGCAGGATCAGATGGAGTAAGGGAATTGACTGGATTACGGACAGAGGCCGCATACCCCTGTACCCCAGCGACGAAGGTGCAAATTCCCTTAATCCAGTGGCAGGTACCTGTCGTGTTGCGAAAAAAGCGGCCCTCTTCGGGCTGTTGGGAAAAAACGTGGCAGCATGGCTATTGGACCGCTCCGCCCTCTTCACTCCTGTCCGGCCTGGAAACCGTGACCTGCAGTCTCTGGGGTTTTGTTTCCAAAACGGTCCCTCCCCGGGGCAGGTCCACCTCAAAAGGTGTCTCGAAGGTCCCTTCGGGCACCTCGGGATCCAGCGTGACCCTCACATGAATCAGGTCCCGCCAGTCCCTGTTCCGAAACACGGGCAGAGGCAGGTCCACGTTCAAGCGCACAAAGGCCGGATCAAACGTCGCCTCCACTCCCGGAGGCAGACGGGATTCCACATCCAGTTTGACCCAGATCGACTGGGTCTTGAGCCCGAAGTCGAGTCTGGCCGCAACTTCTCCCACCCCGACGTCCAGCTCCTTGGGGATGGCCAGCCCGACCTTTCCGGACCAGGGCTCCGGGCGCTCCTCCTCGATGGAAACCGGCAGGGTTCTGATGGTCCGCAGCGTCTTCATGACCCGACTCGGTCCACGCACCGTGACCTGCTCCGGTTTCAAAGAGACCTGGCGCAGTTCATAATCGGCATCCAGAGCCCCGGACCAGACCAGTTCCACAGGAAGGGTCTTATCCACCAGCTTGTCAACGCTCAGTTCCAGCCGGGACGGGGACAGTTCCATGACCTCCAGGGCATTGCTCAGGGGGACTCTGTCTCCGTCGAGAATGTAGACATTATCCCCGAGTTCCAGAGAACTCAGATCCACAGGATAGGCCAGCCGCTGCACATTGACCCCCCGCACCAGCCCGCTGGCCCCGCGAATCCGAACCTGGATCCGGTTGACCATGCCGGAACGAATCACGAACTCATCGGGAATGTTGACAAATTCAACGGGAATTTCGATCCACGTGTCCACTTTTTCCCGACCCGAAACCAGATACCAGGCCAGGAAAGCCAGAAGCAGGGCCAGAGCACGATATTGCCAGTTCATTTGCCTTCCCCACTCATTTTTGCCAGGCATTGGCCAGAACTTTTTTCAGCCTGGCCTCATCCAGGCTCGAGGTGATCTTGCCGGACAGGGCTACGGAAATGGTCCCCCGCTCCTCGGACACGACCACGGCCACGGCATCGGACTCCTCGGTCACGCCCATGGCTGCCCGGTGCCTGGTTCCCAGCGAGGCCCGGTGCTTGAGCCCGACTGCCAGGGGCAGGATACAGGCCGCGGCCTCGATCCGATTACCTCGGATGACCACAGCGCCGTCATGCAGCGGTGCCTGTGTATTAAAAATACTCAGAAGCAGATCCGTCGACAGCCTGGCCTTGAGCTCCACCCCTCTCGACACGACCTCTCCCAGGGGCACGTTCTTCTCGATGACCACCAGCGCCCCGGTCCGGTTCTCAGCCATTTTGACCAGCGCCAGAATCAGCTCGTCCAGTACCCGCTCTTCCAGCTCTCGCCGCTTCCAGAAGGTCCCGGCCCCGAACTGGGCCAGAGCCTTGCGTACATCCTGCTGAAACAGAATGATCACCACCAGAAAAATGGACCCGAGAAAATTGGCCAGAAGCCAGTGCAGGGTAAACAGTCCGAGCTCCCCGGACACATAGTAGATGACCACGAGCAATACAAGCCCGTAGACCACGGACACCGCCCGGGTCCCTTTGATGAGCAGAATGAGCCGGTACAGCACCAGGGCCACCAGACCGATATCCAGCGCGTCCCGCCAGGAGATGCGGCTCAGCCACGAAAGAAAAATATCAAACGAGTAATCCAAGATGTCCGTCCGCCTTCAGGGCCCTGCTTATTGTCAACGCCTGCACCGCTTCCTTTACCTCGTGCACCCTGTGGATACGCACTCCGCGCGTCGCAAGCAGGGCAGTGGCGACCTGCGTCGGCAGAATCCTTTTTTCCACAGGCAACCCGAGCAGCCCGCCCCACAGGGACTTGTTGGACAACCCCATATACACGGGCCGCCCCAGAGAAAAAAAGGATTCGATACGACGCAGCACTTCCAGGTTGTGCTCCAGACGTTTACCAAATCCGATCCCCGGATCAAGCACAATTTTCTCTTCCGGGACCCCCCTGGCCGTCAGCACACCGAGCTTATGCTCGAAAAAGGCCAGGATTTCATCCACGACATCCCCGTAACAGGGGTTGTCCTGCATCGTCTCAGGGCCGCCGAGGCTGTGCATCAGCACGTACCCGGCCCGGTACTGGGCCACCACGTCCAGAAGTTCCGGGTCAAGAGCACCGGCCGAGACATCATTGACCACCTCGGCACCGGCCTTGAGACAGGCATCAGCCACCACGGACTTTGTGGTGTCTACGGAAATACATGTCCCGGGGTTGCGGGCCAGCAACTGCCGAACCACGGGAACCACCCGGCCGCGTTCGCTCCCGGCGTCCACAGGCTCGGCATAGGGGCGGGTCGACTCCCCGCCGATATCGATCATGCCCGCCCCATTAGCGAGCAGCTCTTCCGCCCGGGCCACGGACTGCGCAGCCGTGGTCCGGCCCCCTCCGTCATAGAAGGAATCCGGGGTCACATTGAGGATACCCACCACGAGATGGGGATCAAGGTCGATCTGCCGCCCATGCCCGACCGACCATTTGAGGGGCGTATCCATGCCGGCCACCTGCCTGAAAATTGAAAGCAAGGACGATCCGTGGACCGCCCTTGCTTAGTGATTAATAACGACGAACCCGGTAAGACGGGGTCACTTCCTGGGAGATTCATCCCTGTCCAGCTCATCTGCGGACTCTTCCAGTTCAAACTCCTGCTCTTCAATATCCTGCTCTTCGGCATCCTGGCCTTTCCCGGCCGGGGGCTCGGAGGCTTCAGGGGGAGCACCGGCAGAGTTGAGCTTGTTTTCCGCCGGGGGAAGCTTCTCTCCGTTCATGATCAGCTCCACCTCGGCCCCTGTCAGGGACTCCCGCTCCAGCAGGGCCTGGGACAGGTCGTGCAGGGTATCCATATGCGTCTGCAGCAGGCTTCTGGTCTTGTCGTAGGCTTCACTGATGATCCGCTTGACCTCGGCATCGATGGTTCTGGCGGTCTCTTCGCTGTAGTCCTTGTGGTGGACCATGTCCCGGCCAAGGAAGACTTCCCCGTCGTTCTTGCCCAGAGCCAGCGGGCCGAAGGCCTCGCTCATCCCCCACTCACAGACCATCTTTTTGGCCATCTGCGTAGCCCGTTCGATGTCGTTTCCGGCACCGGTGGTGATCTCTCCGAACATGAGTTCTTCGGCGGCACGGCCCCCGAACAAAACAGCCAGATTGTTTTCCAGATACGTCTTTGAGTAGGTGTGCCGCTCATCCACCGGGAGCTGCATGGTGATCCCGAGGGCCCGGCCTCGAGGGATGATGGACACCTTGTGTACCGGATCAGTCCCGGGCAGGAGCCTGGCCACCAGGGTGTGGCCGGCCTCATGGTAGGCGGTGGTCTTCTTTTCCTCGTCGGAAAGGATCATGCTTCTTCGCTCCTTGCCCATGAGCACCTTGTCCTTGGCTTCCTCGAAGTCGACCATGGTCACCTGGTCCTGCTCCTGCTTGGCTGCATGCAGAGCGGCCTCGTTGACCAGATTTTCCAGATCCGCCCCGGAAAATCCGGGAGTGCCCCGGGCAATGGTTTCCAGATCCACACCTTCGGCCAGAGGGGTTTTACGGGTATGCACCCCGAGAATCCGAACCCGTCCCCTGAGGTCGGGGTTGGGGACCACCACCTGACGATCGAACCGGCCGGGACGGAGCAGGGCCGGGTCCAGAACATCCGGACGGTTGGTGGCCGCAATCAGGATGACACCTTCATTGGATTCAAATCCGTCCATTTCCACAAGCATGGCGTTCAGGGTCTGTTCCCGCTCGTCATGACCACCGCCCAGACCGGCGCCGCGCTGCCGTCCGACGGCATCGATCTCATCGATAAAGATCAGGCACGGCGCATTTTTCTTTCCCTGGACAAACAGATCACGAACCCGGGCCGCACCGACCCCCACGAACATCTCCACAAAATCCGAACCGGAAATGGAGAAGAAGGGCACGCCGGCCTCTCCGGCCACGGCCCTGGCCAGAAGGGTCTTCCCGGTACCGGGGCCGCCGACCAGCAGGACCCCTTTGGGAATGCGCCCGCCAAGACGGGTGAACTTCTTGGGGTTACTCAGAAAATCGACCACTTCCTGGAGTTCATCCTTGGCCTCGTCCACTCCGGCGACATCGGCAAAGGTGACCTGAGTCGACTCCTGAGAGATCATCTTGGCCTTGGACCGGCCGAAGGACATGGCCTTGCCTCCCCCGCCCTGCATCTGACGCATGAAAAAGATCCATACCCCGATGAGCAGAAGCATGGGAAACCAGGATACAAGCAGGGTCATATACCAGGGTGCATCCTCTTTGGGCTGGGCCTCCACCTGAACATTGTTTTTAACCAGCTTGTCCACGAACCCGGGATCATCCGGAGCGTAGGAGGTAAACCTCTGGTCATTGACCAACACCCCGGTGATCTTATCCCCCTGGATCTTGACGGCCATGACCTCCCCCTGCTCCACCTTGGAGAGCAGCTCCGTGTAGTTCAGTTTGTACTGCGGGGGCTGGGGCTGGTTGAACAGGTTGAACAGGACCACCATCACCAGAGATATGGTTGCCCATAGAAGAAGATTTTTGGAAAAACTATTCAAGACCGACTTCCTCCGTCCATCAAGTGTTTAAGCTTTGTGCGTGGCAACTTTTCAAAATACCGTCGACGAGTCCATGATTCATAGCATATTGTGCTTTCCCGGGAAAGGACAACTTCCCTTCCCCCGGCACGGAATCTGTTTCTTAATACCGCTGACACAAAAAGCAAGCGAAAGAAACACGTGTTTCCCGGATGAACGCGGATCCGAAAAAGACCCCTCCGAGACTCTTGAAAAGCATGAAATAACTTGCTAATAACGCTTCTTGCTGTTTGGAAGCGTTTCGTCACCGGTGTGGCGCCCGGTCTTCAAAACCGGTGGACGGCAGAGATGTCGTTGGTAGGTTCGACTCCTATACGCTTCCGCCATTTGCTTGCAAAAGCCCGGTTTACCGGGCTTTTTTTATTCTCGCCCACCTACACCCTCCCTGGGCCGTTGTGCCTTTTGCCTTCCCGCCCCATCTGCAGCACATCCCGGCCGTCCGGTTCTCGAAAATACGAAAAATTCCGACGTGTATGCTCCGAACCGCTGATCAGGGACCCGAAAAGTTTTTTTGAACAATCATCAGGTTGCACAGAGCATAAAACAGGATTATGCTCCCTCCCCTTTCCTGTCTCGCCCTGTATGAATTCAAGGCAGGTGAAGTGATTTACGGCTTCCGGCTCTCCAGATCCGGCACGAATCCGGATCCTCGCACATACGCCCCTGAACGATCCGGCAACATACTTCTTCCTCTTCTCCGAGTCATTGTAATGAAACAGATCACCGACATCAAACAGCTTTTTATAGCCGATCGCCCTCTGATAGACCTCCGCGCCCCCATCGAATTTGCCAGGGGCGCCTTCCCGAATACGATCAACCTGCCGCTGCTGACCGATAACGAGCGGGCGGCCGTGGGCACCTGTTACAAAAAACACGGCCAGAAAGCCGCCATCGACCTGGGCCATGATCTGGTCTGCAAAGAGGTCAGACAGCAGAGAACCGAAGCCTGGATCGAGTTCATCCGGCAGAACCCGGGAGCGGTACTGTACTGCTTTCGAGGCGGGTTGCGCAGCGAAACGGTCCAGCAGTGGCTGAAACAGGAGGGATACGCGCTCCCCAGAGTGACCGGCGGGTACAAGGCTCTTCGACACCTGCTCATGGAGACCATCGAGAACGTTGCCCGAGACCACTCCCTGGTCCTGCTCGGCGGCATGACCGGAGTGGGAAAGACAGAGCTTCTGCCCCTTCTTGAGAACAGCATCGACCTGGAGGGGCACGCCCACCACAGAGGGTCCGCCTTTGGCGGGCTCCCCGAAGGCCAGCCCACCAACATCGAATTTGAAAACCGGATCGCCATCGAGTTTCTGAAGAAATCCGAGACTGGAATCCGGCAGTGGGTGGTCGAACATGAAAGCCGGATGATCGGTGCCAACTGTCTGCCCGCCCCCCTGTACCTGGCCATGCAGGACAGCCCTCTCGTTATTGTCGAAGCCGGGATCGAAGAACGGGCCGAACGGATCAGGCGGGATTATGTCGAACAGATGCGGCAGCAGTACCGGCTCCTGTTCGGTGCATCGGACGGAGACCTTCAGTTCTGTCGTTTTCTGCAGGAGTCGCTGGCAAAACTGCAACGGAAACTCGGAGACCGGAACTGGCGGGAGCTGGACGCAATCATGGCCCGGGCCCTCAGGCAGCAGCTCGACCAGGGAGAGACCGGCCTCCACATGGAGTGGATCACGTTCCTGCTTGAACACTATTATGATAAATTTTACCGAAAAGGCATCGAAAAACGTAGCGCATCGATCATCTTCAAAGGAGAGGGACAGGCCTGTGTTGACTTTCTGCGGCAGATGAGGCCGGGCGCGATTGATCCGGCGGCCTCGGGAACCGGGTCCTGAGTTCTATCCCCTTCAGCTCCTGCAGACCGGCCAGACATGAAACTCCGGGCCGGCCTTGAATCCGACTCCTACGGCACCTTTGACCAGGTACAAACAGTAGGCCCAGTCGGGTTCGTAGCCGCTGCTGGTCGCGCTCCAGTAGCCGTCCCGCACATCTGCAAAAGGGTGTCCTTCCGGAAGGGCCGGATCGGCCCGGGAGGCGTCCGTGAGCAGGTCCAGTTCATTGATGTCCGGCAGCCTCCACGGCCGCCCCGTGGCCTGACGCAGGTCCGCGACCAGCTCGAGGGCCCGGTCCCAGGGTACCGGACCACACCCGATATCCGCATTCCCGTGCCAGCACAGACCGGTCAACCGGTCCCTGATCCCGCCCGCATCCGCCTCCACAAACCGGGGAACAGGCCATTTTACACCGGCCCGTCTTTCCCCGTCCTGACCGGATCCCCTGCAGGGAATCCTCCTTCCCCCGGCATCATAACACAGATGCTGCCCCGTTCTCGAAATGGTAGTCGACTGTCCCCGGACCGGCCAGACCATGGCGTACTCGGTTTTCTTGCCATAGAACATTCTCCCGCCGCTCATCTGGACCCACCAGGCATAGGCCGGCGAAATGGCTGCGGTGGTCGATGTCCAGTAATATCCGCCGAAAACCTGTTCAAAGGGGTGACCGGCGGGAAGGGCGGGATCCCTGGCGCCGAGCCACAACAACGAACGCAGCTCCCGCCTGTTGGGCAGGCGCCAATCGGAAAAACCGCCATACTCCTGCCGGTTCAGATCCCGGACAAAGGCAAGCGCCTCTTCCCAGTGCAGGGGAAATGTTGAAAGCCCGGCGCTGACAGTCCATGTCAATCCGGTCAGGGTGTCGGTCCGACTGTCCCCGGACGCGGGCACAAACCTGGGATCGGCAATATCCCACAGATGCGCCCGCTCCCCGTCCTGCCCGCTACCCGGGCAGGGAACAGAAACGCCGTGGACATCAAAACAGCCGGACTGCCCGGAAGGCAGAACAGGCACGACGGGAAATGAGGAAAAATCAGAAATAACCGCCTCCGGAAAACGGATTGAGGATGATCGAAACAGCAGGGTGCTTTCACGCGCCAACGGCCTGTATGTTTCTTATCCTGGTGCTGGGTGGTTAAAATACCGATGCATAGCAGCCTTCTTTCTCCGAATGATCATCTCTCATTGTTCGCCCTTCTTGTCGACACCCCTTTTTCCCCTTCTTCCCGCAAATCCCGGGCAGTGGACCACAGCCATCCCCGAAAATCGCGGCCTCCTTTCCTTCGGCCTGATATATTTCAACACCGCAGTAACACCTATTGACATATCGTGTAACCAGGAGCTAGTCAGTTTTTCAATACCTCTGACGCCAATTCTACCCCGGAGTTTCCGCTCATGCATATCTCGGAAGGAGTCCTTTCTCCCATGGTCCTCGGGGCAGGGTACGCCCTCAGTCTTGTTCCCACAGCGATCGGACTCAGGAAAATGGATTACGATCAGGTGATGACCGTGGCTCTGTTGTCCGCGGTCTTCTTTGTCGGCTCACTCATCCATGTGCCTCTCGGGCCGGGCAGTGTGCATCTGCTCCTGAACGGTCTTGTCGGGCTGCTGCTCGGCTGGGCCTGCTTCCCGGCCATCACCGCCGCGCTGATTCTCCAGGGAGTCATGCTCCAGTTCGGCGGGCTGAGCACCCTGGGGGTCAATCTCTTCACCATGGCCTTTCCCGCCCTGAGCTGCGGCCTCATCTTCCGCCGATTTCTCTTCACCTCCCCGCGGCAGCGATTCCTGGCCTCCTTCGGAGCCGGGTTCACAGCGGTGCTGCTGTCCTCCCTGCTTATGGCATCGGCCCTGACATTCACGGACCAGGGGTTCCTGGCCACGGCCCGGCTGATCATCGCCGCTCACCTGCCGGTCATGGTCATTGAAGGGGTTGTCACGGCATTTGTTGTATCATTTCTGGCCAGAGTGCAGCCGGAAATGCTGATGAACATCACCCGTACCAAAGAGAGAAAAGCATGATCAAACCCCTGTGGATGACGTTCCTGATTCTCTTTCTCACGGCCGGAAGCGCCCCTGCCCACCGGGTCAATGTATTTGCCTACCAGGACGGTGATGCCGTGGAGGTGGAGGCCTCTTTTCCCGGAGGGCGGCCGTGCGTGGATTGCACCGTGGCGTTCATCGATCCGGCAACATCGAAGCAGATAAGGTCCGGGCGTACCGATGCAAAGGGGCAGTTGCGTGTGCCGGTCCCGGCCCCCCCCCTTCCTGCCGGGCTTGAGGTCGTGCTCGAAGCTGGACAGGGACACCGGGCATCCTGGGTGCTCCTTCCCGAAGACATGACACCATCTGCAGAACCGGACTCCGCCGCCGGCCTGCAGGCCGGCGTGCCCGAACCTGAAATCAAACAGGTTCAGACCCTGGATAACGGAAACAGTATCACCCTGGACAAAGGTGAACTGGTCACCCTCATTGACCAGGCCGTGAGCAGACAGCTCGCGCCATTGAAACGAATGCTGCTGAAAGAGAGAGAGCCCGACCCGCGGAACATTGTCGGCTCCATCGGGTACCTGGTGGGAATCGCCGGAATCGTGGCCTGGATGCGCAGCAGACGAAAGGCATGACCGCAGGGGGACATACCCCATTTGACACTCTTTCAACGAGACGGAGGAAGAAATGAAAAAGATTCTGATGACGCTGGCGCTGCTTTTCTGCATACCGCACTCCCCTGCCCTGGCCCACTTCGGGATGATCATTGCGGACCACCCCGTTGTCACCCAGGACAGCCGAGAAATGCAGCTGACCCTCTCCTTTTCACACCCCTTTGCGGGACACGGCATGGACCTGCTCAAACCCCGCGTGTTTGATGTTTATTTTGACGGAAAGACACGCAGCCTGCTTGGCGATCTTGAACCGGCCAGGGTCATGGACCACCAGGCCTGGCAGACCATGTTTCCCCCCAAACGGCCCGGCGTGTACCAGTTTGTCATGGAGCCCCAGCCGTACTGGGAGCCTGCCGAGGACCTGTCCATCATTCATTATACCAAAACCGTGGCCTGCGCCTTTGGCAGCGAAGAGGACTGGGACCGGGAGCTCGGACTCAAGACCGAAATCGTCCCTCTGTCCCGCCCCTTCGGTGGCTATGCCGGATACAGTTTCACAGGGCAGGTCAAAATGAACGGGCAGCCTGTTCCCGGTGCGGAGGTCGAGGTCGAATACTATGACCGGGACAAGGCATACGAAGCCCCGAGCGATGTTCACGTCACCTACGTCGTCAAGGCGGACCCAAACGGCATCTTCACCTTTTCCTGCCCCAGACCGGGCTGGTGGGGATTTGCAGCCCTGAACAAGGGAGACTTCACCCTCAAAGATCCTCAGGGAAACGAAAAAGACGTTGAGCTCGGAGCCGTGCTCTGGATCGAGCTTGCCCCGTGGACTAAAAATGGTGACCATCCCCGTGAGTAACACAGGCCGCAGGGAGCGCCTCCTCCGATGACCCCACCGCCCCATACCACCCCCTCCCTGCTGGACTCTGTCGATCTCCGTGCCAGACTTGTCGGTGCAGGAGCCCTGACCCTGGCCATTGCAGCAACCAGCAGCCTGACGGCGGCCCTCGGAGGGTGTGCTCTGGTCGTTCCGGCAGCGCTCTGCTCCGGGATTTCATTGCGCCGGATCCTTTCCGGACTGAAACCCGTGGGCTTTTTTCTGATCTTTCTGTGGATCACGCTGCCCCTGACATATATCGGCCATGAAATAGAGTTTTTGGGGGTCTCTGTCAGCATGCAGGGCTTCAGGCTTGCCCTGCTTATTTCCCTCAAGTCCTGCTCCATCCTTATCCTGTTCATGACCCTGATCGGCAGGGCTTCGTTCACGGCTCTGGCCGAGGCCCTGCGCCGGCTGGGGGTTTCCCCCAAGCTGTGCTGGATTCTGCTCTTTTCCTACCGGTATCTCTCAGACATCCGGCAGGAGTACCTGCGCCTGCGCCGGGCGGCCATGCTCAGGGGATTTGCCCCCGGAACCACTCTGCGCACCTATCAGGTGTACGCCAACATGCTGGGCATGACTCTGGTCAGGACCTGGCTCAGAGCGCAAAAAATCAACCAGGCCATGCTGCTGCGCGGTTTTCACGGCCGCCTGCACAGTCTCGATCCCACGCCTGTCTTCCGCCCGGGAGATCTTATGTTCGGATCACTGACGATCGCGGCCTCCATCGGTCTGACCCTGTGCACCTGAGCCTGCCCGACCATCCTTCAGCTCTACGGGAAAATGATTTGTCACTCCTCGCTTTGAAAAACATCACATTCGCATTTCAGGACGGGAAAAATATTCTCGACGGCCTCAACCTCGATATCTCATGCCCTGACCGTCTGGGAATCATCGGTTCCAACGGCAGCGGTAAGACCACCCTGCTCTCCGTGATCATGGGCCTGGAACAGGCTCAAAGCGGCCAGATCCTCTTCAACGGTGAAAAGGTCGATACCCGGGAGGACTGGGGAGGATTTCGAAAAAAGGTCGGGTTTGTTTTTCAAAACAGCGACGATCAGCTGTTCATGCCCACCGTCCTTGAGGACGTGACCTTCGGCCCCCTCAATATGGGACTCTCTGCAGACCAGGCCCGGCAAAAGGCGATCCGCACCCTTACAGATCTGGGGCTGCACGGGTTCGAGCACCGCATCACACACAAACTCTCGGGCGGCGAAAAACGACTGGTCGCCCTGGCAACGGTCCTGGCCATGGATCCAAAAATCATCATGCTCGACGAACCCACCAACGATCTGGACCCCGCCACCCGCCTTCGGCTCATCGAAATCCTGCACGACCTGCCCCAGACCCTGGTTCTGGTCTCCCACGACTGGGATTTTCTGCATAACACCACGAACTGTCTGTACCTGCTTGAAAAGGGAACGCTTGTTCCTCAAAATTCGGACATCCTGCACACCCATGTACATTCCCACCCCGCAGGCCAGACCGAACATGCCCACAACCGAAACGGAGCTTCCCTGTCATGAATAATGCTCCGACTCTGGCCTTTGCACTGTTCACCGCCGGACACACAGCTGCGTACAGACAGGACAATGGGGGCAAGGTCTATCTCCTGCCCCCGGTTCCGCAGCGTGGTGCCCATGATGATGATTCGAACAAATAACTGAAACTAAAAAAAAGCCGCACTGTTTCCTGATCCTCTGGCGACTCACAGGCAAAAAGCCCCGAAACGGAATACGTTCCGCTTCGGGGCTTTTTGATTGCACCACATATCGGGGGAGCGGGGGGACAGGTTCATAATGCAAAATCCCGAGCCGCTCCCATCAAAAACACTCCCAGCGCCCTATCCCCTTCCTCATGCCCCTGACTGCACACCAAAAACAGGGTGCCTTCCCCGCTGTCAGCAGGAAACACAGCCTGTTTAGGACCGGCATCTTCTCACGCCCTGGTTAGTCGGCCATAGGCATACGCCGGAAAAAACATCTTCCCAGTATGATCGGCCCTCTGCCGCCATCCTGCTTCCAACCGGCCCCGGCCCGGTCAACCGGGCGCCGGCCGCTTCATGCTGAACACGCCATCATCCCCCCGGCAACATACGATTTCATGAAAAAACCCCGTCAAAGGACGGGGGTTTTGATGTGGCTTTGTCAGCATTTTGAGGTTCGATTATCTTGCAACGTAACCGAGCTTTTCATACGAGCTACTGCTGCTTCTTCCACACGGAATCAGCCGGGAAGATGTGGGTGCCGGTGGAAATCTCCAGAGGTTGGGCGAGCCAGTCGGGGGTGGTCTCAATCCAGCGCACGAAATGCGGGGATTTCTTGTGAACTTCGAAAGCCTCTGCAGAAGTGTACACTTCGTAGAGGTGCACACAGTTGGGGTCGTCGCTGTCCTCAATAATGTTGAACAGGAGGCAGCCTTCCTCATTGTTGATGGATCCTTCCGCGTCAGCCAGCATTTCCTTGAGAAAATCGTCTTTTTTTTCCGGCTTCACATGCACATTGACCATGACGGCAAACATAGGCTTCTCCTTTTTGAACGTGAGACAGGCTTCTCGCATGATATCGTGCGAAAAACCGGTTCGTAACAAACTCTCCCTCAGTATCTTCCTTGAAGAACTCCGTAGGCAGCTGACCGGGGGGCTTCTTGATATGCGGGCGCGGCCTTACAGCCCGGCCAGGTTCAGGCCGATAGTGCTGCTGGTTGAGCAGCCTCAGCGTAAAGCCGTTGGAAAAAAGGGTCAATAACTGAAGTTACGCACTATCCCGAAAAACTCTTATGCCCCTTCTCTGCGTTTCTTCCTCTGCGGCTCGAGGCCCGGCTTCCGGGCCGGGCGTGCAAAAAACATTTCACATATTCAACCTGGTACGAATATATCTACGGCTGTTCACACGTCCGCTTGCAAAGCCTCGCTTGAGCCGCAGAGGTCGGGAAGAACAGATCGTATCTATTGATCAACGCGCAAACCATTACAACTTTGCATACGACAAATGCATCATCCTCCCTTATAGGTGACGGATGCCATCCTTCCAGGCATCAAACCCCTCCCTTTTCCAGGCGACATCCCTGGAAAACCGGAAACGTGCGTCGGTCAACGATCAGGGGGCGGCCCGCATCAACAAGGATCATCTTCTGATCGGCTCGCACACCTTCGGGGTCTTTGACGGTTCCTCCAGCCTGCCCCGGGGCTTTTGCCGAATTCCCCCGAAGGACCTGTCCAGCACGACTACCGCCCCGCCCCCAGACCGCAATCATGAAAATTTTCATACTCCGCAGAGACAGGGCATGCCGTGTCTCCCGCACTATCGAACACCCCATACCACCACGAACAATCCATCAATAACCCAGTCAATCAGGAGACACCAATGGGAAAATATGACGAAATGTGGGAAAAACTGAACATCGACATGCCTGCCCACGACGGCCTCATGGAGGTTCTGGGCAAATTCTACGGGGACATCTACCTCTCCCAGCAGGGACGGTTGCAGGGCATGGAGTACCTGGATCTGGTTCTCTCGGAAATCCACGGGCTGCGGGTCAAGGAACTCCAGGATGCCAAACAGAACGAGGGGCGCAAAGTCATCGGCACCTTCTGCGTGTTCGTGCCCGAAGAGCTGACCATTGCGGCCAATGCCATCCAGATAGGGCTGTGTTCCGGAGCGGATGTGGGCAAGGAAGAGGTGGAAAAACTCGTGCCCAGAAATACCTGCGCCCTGATCAAATCATCCCTGGGTTTCAAGCTGGCCCGGCTCTGTCCGTTCACGGAATCCTGCGATCTCATTGTGGGGGAGACCACCTGCGACGGCAAGAAAAAGGCCTATGAGACCCTGGGAGAGATCGCGCCCGTGTATGTCATGGAGGTGCCCCAGTGCAAAAAGGAGCACGACCGGGCCCTGTGGAAGGCGGAAATCCTCCGGTACAAGGAGACTCTTGAAAAGCTGACCGGCAACACGATTACGGCCGAGAGTCTGAAAAAGGCCATCGGCATCATGAACAACAAGCGAAGAGCCATCCAGCGACTGAACAGACTCCGGGTTGCCGAGCCCGTCCCCATTTCAGGCCGCGACGCATTGCTCATCAACCAGGTGGGTTTTTACGACGATCCCGAACGGTTCACCAAACAGATCAATCTGTTGTGCGATCAGCTGGAAGAAAAAATCGCCAAAGGCGAAGGCATAGCCCCCAAGGGTACCCCCAGGCTGCTCATGTCCGGGTGCCCCATGGCCGTACCCAACTGGAAACTCCCCTATGTCACGGAAAGCTCGGGCGCAGTCATCGTGGGCGAGGAATCCTGTGTGGGCACCCGGAACATCCGTGATCTGGTGGACGAATCCGGCGATTCTCTCGACGAAATGATCGATGCCCTCACGGACCGGTACCTGAAAATCGACTGCGCCTGCTTCACTCCCAACACCGAGCGGGTGGACAACATCCTGGATCTGGCCAAACGCACCAGGGCCGACGGCGTGCTCCAGTACACCCTGATGTTCTGCCAGCCCTACGCCCAGGAAAACTTCCGCGTGGAAAAGAACCTGCAGGGTGCGGAAATCCCCTCCATGGTCGTTGAAACCGATTACGGCATGGAAGATGTGGAGCAGCTCAAGACACGCATCGAGGCCTTTGTGGAGATGGTCAGGTAAACAACCGCAAAAAGGGGCACGGCGCGCCGTGCCCCTTTTAGCGTCATGCCCCTGCGACACAACCTGAACCGGGCACCCGCAGGGGGATACCCCATACAACGGTGGGGTCCGGGCAGTTGTCTTGTATCTTCCACTCCTCAACAAAACGAACGGAACACCATGATAGCAGGAATCGATATCGGATCACGATCCATCGAGGCCGTGGTTCTCGACGGCGACACGGTCACCTTTTCCAAAAAAATCCCCACAACCTTTGATCCCCTGAAGCAGTGTGCGTCCCTGCTCGGGGAATTCAGGGCGGATCACGTCGTGGCCACGGGCTACGGCCGCAACCTTCTGGCGGAATCCGGTCTGCACCCCGACGTCCGGACACTCACGGAAATCCAGGCCTATGCCCTGGGTGCTCGGGCAATACATCCTGAAGTGCGGACCATCCTGGACATCGGCGGCCAGGACACCAAGGCCATTTCCCTCTTTCCCAACGGCAAGACCGCCAAATTCGAAATGAACGACCGCTGCGCGGCTGGTACGGGCAAATTTCTGGAATTCATGGCCACGGCCCTGCAGATCCCCATCGAGGAGTTCGGGGAATACGCCATGAATGCAACCGGCTGCCCGACCATCAACAGCATGTGCACGGTGTTCGCCGAAACCGAGGCCGTATCCCTCATGGCCCGGGGAGAATCCCCGGCCAACATCGCCCTGGGACTGCACAAATCAATCGTCAACCGGACCAGGTCCATGCTCACCCGGGTGGGCGTGGAGCACCCCCTGCTCTTTGCCGGCGGCGTGGCCCGGAACAAATGCGTGGTCAACCAGCTTGAATCCATGCTCGGCTGCGAAATCATCATCCCGGAAGACCCGGATCTGGTGGGAGCCCGCGGCGCGGCTGAATGGGGGAGGAAACAGTTCAATGCATAAACCGAAATCGTTTGGATGAAAAAGCGGG
>Ga0102940_1000668_pt1 | contig 23146 bp, 14 predicted proteins | sample SalPonR2_C_D1_MG_FD_78215 | JGI IMG/M metagenome (GOLD analysis project Ga0102940, IMG submission 78215) | Salt pond soil microbial communities from South San Francisco under conditions of wetland restoration - Salt Pond MetaG R2_C_D1_MG | ecosystem: Environmental > Aquatic > Marine > Intertidal... | reverse complement strand
CTCATGGAAGGAAGCGGCGCCACCATGACCGCAGCCCTGTCCAATGCCATCAAGAAGAAGGAATGGATCGTGGCTACCGGCTGGTCACCTCACTGGATGTTCGGCCGTTGGGATCTCAAATACCTGGAAGACCCCAAGGGTACTCTGGGTGGAGAAGAGACCATCAATACCATCGTACGCCAGGGACTTGAAAAGGACATGCCGGAAGTGTATGCTTTTTTGAATAATTTCCACTGGAAGGACCCGGGGCAGATGCAGATGGTTATGGCCTGGAATCAGGATCGGAGCACCACTCCGGCGGAGAATGCCAAGCGATTCATCAAGGAACATCCCGAAATGGTCGAGCTTTGGCTCAAAAAATAGATATTACCTGACCGTTATTGGATGTACGCAAGACCCCGGAGGATCTCCGGGGTCTTTTTTTATGAGCACATGTATAAAAGGAGGTCGCGATGAAGCAGATTTGCCTGGTTTGCATTTTGCTCCTGGCGGTGATGGCTGGGGTGATTCGGGCGGAATCGAATGCCGGTGGGGATCTCGTTCGTAGCAAGTGCTCGACATGTCACGCACTGGACAGAGTTTGTGCCCAGCAGACATTTTCGAGAGATCTGTGGGTGGAAACCGTGCAACGAATGCAGGAACATGGTGCCGGGCTTTCAGATGGTCAGGAGCGGGCAGTCATCAGGTACCTTGCCGCCGGAGAGACTCCGGGATTGTGTTCGAACGCAGGTGGTCTTGATATCTTTGATGTACCTTTTTCCCGTCGTGTTTTCCTTTTCGGACATCCCGTCTTCATGTGCCTGGCCTTTGTGCCGGTCCTGTTCGCACTGCTGACCGGAGCCCGACGCTTTACAAGGCTCCTGGGTGAAAAGAAAGGTTCATCCGTTTTTGCCTGGAAAAAACATGTCCTGGCCGGAACAGGGGGTCTCGGAATGTGGTTTCTCGGGAGCCTTGGAGGAGCTGCGATGACCATGATTTTTTGGGGCGGAACCGGTATTACCGGACTGCATTATCAGGTGGCCCGTATTATGATTCCAATGCTTTTTCTGGGGGGTGGTCTCGGTCTGTACATGGACCGGTTTAAAAAGAAGCGAACGGTTCTTCCCGTTGTTCACGGTATAAATAATATAATCCTGACTATTCTTGGAGGAATCCAGCTGGTTACCGGGATCGTTTTTCTGGGCCGTATCATGTGGTAGTCACGGCAAGATCGCGGAGTTCATATCCAGTTTCGGACGCAAAAAAGCTCCTGCAGAATTTTCTGCAGGAGCTTTTTTGCGTCTATGAGGTCGAAACGGGTTTTAGCGTGTGGCGGCAGGACCGGACCATTTGCGCTGAGGTCTCGCCTTGGTCACCAGAGGCAGGTTGCCCTTTTTTTGGCTCTTGAAACTGTTGAGCACCCTGTCGGCTTCGAAAGGCGGCAGAGTGATGAACGTACAGGTGTCCCGAATCTGGATATCACGAATCTTCTGCCCGGAAATTCCGGATGACTTGACGATGAAATCGTGCATTTTTTTGGGGGTGAACCCATCCCTGCGACCGCGGCCCATGAACAGTTTCATTTCCCGTCCGTGTGCCGGCTGAGCCTGTCTCGGTTCCCGGATATCCACATAGCCGGACTCATTGTACTCACCCTTGCAGGTGCTTTGCAGAAGGGCTGCCAGCGCTGTTTGCGGATCACAATCTTCAAGAATTTCCTGCGCCAGCTGGAGATGAACATTGTCAGGTCCGGCATTGATCAGGGCTTCCAGCCCGGATTTGAGCCGGGCCTTTTTGGAGCTGATGAGATCTTTAACCGATGGAAGCCGATCTTTGGTGATCTCCGAGCGGGTCGACCTGGCGATTGTTTGAATGCGGCGGATTTCCCGAGGGGTGACCAGAGAGATTGCTTTCCCCTGTTTGCCGGCCCGGCCGGTTCGTCCGATTCGGTGTACGTAGGATTCTGTGTCAAAGGGAAGAGCAAAGTTGATAACATGGGTGAGATCCTGAACATCAATTCCTCTGGCCGCGACGTCTGTGGCAACCAGTGCCGAGATATGACCTTTGCGGAACTTATGCAGAATCTTTTCCCGAATTACCTGGGACATATCGCCGTGCAGTCCGTCGGCAGCATGTCCACGTTCGCCCAGCTTCAGTGCCACTGCATCGACATCCGCCCTGGTCTTGCAGAAAATCAGACCGTAAAATCCATCCTCCATATCCAGAATGCGGCACAACGCCTCGAATTTATCAGTGCCTGAAACCTCATAAAATGTCTGCTTGGTTCCGGCAGTGGTCAGCTGGGATGATTCCGCCTTGAGTATTTCATATTCACCCATATGTTCACGGGCGATGGCCAGAATTTCGCGCGGCATCGTGGCGGAAAACAGCATGGTCCGCTTTTGTTCGGGGCAGTGGGCCATGATTTCCTTAACATCTTCAAGGAAACCCATGTTCAGCATTTCATCCGCTTCATCCAGAATGAAATGTGTGATTGCATCGAGACGAAGAGATCGTCTTTTAAGATGGTCGAGCACCCGCCCCGGGGTCCCGACGACAATGTCAACGCCCTGTTTCAGAGCGTGCAGTTGCCGTTCCATGGGTTGCCCCCCGTAAACAGGGAGGACGCGAAGCGTCTTGTTGCCGCTCAGGGAATGGATTTCCTGGGAAACCTGATTGGCGAGTTCACGTGTCGGGGCTAGAATGATGGCCTGGACGGTTCTTTGTCCCGGCTCAATACGTTCGATGAGGGGCAGACCAAAAGCCGCAGTTTTTCCGGTTCCGGTTTGAGCCTGGGCAACGATATCCTTCGTGCCGTTGAGCAGAGCCGGAATGGCCTGAGTCTGAATGGGAGTGGGAGCGGTAAACCCTTTACGGGTGAGGGCATTCAGGGTCGCCTCGGAAAGGCCGAGGTCGGAAAACAGTGTCATAAACTATCCATTGTGAAGGGGTTGATACGGTCCGGAGAAATCCGGGAGGCCCGGCGCACGACGGCAGGGTCTGGCGCACCCGTCACGAAGGCAATTGATGGCTCTGTGTCCGAAACTGATCGGAAGAAGACGGGAGATTGGGCCTTTGAATCTGGAATTGATTTCGAGGTAGGGCAGAATAAAGCCAGAAACTCGCTGTTAATCAATATTTCAAATTATGTGTATTTTTTAAAAAAAGCAAGTTTTTTATTTTTATACTGAAGGAGGCCGGTTGGGGGGCCCAGGATGGCTCCGAAGAGCACGAAGAACGTCCGGTTTATTGGATACGGGGAATCAACTTGTCGCACGGTATCAAGGACAGAGGGTTAATCTGTATATGTATGTTGCTGGCTGGATGATGGTTTTGTAACTGATGTGAATGATTACAAATGGTATTAATGAAATTCTAATAAGAAATACGTTAATGTAATTAAATAACAAATAAGACAGAGATATGTAATTGTCATAACGTTTAAATGTATTTGTAATTAAAAATAACATAGTTATATTAAAAATTAAATCTATAAAATTAGTTATTGTCAGCGGGATAACAAGAATGACAAGAAAAAATAAAAATAAACTTAGTGCAGATTTAAATAATGTAATTAAGACAGAATTGGCATTGGCCCGTAGGGGTGAATATGCATTTGGAGTATTAAAAATTGAGGTGGATAAAAAAATAAAATTTTATGAAGTTGAAAATTTTATCAAAAAGAGAATTAGATCATATGATTTTTATGGAAGGTTGAGTGAAAGAAAATCTTGTGTGGTGTTGAGAAAAATTGAAAATTCTGAAGTTGTTTCTGTGGCTGAGTCAATAAAAAAATTTATGCCTGGGGCTTTTATTGACTGTTATGTATATCCTCAAAATAATGTAAAAATAAAAAGTGTAGAAGAGATGGATGTATTGCCATTTTCTGGAATGCCGTATGAAAAAAGAATTTTGGATATATTGTTATCTTTGATGGTTATTTTATTGTTTTTTCCTGCAGCAATACTGATATCCGTAATAATAAAGATAGCGTCGCCAGGACCTGTTTTATTTAAGCAGGAAAGAATCGGGAAATCACAGAAAAAATTCATAATGTATAAATTTAGAACGATGAATTGGGAAAATGATAATACAAATCATATAAAGTATTTAAAAAATATTATTCGAGACGCAAAGTTGAAAAATGGTGAAATTAAAACAATGAAAAAGATGGATGATTTAGATAGAATATATCCATTCGGAAGGTTTTTAAGAAAATACTGTATCGATGAAATACCTCAAATATTTAATGTATTAAAAGGAGACATGAGTATTGTAGGTCCGAGGCCTCCCGTCAGCTACGAGGTTGAAGAATATGAAGATTGGTATAAGGAAAGGTTCGATGTTCATCCAGGTCTGACAGGCCTTTGGCAGGTAAGCGGAAAGAATCAGGTGGATTTCGAAAAGATGGTCAGGCTGGATATCCGGTATAAGAAAAAGTACCAATTAATACAAGATTTAAAGATAATACTCAGAACACCAATAGTCATTTTGAAGCAATACATATGAATATTTATCAAGGAGATCAATATGCATAACGTTGCAGTGATCGGATGTGGGTATTGGGGGCCAAACTTGATTAGAAATTTTCAAAATATAAAAGAGTGCTGTGTGAAGACAGTTTGTGATAAAAATCTTGAACGGCTTAAATACATAAAGTCAATACATAACGATATCGAAGTATGTATTGATTACGATGAAGTGTTGAGAGATGATACTATAGGCAGTATAATTATTGCTACACCGGTCAGATTTCATTATCAAATGGGTATAAAAGCACTTAATTATGGGAAAAATGTATTCATAGAAAAACCATTGGCGACCTCTGTTTTGGAATGCCAGGATCTGATTGAAAAAGCGGAAAACGAAAATCTGGTTCTAGTCGTTGGGCATACGTTTATATATTCACAAGCAGTGATTAAAATAAAAGAAATAATTTCATCCGGAGAGTTGGGTGATATACAGTATATAGGAGCGAGAAGGTTGAACCTTGGACTCTTTCAAACGGATATAAATGTGGCATGGGATTTAGCTCCTCATGATATTTCTATAATTTTGTACACTCTTGGAAAAATGCCTATTTCTGTTAATTGTCAAGGAAAAGCTCACATACATCCTAAAATAGAAGATGTGACAAATATGACATTAAATTATGAAAATGGTGGATTTGCATGTATACAGAGCAGCTGGTTGGATCCTAATAAGACACGAGAAATGACTTTTGTAGGAACTAAAAAAATGCTTGTCTTTAATGATCTTGAGCCATTGGAGAAAATAAAAATTTATGATAAAAGAGTAGAATGTCCAAATTATTATGATTCATATGAAGAATTTCATTATTCATACCATTATGGAGATATGTATTCTCCTTATTTGAATCAAACTGAGCCTTTAAGGATTGAAGCGCAAAAATTTGTAGAGTGTGTACAGTATCGTAAGGAATCAGAATCATCCGGTAGAGATGGATTAAATGTTGTAAGAGTACTTGAGGCCGCTTCAAAATCTCTTAAAGAGGGTGGAGGAAGGGTTTTAATCTGAGTAAAGGAGAAAATGAAACGATGGACATAAAATTTCTTGATCTGAAATATCAGTATCAAACTATAAAAAATGAAATCGATACGGAAATAGGCAAAGTTTTTGATTCCGGACAATTTTCCGGAGGACAATTTGTAAAAAATTTTGAAGACAGATTCGCAGTCTATTGCGGAACTAAATATGCTGCCGGAGTGAGTAGCGGAACTTCAGCGCTGTGGATGGCTTTAAAAGCAATAGGTGTTGAAGAAAATGATGAAGTAATAACAGTAGCAAATAGCTTTATTGCGACTGCAGAAGCGATATCTATGTGTGGTGCAATACCGGTGTTAGTAGATGTAAAAGATGATACATGTACAATTGATGTAAAACAAATAAAAAGAAAAATTACAGAAAAAACAAAAGCTATTATTCCTGTACATATATATGGTCAGATATCAGACATGAAGGAGTTGATGCATGTTGCTCGCCAGTATGGTCTTAAGGTTGTGGAGGATGCAGCTCAGGCGCATGGAGCGACGGTAGAAGGGAAAAAGGCAGGTTCCTTTGGGGATGCCGGATGTTTTAGTTTTTACCCCGGAAAAAATCTGGGAGGATATGGGGAGGCTGGATGTGTTGTTACTAATGATGAAAAAATTTTTAATAGAATCTGTATGATTCGCGACCATGGCCAAAAAAAGAAATATCACCATACCTGTATTGGCTCCAATGAGCGTATGGATGGCCTTCAGGGAGCCGTCCTGAGCGTCAAACTTAAGTATCTTGATGACTGGAATAAGAAGAGAAAAAGTGTCGCCCACAAATATAATGAGATATTGTCAGGAATTGAAAAAATTAAAATTCCCGTTGAAAAAACAGAAGAAGGGCATGTCTATCATATTTATCAAATTGAAGTTGAAAATCGAAAAAAAATAATCGAATTGTTTGAAAAGAATAATATAGGATACGGAATACATTATCCGTGCCCGATCCATTTACAGAAAGCGTATCAATTTCTCAATCTTTCAGAGGGTTCTTTTCCTGTTGCCGAAGAGAAGGCCTTAAAAACAATCTCTCTTCCAGTATATCCGGAAATGAGAATGGAAGAAGTAGAATTTGTGGCAAATACTATACGTAGCAAGGGTTTTTGAGATGAATATTTTTTTGGGAAACTACTATAAATATAAAAAATTTATTCCTAGAAGTACCCAGCTTTTCGCACGTCATATCCGGGCCGGATACCTTGAACGGAAGCATTGTGACCAGTGGCCTTGCTCAAGGTACAACAATCCTGAAATTGATACTTCCATCTGGAAAGAGGATAAAAAATTTTGTCTGGTTTTGACTCATGATGTGGATACAGAAAAAGGGATTCATCGATGCGAAAATGTAATGAAGATGGAACAAGACATGGGCTTTCGATCCTCTTTTTCTATTGTTCCTGAAAAATATGATATACCAAATAATATAATATCCACTATCCAGGAAAATAAATTTGAAATTTGTGTTCATGGATATAATCATGATGGTCTTCTTTTTTCTTCTAAAAAAATATTTGATAAAAGAAAAAAAGTGATCGAACATTATTTGGAAAAGTGGAATTCTGTAGGATTCAGGGCTCCTGCCATGCATCACAATCTGGACTGGATCTCTGAAATGAAAATTGAATATGATATGTCTACCTATGAATTTGACCCTTTTGAACCACAGGGTGGTGGTGTCGGAATAATTTTTCCTTTTATGGTCAAAAATATTTATTCTAGAAGATATATTGTTGAAATGCCCTATACTTTGGCCCAAGATCATACATTGTTCATTGTATTGAAAAGAAGAGGGATTGAAGACTGGATAAATAAAATTGATATGATTGCTGAACAGGGAGGAATGGCATTGTTGATAACCCACCCTGACTACATGAACTTTGATGGAGGATGTAATCTAGACGAGTATTCTGCAGAAAAATATTATGATTTTTTGCACTACATCAAAACTAATTATTCAGGTTCTTATTGGAATCCTTTACCAAGAGAGCTTGCTGAACATTGGAAAGAAAAAAAAGAAATTTCCAATAAAATATCAAAAAATATTTTGCAGAATGAGCATTTATGTAATAATTGTAAAAAAAATTTAAAAAAAGTTTTGTGCACAGATTAAATAAAAATATCAGTATAAAATTCAGCAATAGAAGTATTGAACAATTTTTTGAAATTGTTTTGTAAAAAAAAATAGAAAGAACAGAAGTAACGTTTATGAATTTACTTTTGTTCTTTCTAATTTTTTTTAATGTTAAATATCTACTAATTTTGAATTGAAATTGAAGATTTAATGTTTTAATCTGAGCCTGGTCTGATATAAGAATTAAAAATTTATATTGATTACAAATTGATTCAATGACTCTTTAGAGAAGAAGTATTCCTAATATCTTTCCATATTGCAGTTGTTTTCGGTGAAGGATCAACTTCAAGTTCTGATTTGAGGGAGTTTTTGCACCGATTGTATGTGGATAACGCCTCTGAGCAAAGGCCGGTATTATGGTATGATTTCATTAATCCGCGATAAAGATCTTCTGATAGGTTGTCGACTTCCAGTCCTTTTAAGTAGAAATTAATTGCTTCGGACCATTTGTTTTGATCCTGATAGTATAAAGCGATATTTTTTATTGAACGTATGAATTTGCTTTGAAGCTTTTCGCGTAACGGAAGAATCCATGGTCTCCAACTTTCACTTCCAAGAAATGATCCATGATATAAAGAGATGGCCTGTTGAGCGACCAAGGAAGCTTCATGTTTAAATTTAGAACCTCGATTCCATATATCATCTGCTTCACCACACAGTCTCTCGAAAACCCAAGAATCCACCCAACACATTTTAGAATTTAATGAAACAAGTTTATTTTGAACTTCTATTGTTTCATGATGTCCAATTAATTTTCTCAACCTATGAAGGGTTGTTGCGAATGATTGATGGGCAATGTCGCCATCTGCATCAGGCCAAAGTGCATCTGATATTAAATCTTCACGTATTTTTCTTCCGCCAAGAGCAATGATAACTTTCAGCATTGACAATGGTTTTTGCTGCGCTCTTCTTGAAAACTTGATAGTTTTCCCATTTATTACGACAGAAAACCTTCCAAGTGTAAAAATCTGAAGAGGCCACGGCCAATTTTCAAACTCTAACGCTGGGCCATTTGGCTTGATATCATGTTTTTTGATAATATCGTAAATATGCTCTGGAGAATTTCCTTTTTGCAGGGATGTTGTGGTTATTTCCAGCAGGTACTCGTTGGTATTGATGATAGTATCAGAATATCCAAATTTTTTACCCAGTAAATTGATTTTATCCAAGTGTGTATCATTTTTTGTTAGATAGTACCTTAAAATTTCTTCCTGGTACAATAAAAGTTTGCTTTTTGTCGATGACGCTATTTTATGAGCCTTGGAAAGAGATTGAGTACTCTTTTCTACATTTCCTTGCATGTGTTCGAGGTAAGAGTTCAGTATTTCGAGTTCAAAGTTGACAAACGGAATTTCCAGGTCCTGTGAAATTTCTTTGCAAATGTCCAAATAGAGTTCAGATTGCTCAAAATTTTGCTGGTGAAGAGATATCTTTGTTTTTAAAATATAATAAAAATATCTTGAAAATAAATTATTCCCGATCCTGGAATTAATCCCTTCAATAGAGTTGTTTGCTTCTTCAATGTTTTTGAGAAATATGAGCATGTCAATTTTTAGCAGTTCATTCCAAAAATCGAAATATTTTCCCATAAAAACATTTGAAAACGGCTTCTCATTAGTTTTTAAATCGTAAAATCCTTTTTTTGTGTTAAGAAGAGACCGTAATATTTGTGGGATACAGTGTGTCTGGGTGAAATTTTCCAGGTTTTTTTCCTGTAATGAATTAATGTAAATGTTGGTTCTTTCAAACTTCCCCATCATTATTAGATAAATTCCATAGATAAAAGAATATTTTTCTTGTATTTTGCTGGAAAATGGAAAAAATGATGTTGGACTATTTTTTTCGATATCTCCTGATTGAGGATATAGTATACAATAAATTGACATTAATGCAGAAATACAATTACGTTTTACCTCTTCTGTTGGGTATTCCGGATAATCGGAAGAGACTTTTTTGAATGTTTGAAGAAGTTTTTTTAAAGGGCTCGTGCCGGCATGAAGATCTATGTACCGGTCAACAAGCTGTGCCCATGAGAGATACATTCCAGAAATGTCTTTTTCTTTTGCAAAAGAATAAAGTATTTCTTCCAGTATCTCGATACTTTTCTGAAGATTTTCCTCTCTGAGACATTCTGCTTCCCAGTATCGAAGCCAGTTGCTTTTGTGCCGAATCTTTTTGGGGAGATCCGCCGCCAGCTTCAGGTAATTTTTTTTGCCTTTTGAGTTGATGATGTTTTCAGAATTCACCTCCAATATCTGGACGGCTCCGGTCCAATCTTCTTGTTCGATCAATGTCGTAAGCGCTTCATCCTTGTTTCCCGAGTACTGCAGAAGTGCTGATGTATTTCTGAGTGTTTGAATGAATTCATTGTCGGTGGATTGATTTTTCAGACGATAGAGAAGAAATGATTTGAAGTAGGGTTGAAGAATATATTCTTTTTTCTGGCCGTAAAGAGAAGATATAAAGTAATTATTTCATGAAGAAACTGGAGATAATCTTTTGATTTTTCTTCACCGGAAAGAGAACAGGCCATTTTGCTGTCAATCTTCGCAGGGATGCAGATTTTGAGTAGGAAGGATTGTATCTCGCGAGGAATTTTTGAAAAGACCTGATATTCAAAATATTGATGGATACATTCCAGGTTGATTGGATTTATTTTTTGGAGATCAAATCCTTCTCGAAGATATGATTGTGCTACAAGGATATATCCGGCTATCCATCCATCAAATAAACTGTTAAATTTTGAAAGATCAATATCGTTATTTAATCCTGTTATAGATGTAAAAATTTTTAAAATTTCATTTTTTGAATATTTAATATCTCTGTAAACGATGCTTTGAAGTGAAAAATTGGCTTGATTTCTTATGTATATATTTGGTAATTTTTTTCTACTGAGTAATATGAATTTGAAATATTTATTATTCTCTTTTTCAATCTCCGTGTTGATTATTGTGTGAATCGGAGATGAATCTTCAATTCGTTCATAGTTGTCGATAACGATGAATGAATTATGATCTTTTTCAGAAAGTGAAACAGTATTCTGAGTTTCTGGAGCATTGCGTTGTGGTGGATCTGCTTTTTGTGCCGATGCGGTTGAGTTCATCTTATCCAGCTCTTTTTGCAAGAGCTCCATGAAAATTTTTTCATCGAAACCAGTTGGTGGAACACTGAGTCGGGTAGCCTGGGCAGGTCGCGATGCCAGGAATGTTTCGACCAGCATGGTTTTTCCCGATCCTGCCGGTGCTGTTATGAAGAGGTGTGAGGCGGTTAGGATTTCATCCATTTTTTTGAACACGTGTTCTCGTACCAACGGGGGGTTGTGACCGGGGATCATGGTAGAGTGTTTTTGATTCACCTGTTTCATTTTCAGACCTCCTTGTTGCCGCCGAAGCCCTTGAAATGAACCTTTTTTTACAGTTCAGCCTGTTTTCGGGTTCGTCTTGGCTTCGAGCTGTCCCTGAAACCGGGAAAGCATTATGTAACCAAATAAACAGCTTGATTACATTCTTACAATCGGGAAAGGGATGAGAAAGGGGTGCGAAAAGCCTGAGAAGTGATTGCCGGCTTGATCAATGGTGCGATAAAAAGGCAGAATCAGCAGCCGTAAAAAAGGAATCCCCGCCGGAGGCGGGTTCTCCTCCTGAACTGCCGCCTAGATGTCAAGTGAGGTCAGTCCTTCCTGAATGGCGAATTTGGTCAGATCAGCCACGCTTTTGGCATTCAGTTTGGCCATGAGCTGTCGACGATGCGTTTCGATCGTTTTCACACTCACGCCCTGCTGTGCTGCGATTTCCTTGGTTGTCCACCCCTCCGCGATTAATTGCAGCACCTGTCTTTCCTTGGGGGTCAGCGGGAAGGCTGCCTGATCGTTGTTCAGGGTGGGCACGGCCATGAGGTCGCGAAGGACTTCCCCCGTGATTTCCGGGCTGAGATAGGTTTGCCCTCGCAGGGTTGTGGCGATGGCTCTGGAGAGTTCCTCGAAAGCGGAATCCTTGATGACATAGCCCGAAGCTCCTGCCTGGAGCATGCGAATAACGTACTTTCGATCGGAATGCATGGATAGGGCGATCACTCTCGTTTGAGGAATCAGTTTTTTGATCTGTCGAGTGGCATCTATGCCGTTCAGATCCGGCATGGTGATATCCATAATGACCACGTCTGGGACAAGTTCTTTGGTGAGGGACACCCCGGCCCGCCCATTGTCGGCCTCGCCGACCACAGTCAGATTCGGAAATTTTTCAAGCATGAACCGCAGGCCGTCGCGCATGATCTGATGATTGTCGACAAGAATGATTCTGGTTCCCATATCCACCTCGTACGTATAAAGGGCTTCTCAACAGAGTTAAAGAGCTAAAGTTACGCAGGCCGCCCTGGCTTGTACCCTTAAGTGCAACGCCTGTACTTTCCAGCAGTCATTCCCGTGGAAAACGGGAATCTTGGAATTGGTGGCAATGCCGGGCGTTGCCATCGGCGCTGAGATTCCCGCGTTCGCGGGAATGACAGACGCTACTATGGCCGGAGCCTCCGAAGTGCGTACCTTCAGTCAAGGAGTTTTCAGTGTTACGAAACAAGTAACCGGTCTCGAATTTCAGGGGTTGGATATCCCGTACATCAAGGGGGATGGCCGGTCAAAATGATTTCTCTGATTTTTCCCTTGTTTGCTATATTGAAAAACGAAATCGGAATACAATCAAGTATTCTCGCTGTCGGGTGACATCAGGGTTACACTTTTCGGGGGATCGCTTGTTTCTCCAATCCTGTCATGCCCAGAACACGTGTTACTTTTGTCGTCACTCTTTTGTCGTCACTCAGCCGATTTCGTATTTCTTCAGCTTGTTGTGCAAAGTAGCTCTGGTGATGCCGAGCAGACGTGCGGTTTCACTCTTGTTGCTTCCTGTTTGCTCCAGCGTTTCCATGATGGCGATTTTTTCCAGCGAGGAAAGAGACTGGCCACCGATGGCGGTTCCGCTTTTTCGCGAGTCCGGAGTCTGTTCACCATGGATGCCGATGGTCAGGGGAAGTTCCCGCTCCGTAATATACTCTCCCCGACACATGATCACGCCCCGTTCAACTGCGTTTGCCAGTTCCCGGACATTGCCGGGCCATGAGAACTTAAGCAGTCTGTCCATGGCCTGTGGGGTGAACCCCTTCAATTGCTTGCGGTTGAGTGTGTTGAACTGCTGAAAAAAGTGGTCTGCCAGCAAGGGAATGTCCTCCCGGCGCTCGCGCAGCGGAGGAACAGTGATGGTTATGACATTGAGTCGGTAATAGAGGTCTTCTCGAAATCTTGCATCTGAAACCTCGTCGAGGAGATCCCGGTTGGTTGCGGCAATGATGCGTACATCCACTGTGATGGTTGAATCACTTCCGACTTTTTGAATTTCTCCTTCCTGCAGGGCACGCAGCAGTTTGGCCTGAATATTTGATGCGATTTCACCGATCTCGTCCAAAAAGAGCGTTCCCTTGTCCGCCTGCACAAACTTCCCATTCCGGTTGCGTTCGGCTCCTGTGAATGCTCCTTTTACATGCCCGAAAAGTTCAGATTCCAAAAGAGATTCGGATAGTGCTGCACAGTTTACTGTTACCAGAGGTCCGTTGTGGCGCATGCTCAATCTGTGGAGTTCTCTGGCCACCAGCTCCTTGCCTGTACCGCTTTCTCCCTGGATGAGTACTGTAGCGTCGGAGGGTGCCACTGTGTTGATCGTCTCCGCCAGGTCGCACATCGGCTTGCTTCGACCGATGATGCGTGAATCTTCCTGCTGCCCCAGTCTCTGCTTCAACTCCAGGTTTTCCGTTTTGAGCCGTGTATGTTCCAGAACCCTGGTCAATGTGTGTTGCAGCACATCGAAATCCAGCGGCTTGGTGAGGTAGTCGTACGCTCCGGATTTAAGGGCCTGCACAGCCGTGTCCACGGAAGAGTATGCGGTCATGATCAGCACGGGAATGGCCGGGTTGTACTTCTTGATCAGTTGCAGGGCCTCCAGTCCCCCGACTCTGGCCATACGGATGTCCATGAGAATGGCGTCGTAGGGAGATTTGCCGACCTTGTGAACGGCCACTTCGCCGTCGTCAGCCTCATCAATGGTGTACCCCCAACCGGACAAAACCGCCTTGAGCATGGTCCGGTGGCCGGAATCATCGTCGACAATCAGAATATGTGCGTTCATCGGGAATCGCTCCTTTTCAAGGGGAAGGTGAGGGTGAATGTTGTCCCACGTCCGACCAAGGAAGAGACTTCAACCGTTCCTGCGTGGGATTCCATGATCTTGTGCACCGTGGCCAGTCCGAGTCCGGTTCCGCTGTTTTTGGTCGTGAAATAGGGGTCGAATATCTTACCCAGGTCCTGTTCGGGAATCCCGGGACCGGTATCGGCGATGTGCAACAGCACATTGTTTCCTTTCCTGACGGCCGAGACTGAGAGGGTCCCTCCACGAGGCATGGCCTGGATGGCATTGAGGTACAGATTGATGAGCACCTGCAGCACCCTGTCCTGGTCCAGAGCCAGAACAGGGATCTGTTCAGAGATCCGGGAGGATATTGTTATGCCGCCCGTGGCCGCGTCCTGGTGCACAAGGCGAAGGGAGTGGGCCACCAGGTCCTTGAGATGCACGTTCTCCAGATTGGGCATGGAAGGGCGGGCGAATTCCAGCAGTTCGGTGATGACCCGGTTTAACCGATCGGTTTCCTCGACCATAACCCGGGCAAGCTTTTTTTCCTCACTGTCGGTATCGAATTTCGATCCGAAATAAGTGGCCAGCCCCTTGATGGAGCTCAGCGGGTTTCGGATTTCATGGGCCACCCCCGCAGCCAGACTGCCAACTGCGGCCAGTTTTTCCGTTCTCCTGACCTGCTCTTTGAGGTCATCGGCCAGGGCCCGGGCATCCATGAGCATCCTCTTGGAGGTTTTCAGTCCGAGGGCCCAGAACAGAGCCAGAAAGCCGGCCACCCCGAGAAGCAGCAGCAACCCTGCCACCAGCACGGTGGTGGAGCGATCCTTGTTTCGAGCCGAGGTAAACGGGGTGCGATCCAGTCCGAGAAAAATGAGTTGGCCGGAATCGTCACCAATTTTATGTTTGTCGATACCAGGCATGAATTCGGGCTTCGGGCATGGCAAACCAGGGGAGCAGAAATTGTCCCGCGACGGCCTGTGCTCCATGATGTGTCTGGTCATGGGGCTGAAATTTCTGTAAACGACAAAGGCCGGCGAGGATTTTTTTCCGGAATCCAGAAACCATTGTATCCGTTCACCTGGAGCAGGGCGAGGCATGTCCCGGGCCGGGTACAGCGGCAACCCGATTTTGGACCGGTCACTGTGGGCCACAATGATCCCCTGGGAGTCGGTTACGCAGATGAACAGGATGTCCGGCTGTCTGGCTGTCTCTTCGAGAAGGTGCTGCAACCTGATGCCTTTTCCGAACCGGCCCCGCATCCCTGTTCTGGCTCCCGCTTCCAGGGCCTTGATCAGGGCGCCTCCCTTTTCGCTCAGGATGCGTGATACTGTTCTGTCCTGACGCGTAAGGTCCATAAACGTGAAGACTGCAATAATCACGGCCAGAATGATTACGGCCACCGGGATGGACCACGGAGGGAAAATTTTTTTGGAAGTTCGGGGCATGGACAGCTCCATCGTTGTCTTCTTTCGAAGTGAGTGTATCAGAAATTGACGTTTGTATAAAATTTAGGCGGTACCGGGCGTTTATTTGTATAAAAATTATACGCGAAATGTCCATGAAGATTATATACCCTGATCGTTTTGTATTTTTTGTATTTAAAACAACTAGTTGGTAAATAACAGGTGGTTTGGCACGGAGGGTGCAAAAGTAGTTTCAATTCTAGCAAACACTGCACCAATTGGAGGTATGCAATGAAAAGAAACATGATCATCACCACCGCCGTCATCGCTGTCCTGCTGACCGCATCCCTGGTTTTTGCCGGTCGCTACGGAACCGGAAACTGCCCTCGCCAGGGCGGGGGAGCGGGATCCGGCCCTGTGCTGGAGCAGCTGACCCCGGAGAAGCAGCAGGCATTTGAAACCCTGCGGCAGACATTCCGGGACAGGATGCTGACCCTTCGCGATCAGATGTGGGTCAAGAGAACCGAGCTGCAGGCACTGAGCGTCAACCCCAACACCAAACCCGAGACATTGACCGGACTGGTCAAAGAGCTGGGAGACCTGCGGAGCACCATGCAGCAGGAGCGGAACAGCTTCCATGAGCAGGTCCGTAGCGAGATCGGCATCGAACTCGGCAAGGGGCGTTTGGGGATGGGGATGCGCAGGGCGGGTGCTGCGGGACAGGGATGTCCCGGGGGAGCCGGCTTTGGTCGCCAGGGCGTGAATTGTCCGCAGCAGGGAAGCCCCAATGACACGGGCAAAAGTCGTGGGTACGGTCCTGGACAGGGCATGGGCGCCCGAGGCAACTGTCCCTACAACTAACCGATCGAGATTCGGCGGTGCTGATCCCGGGAGACGGCATCGCCGGATGTATTTATACCAAGCCCATTTTGAAATACGGGGTTTTTCCCCGGACACAAAAAAAAGCGACCAGCCGGATGGCTGGTCGCTTTTTTTTGTGTCCGGTTCAAGGGGACAATCACTCAGGGTCGAGCTCGGACATCTTCTGCTGGAAGGCGGCGATGGTCGCTTCGATGACGACGTCGCCCAGCTCATTGCGGCCGTCCCAGCCATGTCCCTGATACACATACTGATCCCTGAGTCTGGCCTCCAGCTCCCGCCTGAACTGGTCCGCCGGATACATGCTTTGCTCTATGCGCAGCCGGGTCATGGTTTCATCGAACACTTCACTATATTTTTGTTCCTGCCAGGATTCGGACATGGCATACACCTCTTTGTTTGGGGGGTTCCTTGTGGATGATTATCCCCTAGCCGGTCGTTTCCCGAAGGGCAACGGTTTTTCGTCAAGATCGTTTTTCGTTTATCCGCAACCAAAAAACAAGAAAAAAACACCCCGGACCATCCCGGCTCCGCTCCTGCTTTTTTATGCCTTTCGTGTTCCGGGCAACAGTATTTTCTAAAAGCCTAAACCAGGAGAAAGCATTTCCTGAACGGCAAACAGCTATTTCTTTTGCACCAGCTTTACCTCTTCCACCAGGGAGTAGAGCACCGGAACCACGAACACGGTCACGATGGCGAAGACCATACCGCCAAAAGAAGGGATGGCCATGGGCAGCATGATGTCCGATCCTCTCCCCTGCGAACTGAGAATGGGCAGCAGGGCCAGGATGGTGGTGGCCGAGGTCATCAGGGCCGGGCGAATTCTTCTGGAGGCTCCCTGAAGAACAGCCAGACGAATCTCCCGTACCGAACCGGGGCTGCGGTCACGCCTGCTTTCGTTCAGAAAGGTGGCCATGAGCACTCCGTCGTCCGAGGCGATGCCGAACAGGGCCAGAAATCCGACCCAGATGGCCACACTCAGGTTGATGGGACCTACCTGAAACAGGTCCCGCATTGACTGGCCCAGTACGGAGAAGTTCAGGAACCAGTCCTGCCCGAAGAGCCAGATCATGACGAATCCGCCGGACCAGGCCGTGAAGATGCCGGAAAAAACCATCAGGGTCACGGCCAGGGATCCGAACTGCAGGTAGAGGATGACCACGATGAGCAGCAGGGCCAGTGGGAGGATTACGGCCAGTTTCTTCTGGGCCCGGATCTGGTTTTCATAGCTGCCGGCGAATTCGATGGACACTCCGGCCGGGATGACCAGCTCTCCTGTCTCCATCTTGTGATCCAGCCAGGCCCGGGCGTGTTCGACCACGTCCACCTCGGCGAATCCTTTTTTCTTGTCGAACAGCACGTACCCGAGCAGGAAGGTGTCCTCGCTCTTGATCATCTGCGGCCCGCGCACGTATCGGATCTCGGAGAGCTGTCCCAGCGGGATCTGCTGCCCTTCGGTCCCGGCGACCAGGATGGACCGGAGTGCCTCCACCGAGTCGCGCAGCTCGCGCTGATATCGGACCCGGACCGGATAAACCTCGCGACCTTCCACCGTGGAGGTCAGGGTTTTGCCGCCCACCGCGGCTTCGATAACCGACTGGACCCTGCTGAGCATGATCCCGTGCCGGGCAATGGCCGCCCGGTCGATGACGATTTCCAGGTACGGTTTTCCTACGATGCGGTCGGCAATGACTGCGGCCGGCTGCACCGAAGGTACCTCTTTGAGGAATCGCTCCAGGTCCAGGGCGACTCCTTCGATGGTCTGCAGGTCCGGCCCCTTGACCTTGATGCCCATGGGTGCGCGCATTCCGGACTGAAGCATAACGATACGGGCTGCGATGGGCTGCAGTTTCGGGGCCGAGGTCACCCCGGGAATGTCCGCGGCGGCCACGATTTCATCCCAGATATCGTCGGGACTGTTGATCCCGGACCATCTGTCGCGTCCCGGGTTGAGAGCCGGATCAAGGGGGCCCCGCCAGATTCTGAACGGGGTTCCGTCGGGGTCCGGAATAAGTCGGTTCGATGCGTCCCGTTCGTAGTACCCCTGCACCAGATACGGGTACCCGTCGTCGGCCGGAAGCGGGGTACCGCTTTCGGATCGGAAGTAGTCCTTCTGGTCCGGATCGAACCTGAAGCGGAGCCGGTCTCCGGATTCATCCACCAGATATCTGGGATGATAATTGATAATCGTCTCGATCATGGACACCGGCGCCGGATCAAGAGGGGTGTCGGCCCGGCCCAGCTTGCCCACGGCGGATTCCACTTCGGGGATGGCCGTGATGGCCATGTCCTGCATGCGCAGCACCTCGTGCACCTCTCCGATGGAGGCGTGGGCCATGGTTGTGGGCATGTACAGGTACGAGCCCTCGTCCAGCGGCGGCATGAACTCCTTGCCCAGACCCGGAAATTCGTGGGCCAGCCCGGTCATGACTTTTGTGGATCGGATCTGGTCCGGGAGCCACCCGGTCAGGGCGGGAAAACCGAGCCAGATCACGGACCCGATCAGGGTCAGGAACAGGGGCAAAGGGAGAAAGAGCAGCTTGTGATCCAGGCACCAGGCCAGCATTTTCGGATAGCCGAGTCTAAACAGGAAGAAGAACCCCATCAGGAAGCCGATGACGCCGGCCACAAAGAGGATGTTGAGCGGATTTCCTTTTTCCGGTCCCAGGGGCAGCCAGTTTACGGCCAGAAGGATGGTCACTGCGCCGATGAGTATCCAGTTTTCGGCCAGCCGGATATGTCCGGTCACCTGTTCCGGGAGCAAGGGGGCGACGGCCCGATATACGCCCAGGTAGATCAGGGGAATTCCGAGCCAGGGGTTCAACCGCAGGGATACGGCAGCTCCGACTCCGATCAGGGCTGCCGCACCGAGTATGCGGGTCAGCCCGGTCGTGTGGCTGCGCTCTTTGAACAGTATTCGGGCCAGGCTCGGCAGGACGGTCAGGGCCACGATGATGGAGGCGATCAGGGCAAAGGTTTTGGTGTAGGCCAGGGGCTTGAACAGTTTGCCTTCGGCCCCGTCCATGGCAAAGACCGGCAGAAAGCTGACAATGGTCGTGGCCACGGCTGTGAGCACGGCCCCGCCTACCTCCGAAGCGCCCTCGAAGATGAGGGTCGTCCTGGATCTGCCCGTCCTGTCGGAGTCGATTTTTTTGAGGATATTTTCGCAGATGATGATCCCCATATCGACCATGGTCCCGATGGCGATGGCGATGCCGGACAGGGCCACGATGTTGGCGTCCACCCGGAACAGCTTCATGCCGATGAAGCACATGAGCACGGCCAGCGGGAGCAGGGAGGATATGATCAGGGAACTCTTGAGGTGCATGACCGCCAGAAGAACCACAATAATGGTGATCATGATCTCCAGGGTCAGGGCCTCGTTCAACGTCCCCAGGGTCTCCTGGATCAGTCCGGCCCGGTCGTAGAAGGGGACGACGGTCAGGGTGCTTTTCGTTCCGTCCGCAAGAATTTTGGAGGGCATGCCCGGGGAGAGTTCACGGATTTTATTCTTGACGTTGTCGATGACCTGCAGCGGGTTTTCACCGTACCTGACGACGACCACGCCGCCCACGGCCTCGGCCCCGCCCTTATCCAGCACACCGCGTCGTCCGGCCGGCCCCCGGGACACCCGGGCCACGTCGCGGATCGTGATGGGAATGTTGTCTTGCACGGCCACAACGGCCTGCTCGATGTCTTCGATGCTCTTGATAAACCCGATCCCCCGAATGACGTATTCGACCCGGTTGATCTCCACGGTGCCGGCCCCCACGTCCAGGTTGGACATGCGCACGGCCTCGAAAACCTGTTCCAGGGTCACCCCTGCGGCCCGCATGGCATCCGGGTTGACGTCGATCTGGTACTCTTTGACGAATCCGCCGGCCGAAGCGACTTCGCTGACCCCTTCAGCCGACATGAGACGGTATCGCACGTACCAGTCCTGCACTGAACGGATTTCGTCCAGGTCCCATCCTCCGGTGGGGTTGCCCTGTTCATCCCGTCCTTCCAGGGTGTACCAGAACACCTGGCCCAGGGCCGTGGCGTCCGGGCCCAGGGTTGCCCGCACCCCCTCGGGGAGTGTGTTCGGGGGCAGGGAGTTCAGTTTTTCCAGGAGCCTGGATCGGGACCAGTAGAAGTCCACGTCCTCTTCGAAGATGACGTAGATACTGGAAAAGCCGAACATGGAATAGGACCGCACGGTCTTCACCCCTGGAATGCCCAGCAGGGACACGGTCATGGGGTAGGTGATCTGGTCTTCCACGTCCTGCGGTGAGCGGCCGGCCCACTTGGTGAACACGATCTGCTGGTTTTCACCGATATCCGGGATGGCGTCCACCGGAACCGGGTCCCGGGGCAGGCCACCCAGGTCCCAGTGAAAGGGGGCGACCATGGCCCCCCAGCCAATCACGAGCAGGGTGAGCAGAAAGACCACCAGCTGCTGTTTCAGGCAGAATCGGATGATCCGGTCCATGAGCGATGCGGGGGCGGGAAGTTCGGGCATGGCGGGAATCCTACTGTTCCTTGAGTTGACGCTTGATTTCGCCGCACCGGTACATGGCTTCGCCGAAATAGGGGTTACGCAGATCCCGGTCCGGCTGCAGCCAGGTGGCCCCTTTGTTCTCGAAGGCCATAGGGCAGAACATCTCGTACAGCGGACCGTCCACGATGATCCCAAGGGCCATGATTGTCTCGGTTAATCCGACGGACAGGGGCTCGAATCCGATCCTGCCGTCCACGATGTTCGTGGCTGCCCCCAGCTGATCAATGCCCTGGCGGATCAGAGCCAGTTTTTCCATCCACAGTTTGTGTTGGGCGTGATCGAGCAGAGCCATGTCCACGCCGTCCACGGCGGCTTCCAGATCCGGAAGGACCTGTCCGGCCGCCGTGAAATCGTCTGCGGCCAGGGCTTCCATGATGGCGGAGTAGTGGAGATAGACCGCCCCAAGCTGAGCCTGGAATTTTGTGGGGGCGCTGAGCCGGGATGACTCCGAGGGTACGGGAAAGGTTCGGGTCAGACGCTGGAAATGGTTTTGAAACTCGGCTTCCACCCTGGTTATCCGGGCCATTGTGTCCGCTTCCGCTCCGAGGACCGCATCGTTGGTCAGGAGCATGGACAGTTCCTTCCAGTGCAGGGCCGCGTCGCCTTCGAGTCCCGAACCGTCCACGGAGATAAGAAATTTCTTCAGGGCGGCAAAGGACTGCCTGGCCTTTGCCAGTCTTCCGGAGCCGACGGCTTCACTTGTTTCCCGTGCCCTGTCGGCCAGTATGCGCAGTTTGGAGGCGAACAGCTCCGGAACGCCGAATGCAGCTGTTTCCGGCGTCGTTTGGGACTCGTCTTTCGGCATGCTATCGCCGTGGCCGTGTCCTGCGTGCCCGGAAGGAGGCGGACTGTCTCCCGGGGTCATCATGCTCGGCCTGGCCATGATCTGCAGGGCCGAGTCGATCTTGAAATTCCCTCTGGTGACCACCATTTCCCCTTCTTTAAGACCGGATCTGACCACGTAGACCCCGTCGCCTCGTCGGCCGAGAACCACTTCCCGGCCTTCGTAGGTCCCCTCCCGGTCCGGCACGGCCACATAGACAACCGCCCGTTTTCCAGTCAGAAGCGGTGCGGATTCCGGGATGACAAGTTCTTCCACATCCTGATTTTTGCCCCGCTGCGGACGGTGCTCGGCGTGAACGAACATGCCCGGTTTGAGCACTCGATCCGGGTTGGGCACCTCCAGGCGAATGTCCACGGTCCTGGTCTTCGGGTCCACGACAGGGTCGATATAGGTCACCCGGCCCGTAAATACTCTTCCCGGGTGGGCTTTGGTCGTGAACTGAACCGTTGCTCCGGTTTCGATCCAGGGAAGGTCCTGCTCATAGGCCTCAAGGACCACCCAGACCCGGGACAGATCGGCTACAGTGTACACCGGGGTGCCCGTGGAGACATATTGTCCCTCGTTGACCAGTTTTTCCAGGACGATGCCGGCCTGGGGAGCGAACAGGGTGGTATGCTCGGTCACAGTGCCCCGTTTTACGATCGCATCGATCTGAGTCCGGGAGAGCCCGAGCAGGTGCAGTTTTTCCCGGGCAGAGGTCACGGTCTGCCGCGCGGATTTGCGAATCAGTTCCAGGCTGCTCTTCCCGAGTCGCTGCTGCGCCTTGACAGCCTGGATCAGCTCGGCCTGTGCCGCGATGAGTTCCGGGCTGTAGATGCGGGCCATGGGCCGGCCTTTTTCGACCTCCGTTCCGGTCGTATTTATATACAGATGGTCGATGCGTCCGCCCATCCGGGAGGTGATGGTCCGGTAACGGGATTCGTCGTAGGTCACAGACCCGAGCAGGGAGGTGGTCGTCTCCAAAACCTTCCGGGTTACCGGTGCCTCCTGGATTTGGGCCAGCTTGCGGGCTTCATCGGAAAGGCGCATCTGACGCAGGCTGACATCCGTCCCCCCCTGGTCCTCCCCCGTTTTAAGGGGGATGAGATCCATGAAGCAGATGGGACATTGTCCCGACTCCGGAAGCTGGATCTGGGGATGCATGGAGCATGTCCAGACCACTTCCTCTTTGTCTGTTTTCGACTGCTCCGGGGCGTGATCGGCATGTTCTTCATCATAGGATTGTGGAACGTGCTCCATTTTCGGTGCCTGGTGTCGCCCCAGAAAATAACCTCCCGCGAACAGGGTGATTATGACCACGCACAGGAGGAGTCTGCCGGGGAATCGTTTGGCTGGAGTCTTGCTTTTTTGTGTCATGGGCTCAAGGGGGTTGGGGCGGGAGGGGATAGTCAGGGAGCTCTGCGCCGGGGCAGCAGCAGCTGCCCCGGCTCGGCGCTATTTTTTTTCGTCCGGCACTTTTTTCAGGTCGACGCCCTGCTCCTCGAGCTTTTTAATGTATTTTTCAGGATTTTTTTTGAATTCGCTGATGCAGGAACCGCAGCAGAAGTAGACCCGTTTGCCCTCATAATCGGCGTAGATCTCCTTGTTGATGGTGTAGCCCATAACCGGGCATTTGGTCTGCTCTGCGGCATAGGCGGATGTGGCG
>Ga0102940_1000667_pt1 | contig 23189 bp, 23 predicted proteins | sample SalPonR2_C_D1_MG_FD_78215 | JGI IMG/M metagenome (GOLD analysis project Ga0102940, IMG submission 78215) | Salt pond soil microbial communities from South San Francisco under conditions of wetland restoration - Salt Pond MetaG R2_C_D1_MG | ecosystem: Environmental > Aquatic > Marine > Intertidal... | reverse complement strand
TTCACCATGTTCGGGGGTACGGGATTTGCCTTTTTTGCGGCCCTGCATTACTGGTGGCCCAAAATGTTCGGCCGGATGTATGATTTCAAAAAAGCCTATATCGCTGCCATCCTTGTGACCGGGGGATTCATGTTTCATTATGTGCCCATGTTTGTTCTGGGCCTTCAGGGCATGCCCAGGCGGTATTATGATTACCTGCCCCAGTATGCGCAAGGCAATTTTTTTGCCGGGTTCGGCGCCCTGTTCATGATACTGGGGATTGGTCTTATGGTGGCCAACCTTATGGCTTCTTTTGCCAGGCACAGAGATGCCGGATCTGATCCCTGGGGCGGGGTGACCCTGGAGTGGACCATTCCGTCTCCCCCGCCGGTGCACAATTTTGTGCGCCCGCCTGAAATAATGGCATACCCCTATGATTTTTCCGGGGTGACAGACAGATCTGCCCAGAGGCCAAAAGGAGAATAAATGGCTGAAAAGCCGGACCAGACCGGAAAAAAACTGGGCATGTGGCTGTTTCTGTATACAGAGATCATCCTGTTCGGCGGTCTGTTTGTCCTGTATGCCGTGTATTTTTCCTGGTACACACCCGATTTTATTCTGGGTGCCAAACAACTGGATCTGGGTTTTGGGCTTGCCAATACCGTTATTCTGCTGGTTTCCTCATTTCTGGTGGCTGCCAGCATCACAGCGGTGCAGAAAAATCAGAGACCCTTTGCACTGACAGCACTGGCAGGTGCTTTGGTCTGCGGTGCTGTTTTTCTGGTGAACAAATATGTTGAATGGGGCCACAAGATAGAGATCGGTATTTTTCCGGGCTCGGAAAAACTGCTGGACGGCCCTGCACCCCAGAACCTGTTTTTCGGGTTGTACTATGTGGTCACAGGGCTTCACGGCATTCACATCGTTATCGGCATGGTGCTTTTAGGGGTGAGCTTTTTTTTGGTTCTTTGTCGGAAAATTACGGCACAAGATGATGCAGTGCTGGACAATTGCGGCCTTTACTGGCATCTGGTGGACCTGATCTGGATATTTATTTTCCCCTTGTTTTACCTGGTGGTGTGATAAGGAGGCGGAATGGCACATGCATCTCACATATTTTCCTACAAAACCCTGGGGCTTGCGCTGGGGGCTTTGCTGGTACTTACCGGCGTGACGGTGGGGGCATCTTACATCGATCTGGGATGGATCAATGTGTGGATCGCACTGGTGATAGCCTCCACAAAGGCCGGCCTGGTGCTGGTGGTGTTCATGCACATAAAATCTGCTGGAAAAGGCGTGGTGGTGTCTTTTCTTTCCACTGTGTGCTTTCTGGCCATTATGATCGGCTTTATTTTCTGGGACGTGGCATTCAGGTGAGGTAAAGATGAGCGATATCATGAATCCGGTTACCTTGGTGGACAGATCCTTTTATTTTATCATAGGGTTTTCTTTTATTTTCCTGTTTGCCATCACCCTGGTGATGATCTATTTTGTGATCCGCTACCGCAGGAGCAGGCACCCGGTATCAGCGGACATACGGGGGAACTGGAAACTGGAGACTGCCTGGGTGTTTATCCCCGCCATCATCGCCCTGGCCATGTTTGCCTCCGGGTGGCAGGCCTATACCGGGTTGCGCAATGTGCCGGAAGATGCCATGGAGATCGAGGTCATTGCGCAGTCTTTTTCCTGGATTTTCATCTATGGCAATGGCAAGGAAACCGAAAATGAGATCCTGGTGCCGGTGAACACGCCGGTAAAACTCACTATCACATCGGCAGATGTGATCCACAGCCTGTTTATACCCGCTTTCCGGGTCAAGGTGGATGCGGTGAAAGGCATCAAGACCCATGCCTGGTTCCTGCCGGAAAAACAGGGGGAATATTTCTTCCAGTGCACGGAGTTCTGCGGGGTGGGGCATGCAGATATGACCGGTGTGGTCAGTGTGGTGTCGCAGGAGATGTTTGATGAATGGGTGGACGAAGTTGACGAATGGTAATTCTGCCATGGCCGTATCTGCCCGGCTGGTGCATCCGGCAGGCCGGGTGAGAATTTTCACAGAACTCACCAAGGCCCACCTCACCTTTTACATCGCCCTGTCCGCTGTGTTCGGCCATGTGATCTCCTCAAGAGAACCAGGGGCAGACACCCTGGTTCTGGGAACTGCTGTCTGGCTGCTGGCAGCAGGGGCTGCCGTGCTGAACAATATCCAGGACCGCAGATATGATGCATATTTTGTCAGAACATGCCGCCGCAGCCTGCCCCGAAAAAAAATAACACCAAAAACAGCCGGATATATTGCAGCAGGCCTTGTTTTGTCCGGACTCGGGATCTTGTTTCTATATTTTGGCCAGCTTTTTTCCCCGGTTTTGGGTATCCTGTCCCTTGTCTGCTACAATGCGCTGTATACCCCGATGAAAAAAAAAACATGCCTGGCGGTTCTGCCGGGGATTGTCTGCGGCATGCTGCCCCCGGCCATCGGCTGGACTGCCGGCAGCATGACATCATCTTACACAGACATTCACACATTGCTTGTTTTGATGCTGGTAACCGGCATCTGGCAGGTGCCCCATTTCATGGTCCTGGCATCAAGGCACACACCTGTTGGTTCTGATCCTGTGCCGTTTTTCACACCACCAGTCGTGTGGAGCATTTCAGAACGTAACATCCAGATTCTCATCTGGACCAGCCTGTACAGCCTGGCCGTTTTTTTGTTCATCATCAACGGCGGGATCGCCTCTTATGCATTTTCTGCTGCCCTGGCAGGCATGGCCCTGGTTCTGCCTGTGGGCCTGGCCGCTTTCTTCAAAAGGTGTGCGAATCCCAAGACTGCCCCGGGGTTTTATGCCATCAATCTGTCCATGCTTTTTTTCATGGTTCTGGGCATACTGGATCACCTGCTTGTCTGAAAACAGGCTGTCCAGTATGGCTGCATTTCCATGGCGCCCCCCCCTTTTTTTTAGTTTAGACAAACTTTGACATATGTATTGCCTGGGGGATGGCAAGCAGAAGGGTTACAGTTTTTTCTCTTTTTTTATGAGGGCGGCAATGCCGAAGGACAGATCCTGGATGATCCGGGTTTCAGAAACACCTAAGCGCCGGAAATTGCTGATGTCAAACACAGATCCGGTAACCTGTGTCTTTTCACCGGCTGTGCCCCGGATCTGGAGGCCATGGTCACGGGCCAGTTTTTTCATCATCTCTGGCTGCTTTTCCAGTTTCGGCAGCCGGATATGAACCCCGGCACGCATGGCGGTCCCGATATTGGTGGGGCAGGCGTTCAGATAGCCCAGGTCTGGATGAGCTGCAAAAACAAGGTATTGTCCAAGCATCTCCAGTGCCGTGGCCAGGCGGTTGAATACCCGAACGAGATGTCCGGATCTTTCCATACAGATGATCCGCAGATGGTCCTCTTCATTGATCCATACCATGAATTTTTTGTCTTCACTGGTGTATATCCCCCGGGACAGGGGGAAATCCCTGATGATGCCGGCGGCTTCCTGGAACCGGTCTCCAGGGGGAAAGGCTCTGCCGGCAAGGCACTCTCTCGGTATCTGTTCCGGTTCGAGTTCTCCCATGGGGTGATAGCAGCCCTTTAGCGGGTCAGGCAGAAGTTTCAATGCATCCAGTATCTGTTTTTCCACGCATTGTCTGTCCTGGCGGCTGATATGGGGAGGGAATGCATGTGCCGCAAGATTTCTGGCCACCCTTACCCTGGAGGAAACAATGAAATCCCCGTCCGGGTCCAGGTCGGCAGTATCCAGAAGGGCCAGTTCTCCTGTATGGCGGACAGGGCCTGTGATCTGGTGATAGGATGTGATCACCGGATCAAATATTTCCCTGAACAGGGTATAGGATTCCGCATCCCCGGCATAGATGCCGATACTGGAATCATGATTTTTCTGCCCGGATTGGATGGCCAGGGGCAGGGTGAATCCTGTGGCGGTTTTGCGCATAGCCAGGCGGTCAAACAATGCCCGGGTCAAAAACCGGGCAGCAAGGGCGCAGGATGCTTCAGGAAACAGCGGACCGGTCACATGCATCAGCTTTCATATTTGGAAGACTGGCAGGAAATGCCCCTGGCAAGAGTGGTCTGGATCATGTCCAGCACATCGCAGTCATCGTGGCACCGGGGCAGATCCTTTCTGCGGGGGCAGTTGCGGCAGGGGCTGCGGGTCAGATAACCGATTTCAAAATCAAACAGGTCTCTTTTTATCGCTGGGTTCATGGCTGTATCTTTCTTTTTGTTCACAGGAGCAATATACCAGACACAGGGCGGTATCGTCAATACAGTGTTTGATAAAGGCATTTCTGGATATTTACCATAGCAGCGTACCCGCTATGGGGAGCCCCTGTTGGTGTTCTGTGAACGGACCGTCAGATTCGGAGGGGGCCTGGTAAAATTTGCCGGGATGAATTCCAAACAGAGGGCTGGTGGCTGCACTTCATTGTGCTTATGCAGACAGGCCCCCGCAGATCTCGTGCCGGGCACAGGATACCACCAGGGGCGGGGCCCGGGAAAGCGTGCTGCATAGAACAATCAAAAACCTGGCATGCTTATGGCAAATATCCAGGGGATTTATTTTGCCTTGTCAGACTTTGGCAGTCATGATAAGGGAAAAAGCAGTGGCAGTAATTGTTTGTTAATCTCCTGGAATAAGGTGGCTTTTTGTGGCTGAATCACGGTTTGCGGAACTCAAGGAAAAGGAAAAACAGGCCAGAAAACAGATCGTTATAGAATCAGCCCTGGCGCTGTTTGCAAAAAAACCGTTTTATGCGGTGGGAATGCGGGAGGTGGCAGAAGAGGCCGGCATCTCTCCTGCCACCATTTACCGGTATTTCCCCAGCCAGGAAGATCTGTTCAACGAAGCCTTTCTCCAGGATATAGCTTCTGCCAGCAAAGATTTTGAAGCCATGGTGGAAACAGATGAACCTGCCAGTATCGAGCAGTTCGGGGTGAAATTTGTTGACCATCTCATTGAAAATGAACCCACATTTCAGATGATGACCTACCTGATGCTCAAGGACAACCTGACCCATCCGGTCATGGGACAGTTTGATTCCGTGACCAAGATCTTTTTTGACCTGTTTGCCAGGCTCCTCACCCGCCATGGTGTTGCCGCAGACAGTGCCAGGATCTATTCCCATGCGTTTGTGGCATCCATTACCGGTATTCTCATGACATTCCGCAATGCGCCCTTGAAAGACAAGTCATCCAGACGGGATCACATTATAAAAGTGGTGAAAATCACCGCATCCCTGTACGCAAATCAGCTGCTGGGCCAGCAGGGTGGTAAACGTTTGTAATACCCATTGTGCATGGCCTGGTTTACCCATGATCCAAAGGAGGCAGTTATGGAAAAGACCGTATTGGTACCGGTGGCCCAGGGAATAGAGGAGATGGAGGCCATTACCATCATCGATGTGCTCAGGCGTGCCGGCGCAAAGGTGGTGGTGGCATCTGTGGATGAAATGGATATCACGGCTGCCCGGGGCACCCGGTTTACAGCAGATGCATTGATCAAGGACTGCCTGGACCAGCCTTTTGACCTGATTGTGCTGCCCGGCGGCATCCCCGGGGCAGAGAATTTGAAAAATTCCGAAGATCTGGCCTTTCTTCTGAAAAACCAGGCAGTGCAGAAAAAGCTTTACGGTGCCATCTGTGCCTCGCCGGCAGTGGTCCTGCATCACCTGGGTCTTGTGACGCCGGGGGCTGTGACCTGTCATCCAGGCTTTGCCGGCCAGATCGAGGGGGGAACAGTGCAGGACAAAAACGTGGTCACGGACGGGTGCTGTATCACCAGCAAAGGCGCGGGAACCGCCCTGGAATTTTCCCTGGAACTGGTGGCCCGGCTGTTTGATGAGAAAACCGTGGATGATGTCAAAGGGGGACTGGCCCTTTAGGCCGGAAAACCGGTTGTGGATTTTCTGGCAGGGATGACCCGGAAACAGCGGCAGCGAACCCTGCAGATCGGTCTGGGGTTCGGCATGCTGGTGGTGGTGATCCTGGTGGAGGTTCTGGCCATCTCCCCGGGGGGGATCTATTCCTATACCAAAGAGGGGTTTCGGGCCTTTAAGATAGGTGCGCCTAAAAAACGGGTCCTGGCGGAAATCAACCATGTGCCGGCCATCAGAACCCTTGATACCTGTGCGCCCAATTCCAGCACAACCCTTGTCACCCGGCGCCATTTTTCCTATACAAAAGCACTTGACACCGCAAATGTGTGGATCGCCCGGTACAGAAAGGAAAATGTGCTGATTTTCAAGTTTCAGGACCAGACCCTGGTGCGGATACTGCTGTTGAAAACACGGTTCAACCGTGAGATATCCTCTCCTTTGTTTGATGCCTGCCGGCCGGATCTGCTGCAGAACGTGGACCGGTTTCTGGAAACGCAGACCGATCATGCGGTGTTTTATCATTAGCCCCCGTGGTATGCGCCAGACGGGATATTTGGCCTTATAGTGCCGGTCACATAACTTGATACTTGTGGTGATATCTAAGGTATGCCCGGTATCGGTTCCTATGACCTGAACCATAGCATGCCGGGTTTTCCATCTTTTTGTGCAGCATCCTGTTACGAACTCCGCTCCCCCCCATAGAAACGCACACTTTTTGTGATATTCAGGCGCCAAAAACATGGATTGCATGTTGGACCGGTTTGCTGTATATCAGGATGGGGTCAGGCATGCGCATCAAGATATCAAAATGGGGTCAGGAAAAGGACGTATGAACCAGACAGACAATATAAAACCGACACGTATCGGGGTCGTGGGGGGCGGTTCCTGGGGAACCGCCCTTGCCAAACTGCTGGCAGATAAAGGCTGGGACCTGGATTTCTGGATATATGAGCCTGAGGTGAAAGAACAGATTGACACCTTTAGGGAAAACCGGGTGTTTCTGCCGGGGTTTCATCTGCCGGCATCCATTTGTCCCGCCAATGATATGGAAACCGTGGTGAAAGACAAAGATGTGGTGCTGGTGGTGGTGCCTTCCCATTGCATGCGGGCAGTGGCATTGCAGATGAAGCCGTTCATTGCAGAAAATGCCGTGGTGGTCAGTGCTTCCAAGGGCATCGAAAACAAGACCCACCTGACCATGACCGGTATTTTTCAAGAGATCTTCGATCATATTCCTTCCAAAAACCTGGCGGTGCTGTCCGGCCCGAGTTTTGCCAAGGAGGTGGCAGCCGGCATTCCCACGGTGGTGGCAGCTGCATCCAGGGACCGGGAAGTGGCGCAGTTTGTCCAGTCTGTTTTTTCCTGTCCCACTTTCCGGGTGTATGTAAATGATGATCCCGTGGGCACCCAGATCGGCGGGGCTGTGAAAAACGTGCTGGCCATTGCCGCCGGCATCTGCGATGGCATGAACATGGGGTTGAACCCCCGGGCCGCGCTCATCACCCGGGGGCTGACCGAGATGAACCGCCTGGGCACCCGGCTGGGGGCGGATCCGTTGACCCTGTCCGGCCTGGCCGGGGTAGGGGACCTGTTGCTCACCTGCACCGGGGCCTTGAGCCGAAATTACACCGTGGGCGTTCAGATAGGCCAGGGCAAAAAACTGGATGATATCATCTCGGAGATGCGCATGGTGGCTGAAGGGGTGAAAACCACCCGGTCTGTGTACAACCTGTCCCGCAAACTCGGGGTGGATCTGCCCATCTGCAACGAGGTATATTATGTACTGTTTGAAGATCTTCCTGTGGCGGAAACCGTGCAGCGCCTCATGAACCGGTCCCTGAAACACGAACTGGACGGGGTGGTGTAAAAACCGGTAGTGACCAGCAGGCAGCTATTTGTAATTGTTGATCGAAACTCATGACTGGTTCTGACGGCTTTCATAAAAAAATAAAGGAGGCACTATGCCCTATGTCAACATCAAGATTACAAAGGAAGGGGCCACCAAAGAGCAGAAAACCGAGCTGATCCAGGGAGTGACCCGGCTGCTGGCGGATGTGCTGGGGAAAAATCCCGCCACCACCTTTGTGACCATTGAAGAGGTGGACACCGACAACTGGGGTGTGGGCGGCATCCCGGTCACCGAGCTGCGGAAGCAGCAGACATAACCTGTCTCGGCTTTCAGTCTCATACCATGGCAATCCCAATTCGTGACAGCCTGGACCTGTCCGGTCCGGGCGTGATCTGCCTGATCGGTGGCGGCGGCAAGACCAGCCTGATGTTCCGCCTGGCAAATGAACTGGCAGAAGCCGGCAGCAGGGTTCTTTCCACCACTACCACCAATGTGCATTTTCCTTCAAAAGAGCAGTCAGCTGTCACCCTGGTGGCAGACACGGCACAAACCCTTGCGGCCCGGAGCGTTTCTTTTTTGAAGATGCACCGCCACCTGTCCGCCGGCAGCCTGCATGTGAAAAGTACCGGCAAACTCAAGGGGTTTTCAGCACCGGTCATCGATGAGATTTGGCATGCCGGCTGCTTTGACTGGGTCATTGTGGAGGCGGACGGGGCCAGGCAGCTGCCCATCAAGGCCAGCGACACTTATGAACCGGTGATGCCCGGGGTCACCACGACAGTTATCCATGTCACCGGCCTGGATGCCCTTGATACGCCTTTGGATGAGGCGCATGTCCACCGGTCTGCCATATTTTCTTGCAACACCGGCCTGGCTTTGGGAAGCCGGGTGGATATTTCTGCCATTGCAGTGTCCTGTGTACTGGAAACACAAAAAGCCTGTGTCCTGGCCGGATCTGATCCAGCCGCCGTTGTCTGGCTCAACAAGGCAGATGACCCGGGCCGGGTGACTGCCGGCCATGCAATTGCTGCCCGGTTGCAAAAAGACCGGCAAAATTGGCAAAAAAGAGATGTCCAACAAGGCAAAGGAAAAGCCCTCATTCACCATAACAAAGCCTGCCCATGGCCCGGCAGGGTGGTGATCGCCAGCCTGTCAGACCCGGATCCGGTCAAGGGCGTGGTGGTCTTGTGATGCCCGAAAATGCAGGCGCCTGCAATAAAAAGGTTGCCGGTGTCATTCTGGCGGCTGGATGCGGATCACGCATGGGTGCCGTCAAACAACTGCTGCCCTTTGAAAACACCACCATCCTGGGCCGGGTGGTCGCTACGGCCAGGGCATCCCTGCTGGATGATATTGTCCTGGTTCTGGGATCTGAAGCTGGCCGGGTCCGCTGTTCCCTGGACCGGACCTATCTGGACCTGCCCCAACCGGATATGATGTACCCGGATATGACGTATTCAGACTTGACTTATCCGGATATGACCGGCATTCACGTGGTCGAAAATTTGGACTGGCACAAAGGCCAGGCTTTTTCCGTGGCTGCCGGTATCAAGGCCCTGCCGCCGGAAACCGGCGGTGCCCTGTTCCTGCTGGGGGACCAGCCCCTGGTTATGGTTCAGACCATCAACCGCCTGGTATCGGTTTTCCAGACAACCGATCATTGGATTGTGGCCCCCTGTTACAACGGGCAGCGGGGGAATCCCGTGCTGGTGGCAGCGCCGTTGTTTGACCGGCTGATACATCCGGCCGGAGATGCCGGGGCCCGGGTGTTGTTCGATGAATTCAGGCACCGGATGCACTGTCTGGATGTGGATGATCCCGGCATTCTCAGGGATGTGGATACACCCGAGGATTACGCTGCCCTGTTTCGGAACCGGAACAGCGGGTAAACCGGTTTTAACGACAACCATGCCCATGCGGGTACGACCAGAGATGAACGAATCTTTTTACAGGTCGTTCAGTCATAAATGAGAAAGAAACAAGGAGAAAAACAGCCCCATGATACGGTCTTTCAGAGGCAAAACACCACGCATTGCTCGGTCCGCTTTTGTGGACGACACCGCAGTGCTGATCGGAGATATTGAAATCGGTGAAGAAACCAGCGTGTGGCCCGGAGCCGTCATTAGGGCCGACCTGGGAAAAATCACCATCGGCAGGCAGAGCATTGTGGAGGATAACTGTGTGATCCACGCCGGCGCCCCCGGGGGAAGGGATGGAAATGTTTTCATCGGCGACCGGGTGGTCATCGGCCACGGGGCAGTGCTCAACTGCCGGTCCATCGGCAATTACGTGCTCATCGGCATGAATGCCACCCTGCTCCATGAAGCCTGCATCGGCGATTTCTGCCTCATCGGTGCTGCCGCCCTGGTGGGGGCCGGCAAAATCATCCCGGATTATTCCCTGGTGTTCGGCGCCCCCGGGAAGATCAGGGGCTGTCCGTCGGAAGAACAGCTCTGGTGGGCAAAAAGCGCGTATGAAGAATACAAGCCTTTGATAGAGGAATATAAAAAAGCGCAAGCTGGATCAGTGTTTTAGGGATCAATGATCTCAATCACGGGTCCGATGGTATCGGCAAGAGCCTCCGGGGCTGGTGTTCTGCCGAATATATCCGATACAATCACCTTACCCATTTTTCAGGTCGGCCAGCTGTTTCTTCAGGTCATCATATTCATCTTCACTGGATCTTTGCCATAGCAGCCTACCCGCTATGGGGAGCCCCTGTTGGTGTCCTGTGAACGGACCGTCAGATCCGGAGGGGGCCTGGCAAAATTTGCCGGGATGATCCCAAACAAAGGGCGGGTGGCTGCACTTCATTGTTCTTATGCAGACAGGCCCCCGCAAATCTCGGCCGGGCACAGGACACCAACAGGGGCGGGGCCCGGGAAAGCGTGCTGGATAGAACGACCAAAAATCTGGCATGCCTATAACAAATATCCAGATCTTCATTTATCTCTTTCAACCCGATTTGGAATATGGTATTGATGAAAGTTTTAAATGCATGACCATACTTGGTGAAGCTGCTGCGGCACGGGGTGCTGAAAACGGCCTGCGGCACGGAGATAACAGGCACAGATGCCAGCTGACAAAAGAGGGTGCAATGGAAGAGATGAGCAACCGAGGCCATTTTATTGAAACCATTATCCGGCAGGATGTGGCAAATCACAAAAACGACGGCCGTGTGGCCACCCGGTTTCCGCCGGAACCCAACGGATATCTGCACATCGGCCATGCAAAATCCATCTGCCTGAATTTCAACATGGCCAAAAAATTTGCAGGTCACTGCAACCTGCGGTTTGATGATTCCAACCCGGTCAAAGAAAAACAGATCTATATCGATTCCATTGAATCCACGGTGCACTGGCTGGGATTTGATTACGGCAACGCATTGTTTGCCTCGGATTATTTTGACCGGCTGTATGCATTTGCCGAAGAACTCATTGAAAAAGGCCTGGCCTATGTGTGCAGCCTGCCGGCTGAAGAGATCCGATTTTACCGGGGCACCCTGACCGAACCGGGAAAAAACAGCCCCTTCCGGGACCGGTCCGCAGGCGAGAACCTGGACCTGTTCCGGCGTATGAAACAGGGGGAATTTGAAGAAGGCACCCACACCCTGCGGGCCAGAATCGACATGGCCTCCCCCAACATCAATCTGCGGGATCCGGTTATCTATCGCATCAAAAATGCCCCCCATCCCAGAACCGGGGACAAATGGTGCATCTATCCCATGTATGATTTCACCCACTGCGTGTCCGATGCCCTGGAAGGGATCACCCACTCTTTGTGCAGTCTGGAATTTGAAGACCACCGTCCCCTGTATGACTGGTACCTGGACAATCTTTCCGTGCCCTGCCATCCCCAGCAGATCGAATTTGCCCGCATGAACATCAATTTTACGGTTTTGTCCAAGCGCAAGCTCCAGCTCCTGGTGGACCAGGGCCATGTGGCGGGCTGGGATGATCCCCGTCTACCCACACTGGAGGGGATGCGGCGGCGGGGCTATACCCCGGCGGCCATCAGAACATTCTGCGATACCATCGGCGTGTCCAAAAAGGAAAGCCGCATCGACGTGGGGCTGCTGGAATCCTGCCTCCGGGATGACCTCAATGAAACCGCGCCCCGGGCCATGGGGGTGCTGCGGCCCTTGAAGGTGATTATCGAGAACTATCCGGAAGACAAAACAGAAACCCTTTCCGCCATGGTCCATCCCCAGAAGCCGGAAATGGGAACCCGGGAAATCACCTTTTCCAGAGAGATCTATGTGGAGCATGCGGATTTTATGGAAGATCCGCCGAAAAAATTTTTCCGCCTGGGGCCGGGCCGGGAGGTGCGGCTGCGCAACGCCTATTATGTGACCTGCAGGGAGGTGGTCAAGGATGAACGAGGGGATGTCACCGCCCTGGTCTGCACCTATGATCCGGCGACCCGGGGCGGCACGGCCCCGGACGGTAGAAAGGTGAAAGGCACCATCCACTGGGTCAATGCAACGGACTGCCTGTCTGCACAGGTAAAACTTTATGACCGCCTGTTTACCGACGAGGACCCGGAAAAAGGGGGGCAGGATTTTACACAGAACCTGAATTCCGCATCACTGGAGACCCTTGCGGACTGTAAGCTGGAAAAAAATCTTTCCCATGCCCGGCCGGAACAGGTGTTTCAGTTCGAGCGCATGGGGTATTTCTGCCTGGATGCCAAAGACAGCACGGACGGGGCATTGGTGTTCAACCGCACCGTGACCCTGCGGGACACCTGGGCCAAAGTAACAGGAAAACAACGATAATGAACAACACCATATGACAACGAAGGGGAGGCAGATGATGATCGACCGGATGCAGCGGCTCTCTTTTCAGGACCTGACCCGGATTCACGACGCATCCATGCAGATTTTGAAAACCACGGGTATCGACTTCAACCACGAACGCATTGCCGGGCTGTTCAAGTCCCACGGGTTTGACACCCACGGTACCCGGGTCTATTTCAAAGAAACCCATGTGTACAAAGCCCTTTCCACCACAATGCCCGCGTTTACCCTCCATGCCAGAAATTCGGCGAAGAACGTGACCATCGGCGGCCCGGAGGGATTCGTGTTCGTTCCCACGGGCGGGCCCACCAGTATCGCCGGCACCGACGGCACCCAGCGCCCGGCAACCATGGCGGATTATACCGCCTGCTGCAAACTGGTCCAGACATCTGACCAGGTGGATATGGGCGGGTACCTCATGGTTCAGCCCACGGATCTGCCCGGCGATACCGCCAACCTGGATATGATGCTGGCCTATATGACCCTGTGCGACAAACCGGTTTTCGGGGCATCCGGCAGCGGTCAGGAAGCGGCCGATGCCCTGGAGATGGCCGCTATTATTTTCGGTGGCAGAGAAAAGATGCTGAATATGCCGGTGGTGGCGGCTGTGGCCAATACCCTTTCCCCGCTGCGGTTTTCAAAGGAAGAGGGGGATGTGATCCTGCAGATGGCCGGCTGGCGCCAGCCCGTGGTGATATCCAACATGATCCTGGCCGGTATCAGCGGGCCGGTTTCCCTGCCGGAACTGCTGGCCCTGGAGAATGCCGAAGTGCTGGCCGGTGTGGTGCTCACCCAGATGGTGAGTCCGGGTACCCCGGTGCTGTACGGGTCCTCTTCCGCACCCATTGACATGCGCACCATGGTGTCGGCCGTGGGCACCTCCGAAGCGGTGAAGATCGCCAGTGCCACGGCCCAGATGGCCGGGTTCTACAACCTGCCCTGCCGGGCCGGGGGGAGCCTCACCGACGCCCATCTGCCCGATGCCCAGGCCCTGGCCGAAGGCACCCTCATGCTCTCCACGGTGGTGCGCAACGGGGCCCATTTCATCTACCATGCCTGCGGCCAGATGGGGTCCTATATCTCCATGGGGTATGAAAAATGGCTCCTGGACGAGGAGATCTGCCGCATGGTCAGAAACATCCTGACCCCCATGATCCCGGCCGGTGAAACAATCGACACGGACCTTGTGAACCAGGTGGGCATCGGGGGCCAGTACCTGACCCACCCCTCCACGTTCCAGAAGTTTCGAAACCTTTCCGCCTCAAGGCTGTTCAACCGCAAGGATTACACCAGGTGGCACAAGAGCGGGGCCAGACGGGTGGATACCCAGGCATATGATACCCTGGGCATCCGGCTGGAAAGTTATGAAAAACCGCCCATCGATCCGGGAATTGAAGATGCCCTGACCGCCTATGTGGCTGCCAGGAAATGCAGCAGCCAGCCCGGGGCCAACCTGTTGAACTGACGGGATATTGTTGACAACAGATGACCGGTGCTTACCATTATCTTTATTTATCCCAATGGATGATGCAGGAGACACCCCATGGAAAAACCACTGCCTTTGTCAGGTTCTGAATGTGTTCAGGATAACGCATCTCTTAGCATGGCACAGTATGTTTCGAAGTTTGATGTTTCTGTAACAGAAGTTCAGGCCAACGCCTTCCTCAGTCTGACCCCCCTGTTAAACTTCTGGGAAACCGAACTGGTTCCCAGGTGCCCCCACATGGCCGGCATGTTTGCCGGTATCATGGAACGGCTGCCCCGGTCGCTACAGGGGGATATCACAGATCTGTCCGTGCTGGAAACACATGCAGACCTTCTCCATGCATTGATGAGTGCCGTGGTGTCTCCGGCATCTTTTGACACAGAGCTGACCGCAGCATTTGCCCCCTGTTCTTTTGACAGTTTTTATGCCACCCCCCAGTTTCAGCGGTTGTTCCTGGACCAGAACCATGCATTGAAATCAACCCTTATGGAAAACAATGACTTCCATGTTGAGAAAAAAATGCTGAGTGCCTATTATCTGGTCCTGGAACGGATGTACGGATTTTCCGGCCCGTTCACCAGCAATCTGAACACCCAGGGGGTGATTGATGAGAAAACCGGCCTGGTCCGCTATTACGAGGAGTTTCCCGATCACAGGTTTGTTGAACTTACCCCGAAGGGCACCCCGCCTCCGCTGTCTGACACCGACCGGGAAAAGATCATGGATCACCTGAGCGACCTGGAGCATCTGAGCCGGCTGATTGATCTGACCCGGTTCCAGTTCAAGGGGTTTCTTCTTATCCGGGTCCAGGATGTGACGGAAAAAGCGATTCTGTCGTTTCTGGAACGGGACATGGTGGATGAAGATTCCATTTTTTCCTCCCGGGGCATCCAGCAGATCGAATCCCGGCTCCAGTCTCTGTTTCGCCGGCCGGATCTGGGCGTGTCCGTGGCATCCCTCAAGGGGGACCAGGTCATGGTGACCAAAAACGATCACCATTCCAAAGTGGACTGCCTGTTTGCCAACTCCCACCATATTTGCCTTAACGACCTGGAAGGGTCGGTCTGGTTGACGGCGGCAAAAGGGGAAAAAGTGTTCCGGGTGGCGGATCTGTCACAAAAAGCCTCCCTGGTTCAGGCCGAGTCAGAAGCGGTAACCGCAGGGATCCGGTCCATGCTGCTGATACCCCTGTCATACCAGGGGGAAAAAATCGGCCTGCTGGAGGTGTTTTCCCCGCATCCCAATGATTTTGGTTCGTTTGAATCCATTCTCGTGGAACAGATCTCTCCTTTGTTTGCCGTGGCCCTGAAACGGGGCCAGGATGAACTGGCCAAAAATGTACAGACCGTGATCAAGGAACAGTGCACTGCTGTGCATCCGTCTGTGGAATGGCGGTTCCAGAAAGCGGCCCTGGCCCACCTGGATGCCCTGCGCCAGGGAAAGCCCTCTTCGAAAATGGAAGACATCGTGTTCAAGGATGTGGTTCCGTTTTACGGGCAGTCCGATATCCGGGGCTCGTCCCGGGCAAGAAACCAGGGGATCCAGCAGGATCTGCGCCGGCAGCTGACCCTTGCCAGGGATATCATGACATCTGCGGCCCAAGAACGGCCCTGGCCCCTGCTGCAGGAGTATGTGTACCGCATTGATAAACTCAGCGACACCCTGTCCGCCGGGATTACTTCCAGTGATGAAGACAGTGTGTACCAGCTTCTCCATCATGAAGTCGCGGCCACCTTTGGTTCTTTGAAAAGCATCTCCCCTGATATGGCGGAAAAGATCGATCGTTACGACCGGGCCGTGGACCCGGCAACCGGCATGATTCACCACAAGCGCAAAGAATACGAGGACAGCGTGGCTGCACTGAATTCTGCGCTCTCTTCCTATCTGGAAAAAGAGGACACCCTGATCCAGGAATTCTTTCCCCATTATTTTGAAAAACGCCAGACCGACGGGGTGGATTACATGATGTATATCGGGGCTGCCATGATGGAAAGCGGCACCCTCTCAGGGTTTCACATCAAGGACATGACCCTGTGGCAGATCATGGCAGCCTGCGGCCTGGCCCGGCAGACGCAGATTGTCAAGCCGGACCTGAAAATCCCGCTGGATACCTGCCACCTCATCCTGGTGAACCACACCCCCCTGTCCATCCGGTTCCGGTATGATGAGAAGCGGTTTGATGTGGACGGGGCCTATGATGTCAGACATGAGATCATCAAATCCCGCCTGGACAAGGCCCTGGTCAAGGATTCCGGTGAACGCCTCACCCAGCCGGGGCGGATTGCCCTGGTGTATGCCAACCCGGCCGAAGAAAGAGAAATTCAGCAGCACATCCGTTTTTTAACCGACAAGGGCCAGCTGAAAACCGACCTTGAATTCCTGGACCTGGATGAACTGCCGGATGTCATGGGACTTAAAGCGATACGGGTGGGAGTGAACTTTTCGGCCAGGGAAGCGGAAAACATCATTCCCATGCGGACGGGATAGCAGGCAGATGCACCCGGTTTTACCCATTGGCCGGCGATCGGTGCCTGTGTAAGCGCAATGTCCGGCCGATGTCAGACATACGCCGCCGATGACGGGTGCATCCGTCCAGGTGTCAGGCAAATCGCCAGGTAGTGCCGGCAGCCCCGTCTTCCAGAACAATGTTCATCTCCTGGAGCTGATCCCGAATTTCGTCTGCCCGGGAAAAGTCTTTGTCCTTCCTGGCCTGGTTCCGTTCCGCGATCAATGCCTCCACCTGTTCCGGTGTCACGGTCATGTCCGCCATGCCTTTGTCTTTTTTGGCGGCAAACCAGTCCGAGGGGGTTTCCTGGAAGATCCCCAGAATGCCGGCAATGGCGGCCATGTCGGTGCGGATCTGTGCCAGATCTGTGCGAACCGCATCCCCTGGCTGATCTTTGGTATCGTCCAGGGTCTTGTTGCCTTTTTTCACGGCTTCAAATACGGCGGCCAGTCCCCTGGCCGAGTTGAAATCATCGTTCATGGCCTCGCTGAATGCCTGCCACAGGGAACCCGGTCGGTTCCCGCCGTTTTCTTTGTCTCCGCTGTCTTTTGCCTGGATGCCCAGATTTTCCAGCCGCTCCAGGAACCCGTAGATCCGGTCCAGGCCCATGGCCACCTCACGCATGGACTGCTCGTTGAAGTCAATGGGGCTGCGGTAGTGCTTGCCCAGCAGGAACATGCGGATCGCTTCCGGAGAATACCGTTCCAGTACATCCTTGATCATGGTGAAGTTGCCCAGGGATTTGGACATCTTCTCGTTGTTGATGTCCACAAACCCGTTGTGGATCCAGTATTTCACAAATTGGGTGCCGAACAGGGCCTCGCTCTGGGCGATCTCGTTTTCATGGTGGGGAAAGATCAGGTCCTTTCCCCCGCCGTGGATGTCAAATCCTTCTCCTAAGTATTCATGGCCCATGGCCGAGCACTCGATGTGCCAGCCGGGCCGGCCGTTGCCCCAGGGGCTTTCCCAGTATGGTTCGCCTGGCTTGGCCGGTTTCCACAGGGTGAAATCCAGCGGATTCTGCTTTTTTCCCTCCACAGCGATGCGTGATCCCGCCCGCATGTCCTCGGGATTTCTGCCGGACAGCTTGCCGTATCCCTCAAACGCGTCAATGGAAAAATATACGTTTCCGTCATCCACGGCATAGGCCTTTCCCTTGTCAATGAGCTTTTCCACAAATGCGATGATATGCGTGATATGTTCGGTGGCCTTAGGTTCCATGGTGGGCCGCAGCACATTCAGCGCATCCATTTCATTGTGGAATTCATGGATATATTTTTCCGTGATGGCAGAACACGCCTCTCCGGTTTCATTGGATTTTTTGATGATCTTGTCATCCACATCCGTGAAGTTGCGCACATAGGTGACCGCATACCCGATGCGGGTCAGCCACCGAAAGATCATGTCAAACACCACCACAGATCTGGCATGGCCGATATGGCTGGTGTCATAGACCGTGGGGCCGCACACGTACATTTTGACCATGTCTTTTTCAATGGGGACAAAGGGTTCTTTCTTACCGCCGAGGGTGTTGTATATTTTCAAGCGCATATCATGTTTTCCTGCTGTTTGGGTTGCTGCTGTTGGCAATCAATACAATGGCCTGGGCTGCAATGCCCTCTTTTCTGCCGACAAATCCTAAGTGCTCTGTGGTGGTGGCTTTCACATTCACACACTTAGGAGAGACCTCCAGGGTTTCTGCCATGCCGGCTGCCATCTCCTGTTTTTTGGGTCCCAGCTTCGGGATCTGGGCAAAAACAGTGCAGTCCAGGTTGAGGATCCGGTAACCGGCCTTATCAAGTTTCCGGGCACAGGCTGTCAGCAGGATCCGGGAATCGATGTCCTTGTATTTTGGATCAGTATCCGAAAACAGGTCCCCGATATCCCCCAGTCCGGCCGCCCCTAAGATGGCGTCGCACACCGCATGGATCAGCACATCTGCATCCGAATGTCCGGCCAGGCCCCTGTCATGGTCGATCTTCACCCCGCCAAGGATCAGGTCCCGTCCCGGGGCAAATGCATGCACATCCGTGCCCATGCCGATTCTGATATCCATTGTGTCCATGTGTGTCAATATATGCCTTTTTAGCGTTTGTACAATTTAAAATTGATAAAATAGCATATTCCCTTTGGGTTTGGAATAAAAAATCCCATGGCGGTGCCGCACCATTGCAGATGATCGATCTCATCGGGATGGTACCAATGCTGGGGATTACAGTTGAATCACCCTGTAAAAGGTGTTATGACAGTTTAGGTTGAGATGCAAGGGGCAACTTTTCAATCTGCATAAGGATTAATGAATGGATACCGGCCGGCGATTCTCGTAAGCATAAGCAATAAAATCAAGATCAGTTGATTGACATTATATGTCGTTATGCTATCATGGTATGATATATTGTCATACCGGAGGTGATCAAAATGGCAGCATCGAAAATTGCAATCACAATAGATGATAAGACACTTAACCGATTAGATATTCTCGTCAAAGCTAAATTTTTTCCGAATCGCAGTAAGGCCATTCAGGAGGCTGTTGTTGAAAAATTAATGCGCATTGAGAAAAGCCGCCTTGCCCGGGAGTGTGAGAAGCTCAATCCAGAATTTGAACGATCTCTAGCTGAGGAAGGCTTTTCATCGGAGTTGGAAGAATGGCCGGAATACTAAGGGGTGATATATACTGGGCAGATTTGAACCCGGTAATTGGCAGTGAGCAGGGCGGGTTACGCCCTGTTCTTGTTTTAAGCCACAATGTATTCAATGAAAAATCAGGTACTGTGATTGCTGTGGCGATAACCAGCCAGCCACAAAGGGCAGGTTATCCTTTGACAATGGGGCTGGCGGATACTGAATTATCCAAGAGATCATGGGTAAAAATCAGTCAGATTCGAATCCTTTCAACCCAGCGAATCCGCAAAAAAATAGCGAAAGTATCTGATCAAGAATTGGCGCTGATTATCGACGGTTTAAATGAAATAATTGGCGGTTGACAATCCCGTTCACATGGATGGCAATTCCGCTGTGCGCCATTTGCCATCGGTGAAGGAAACGCTATCTGTAATGGGAGGTAATCGTGGAAACCATTTCCTGGGAGGAATTTACAAAAGTAGAATTGCGTGTTGGACGGGTGCTGCGTGCAACGGTGTTTCAAGAGGCGCGCAAGCCGGCATATGTGCTCCAGGTGGATTTTGGCGAAGAGATCGGCTTGAAAAAATCCAGTGCGCAGATCACCCACCGCTATAATCCGGCGGAGCTGGTGGGCAAATTGGTGGTAGCGGTGGTCAATTTTCCAAAGAAGCAAATTGGCCCATTGATGTCGGAGTGTCTGGTTACCGGGTTCCCTGATGCCGACGGTGAGGTGGTCCTTTGTGTTCCTGACAAGCCGGTACCGCTGGGTACGAAACTGCTGTAAGCAGCTGTCAATCAACCCTGGCAGAGGGCGAATCAGGCGGTGCCCGGCACCACGCCGAACAGCACCCGGGTGAGACAGGTATAAGAAAAGGATCGTAATGAAAGAACTGGCAATCAAAGCAAAACAGGTTCATAAAACTTATGGCAGTCTTACAGCTGTCAATAAGTTGAGTTTTGAAGTGCCCCGGGGAATCTGCTTTGGATTTTTAGGTCCCAACGGTGCCGGCAAGACAACCATGATGAAGATGTTGTTCGGCAAAACCGAACGGGACCATTCCCGGGGCGGTGAGATATCTGTTTTTGGGTATGACCCCAAAGAAAGTGCGCTTGAGATAAAATTTTTCACCGGTATTGTGAGCCAGGAAGACAACCTTGACCAGGAACTGAGTGTCTTCCAGAACCTGATGATTTATTCCAGATTTTATGCCCTGCCGGGAAAACAGGCCCGGCATTTTATCAACAATGTCCTTGCGTTCATGGAGCTTTCAGATAAAAAAGATTTCCAGATCCGTCAGCTGTCCGGCGGGATGAAACGCAGGCTTCTCATTGCACGGGCATTGATCAACAACCCGAAACTTTTGATCCTGGATGAACCCACCACCGGGCTGGATCCCCAGGTGCGTCACGTGATATGGGACAAATTGCGGGATTTGAAAAAACAAGGCGTGACCATTCTTTTGACCACCCATTACATGGAAGAAGCCTTTCAGATATGTGATGATCTGATTATCATGAACAAAGGGGAAAAGGTCATGCAGGGCCCGCCTGCCCTTTTGATCGACAACCATATTGAAACATATGTGCTGGAACTGTTACATGCCGGGGACAAGGCATTCAATGGCAAAGACGGTGTCCGGTCTGAATTTATGAACAGCCGGATGCTGCTGTATGCAGATGATTTTGAAAAAATAAAACAGATTTCGGATCAATTCAAAGCAGGAGATTTCATATTGCGCCAATCCAATCTCGAAGATGTATTCCTGAAAATCACCGGGAGAAAACTGCATGAATAGCCCAACCAAAATGGCTGATCTTGGACCGGTCAGACCGCCGCATTTTTTTCAGCGGATATTCAGTGTCTGGTTCCGCCATGTCCGTGTGTACACCAAACATCTGATCAGTAACGGATTCCCCCCGTTTGTGGAGCCGCTGATGTTCCTTGCCGGGATCGGGCTGGGCCTGGGAACCTATGTAGGGCTGATAGATGGAAAAACATACATCATGTTTCTGGCCTCAGGGATCATTGTGCCGTCGGCAATGTTCACAGCCACGTATGAATGTACCTTTGGCTCGTTCATCCGCCTGGAATTCGACAAAGTATATGACGGTATGATATCCGCCTCCCTGACCGTCAAGGACATGTTCATCGGGGAAATACTATTTGCCGGAACAAAGGGGTTCTTTTTTTCCGGTGCGGTCCTGACCGTTGTTGCGGTCTTCGGCCTGGTGGAATCCGGCATGGCTGTCTTCACACCGTTCATCGGGTTTGTCACCGGTATGATGTTTGCCGCACTCGCACTGTTTGTCACCTCTTTTGTCAAAAACATCAACCATTTCAACTTTTTTTTTACCGGCCTGATCACCCCCATGTTTTTCTTTTCCGGTATTGTGTTCCCCCTGGAAAACCTGCCTGAATTTGCCCGGTGGATTGCAGCGGTTTTTCCGTTAATGCATGCGGTAAGGCTGGTGAGGGCCTTTTTTTTCAACAGTTTTGACCCGGGGTTGCTGTTCAATATGGCGTATATGATCATATTTACCGTTTTGTTCGGGAGTATGGCCATAAGGCGCCTGACACGCCGGATTGTCAATTGAAACTTCGAATTCCGGTTTTCGAAAGCTGGAATTTGGACATATTTTTCCAGGTCCGGTCAAAATCGATCCCCCTCTGCTCCTCCATGGCGGTGAGCTGCCCCAGACCCCAGGAGTTATCATTCTGTTAACGGGGGTTTTCTTCTTATTTTCGGCTTGACATCCAAGGGAGTTTGTGAAATTTGATGTTGAGTGGATTATTACAGATACCTTGCGTATCATTGAGAATTGTGAGAATCAAGTATGGCAAGTTATGGTTGATTATGACCAGAATCAAACATTGTTGCAAAAAAGCTTGAGTCAATTATTATATTGAGGTTATTCAGATGACCAATGAATAAGAGCCAACTGGATATCAATTACAAAAACAGACAGGTAAAACGCTTTTTGTTACTTGCGGTTCTCGGGATTATCGCCGCACTGAATCATGTACACATCCCCCATACGGATGTCCTGATTGATGGTCGCTGGGCATTCGGATTCCTCGGCTTCGCCCTGCTCCGGCATTGGTGGGCAGCGCTTGCGCTGGGTGCTTTGCTTTCCTATCCTTTCGGTTCGCTTATTTCTTTCTGGGTCGGTTTCAGCGGCAATATGCTGTACGCCGTTCCATCGTTACTGCTCATTCGGCCGCTTTCGAACCGGATGATGAAGCATTGGGGCCCGGACTGGCGGCTCTGGCTGGGATGGTCGGCAATCGTTCTGGTGTGTTACCAGGCATTCATCACCCCTGCTGTCTGGGCGGTGATCGCTCTCATGAAACATCGACCCGTATGGCTGCATATGCTTGAGGGCTGGCAGACGCAGCCTTATTTCGTGGAGTCGATTCTTGTGGCTCTGTTTTCGGCCACGGCCATGGTCGCCCTGGTTGCTCTTAAACAGCTTCGTGCCGAACAGCTGCGGCTTGCTCACATCAACCGTGTATTGCTTGGTATCCGTAACGTCAACCAGCTGATCATGACCGAAGATGATCCTCAGAATCTTGTCACACGCGCCTGTGTCAACCTGACAGAGACCATGGGCTATCTGAATGCCTGGATAGCCTTGATCGGCGGTGAGGCAGGGAGATCTCTTGGCCTGCCGGCGGAAAAATACGTCAGTGCAACAGCGTCAGCGGGTTTTGAGGGCGGCTTCAAGCCCATGCAAAAACAGATGGAGAATGGTAAATATCCTCCCTGTATGAAACCTGCCATGGAACGTGATGAAGTCATCAAAACCGATGATCCGTCTGGACATTGTCGCGACTGTCCATTGTCATCCGAATATAATGCGCGCACAGGATTTGCCCGGCGACTGACTTTCAACGAAATAACATACGGTATTCTAAACGTCACAGTGCCATATGAATACGCCCATGACGAAGAGGAACAACGATTGTTCGATGAAGTGGCGGGCGATCTTGCTTTTGCCCTCCACAAAATTGCCATGGCCAGGCGCATGGCGGAAAGCCGGAGACGTTACCTGG
>Ga0102940_1000666_pt1 | contig 23191 bp, 23 predicted proteins | sample SalPonR2_C_D1_MG_FD_78215 | JGI IMG/M metagenome (GOLD analysis project Ga0102940, IMG submission 78215) | Salt pond soil microbial communities from South San Francisco under conditions of wetland restoration - Salt Pond MetaG R2_C_D1_MG | ecosystem: Environmental > Aquatic > Marine > Intertidal... | reverse complement strand
GAGGGCTTGCAAGGCGGCAAGAATACGTCTACTTCCCCCGCGCACGGCGCTGCTGTAGCTCAGAGGTAGAGCACTCCCTTGGTAAGGGAGAGGTCGAGAGTTCGATTCTCTCCAGCAGCACCATTTTCCAGACATGGCAAGTTGTCTGACACCGCTCAGGTCGGCTGTTCGGTCCTCGGAAGGGTGATCCGGGGGCCAGCGGCGGGGCACCGGTTGGCGCCCCCTTACGATCCGGTCACGACCTCACCCGGCCCAGTCCCAGGGCCGGGTATAGGCGCCGAGGGCCTTTTGCACGTCCGCATCGGTGACTGTGCCGGTCTTGCGCAGGTAGCACACAAGGCCAAGCTTCTTGTCCTCTTCGACCTTGGCCACCTCGGCGGCCACCTCGGCCGCCGACAGCGCCGCCCCGTAGATCCGGGCGATGGCCAGCTTGCGCAGCTCGTTCTTGAGCGTCTTGCCCACGGCCGTCTTGGGCAGCTCGGGCACGATATCGAGGTGCTTGATGTGCGCCGCGCGTTCGTGGATGCGCTCGTTGGCGAACAGCATCAACTCGTCCGCCGTCACATTCGCGCCGTCCACCAGTTCGACATAGGCGCAGGGCAGTTCACCGGCATGGGCGTCGGGCTGACCGATGGCGGCGGCAAAGGCCACGGCCTCGTGGCCGGCCAGGGCCTCCTCGATCTCGGCGGGGTCGATGTTGTGGCCTCCGCGAATGATCAGGTCCTTGGCGCGGCCCGTGATCCAGAGATAGCCGTCTTCGTCGATCCGGCCCAGGTCGCCGGTGCGCAGGTAACGGTCGTGGTGAAACAGGCCGTTGTTCTTCTCGGTCTGGGTATAGGTCTTGCCCTCGAAGACACCGGGGCTGTCGACGCAGATCTCGCCGATCTCGTTGACCCGCGCCTCGGCCGGGCCGTCAGAGGTATGGTTGAGGATGCGCACGTCCGAATGGGGAAACGGCAGACCGATGGAACCCACGCGCTTTTCCCCTTCGGGCGGGTTGATCGAGACCAGGCAGGTGGCCTCGGTCAGACCATAGCCCTCGCAGATGGTCACGTCGGCGGCTTCCTCGAATCGGCGGTAAAGCTCCAGCGGCAGCGGCGAGGACCCGCAGAAGACCAGTTGCAACGAGGAAATGTCGGCATCCACCTTGCGCTGCATCATCGCCGACAGGGCCGTGGGCACCCCGATCAGGAAGGTCGCGTTGTAGCGCTCGATCAGCTTCCAGAGGTTGTCGAAGACGCCGTCGCCACGATAGCCCTGCGGGGTGGGAAACACGATATGCGCGCCGGACCCCAGCGAGGCGCCCAGCGACACGATGGTCGCGAAGACATGGAACATCGGCAGCGGCGTCATCTGCACATCCGTTTCGGTGAACAGCAGCCGCTGGCCCAGCCAGGCATTGTAGATGATCCCCGAATAACGGTGCTGTGCGACCTTGGGCATGCCGGTGGTCCCGCCGGTGTGGAAATAGGCGGCCACGCGGTCCGCCTGGCTGTCCTCGAAGGCCAGAACGGGCGCGTGCCGGTCCAGCTCGGTGTTGAAATCGATCACCCTGGCCTGATGGCCGACATGGGTCTTGGGCCGCACCAGCGGAACGATGAGTCTCTTCAGCCCCGTGATGTAGCGCAGCAGGTCCACCTCGAGCACGGTTTCGACATTGGGGGCCAGCGCCACCGCCTCGGCGGCCTTCTGGGCCACGTCGGTCTTGGGGAAGGCCCTGAGCGTGACCAGGACCTTGGCGTCGGTCTCGCGCAGGATGGCGGCGATCTGTTCGGGTTCGAGCAGCGGGTTGATCGGGTTGACGATCCCGGCCACCGCCCCGCCCAGATAGGTCAACGCCGCCTCGGTGCAGTTGGGCAGCAGGAAGGCGACGACATCGCCTTCGCCCACGCCCAGACCCCGGAACATGTTGGCCGCCTGGCTGACCTTGTCCTTGAGGTCGGTCCAGGTCAGCGTCTCGTCCGGTGCCTTGGGGTCCGAAAACATCTGGAAGGTGAGGGCTTTGCGCCGCCCGTGGGCCGCCTCGGTGTGCGACAGCATCTGGTAGAGCGTCGCCGGCATGTCGCGCTCTTCCCACGGCATTTCCTGCTCGATCGCGTTGCGATCGGCCATCGAGGCAAAGCTCATGGTCGTCTCCTCCCTGAAAGACCGCCGAAGCCTTTTGCGGCCCATGATCGTTTCGCCAAATGATGATTGCGCCGCGATGACAAAGCAAGAGTGACGCGGCGAAATTCCTGCCCGTCAGATGCGCATGTTCCGGGTCGCGGCGTCCGAGCCGCCGGATCACACTCGGGCAAGGAGACGTGCGATGACCGAACTCACCCTTGCCCTTGTGCTGTTTCTCTTCCCACTGGCCTACAGCCCCGGGCCCGGCAACCTGTTCTTCGCGGCCAACGGGGCACGCTTCGGCGTTGCGGCCACCCTGCCCGCCTTCGTCGGCTACCACCTCGCGACGTGGTTGGTGACATTGGCCATCGGCCTGGGACTGATCGGCACCATGACCACCGCGCCGCCCCTGGCGCGCGCGCTGCAATGGGCCGGGGCCGCCTACGTCGCCTGGCTCGCCCTGCGATTTTCGCGGGCCGGCGCGCTAAAGGGCACGGGCGTTTCCCGCCCGGCCCGCCTGCACGACGGGGCGCTGCTGCTTCTTCTGAACCCCAAGGCCTATGTCATTATCGTGCTGATGTTCACGCAATTCGCGCCCCTGATGTCCGATATCCCAGGTGCGACATTGGTGATCACCACGGTCTTCACGCTCAACAATTTCGTGGCATTCCTGGTCTGGACGCTGGCAGGTGATCTGTTGGGCCGCTGGTTCCGCAATGACCGCTCCGCGCGGGTCCTGAATTTCGGATTCGGCCTGCTGCTGATCGGCGTGGCGCTTTGGCTGCTGACCGCCTGAGCGGATCACTCCGCCGCGAGACCTTCGGTGAATTGCAGGCGTGCCAGCCGGGCATAGAGGCCGTCTTCGGCCACCAGCGCGTCGTGGGTGCCTTGGGCAACGATGTGACCTTCCTCGAAGACGACGATCCGGTCGGCCTTTTTCACCGTCGCCAGCCGATGCGCCACGATCAAGGTGGTGCGGTCCCGCGACAGTGTGTCGACGGCGTGCTGAACCGCGCGTTCGCTTTCGGCGTCCAGCGCACTGGTCGCCTCGTCCAGCAACAGGACAGGTGCATCGCGCAGGATTGCGCGGGCGATGGCGATGCGCTGTTTCTGCCCGCCTGACAGCATCACTCCGCGTTCCCCGACATAACTGTCGTAGCCCTCCGGCAGCGCCTGCAGGAAGTCGTCGGCGGCGGCGGCGCGGGCGGCGGCCTCGACCTCGGCATCGGTGGCATCGGGTCGGCCGAACCGGATGTTCTCGCGCGCGGTTTCGGCGAATATCACCGGGTCCTGCGGCACCAGCGCAATGTGACGGCGGAAATCGGCCCTGGCCATCTCGCGCAGGTCGGTGCCGTCGAACCGCACCGCGCCGCCCTCGGGGTCGTAGAACCGCAGGAGAAGTTGAATGATCGTGGTCTTGCCCGCCCCGGAAGGGCCGACCAGCGCCACGGTTTCGCCGGGGTTCACCTTCAGGTCGATGCCGTCCAGCGCCCTCTGCCCGGGGCGCGACGGGTAGCTGAACGTCACATCCTCGAAAACGATCTCGCCCCGGCGCGCCGCGGGGGCCGGCAGCGGGTTGGCCGGGTCCTGCACGGCGTCGGTGGACCCAAGCAGTTCCACCAGACGTTCGGTCGCGCCGGCGGCCCGCTGCAATTCGCCCCAGATCTCGGTCAGGGCGCCCACGGCGCCAGCCACCATGACCGAATAGATGACGAACTGCACCAGTTCGCCGATGGACATCTGGTCGGCGCGCACGTCGCGCGCCCCGATCCAGAGCACCCCAACCACCCCGGCAAAAACGAGGAAGATCACGATGGCCGTCATCACCGCCCGCACCCCTATCCGGCGGCGCGCGGCGACGAAGCTCTTTTCGGTGACGTCGTGGAACCGGGCGCGGCTAAGGCCCTCGTGGGTGAAGGCCTGCACCGTCTGGGCGGACAGAAGCCCCTCGGAGGCATTGCCCGAAGACGCCGCGATCCAGTCCTGGTTTTCGCGGCTCAGGCTGCGCAGACGCCGCCCCAGCAGCACAATGGGCACGACCACCGCCGGCACCACCAGCAGCACCATGCCTGTCAGCTTGGCCGAGGTGAAGAGCATGAGCACGAGCCCGCCCATAAAAAGCAGCAGGTTGCGCAGGGCGATCGAGACCGAGGAGCCGATCACGCTGAGGATCAGGGTAGTATCCGTGGTGATCCGGCTGAGCACCTCGCCGGTCATGATCCGCTCGAAGAACGCGGGCGACATGGAAATCATCCGGTCGTAAACGGCGGTGCGGATGTCGGCGACCACGCGCTCGCCCAACCGCGTGACCAGGTAGTAGCGCACGGCCGTGCCCAGCGCGAGCAACCCCGCGATCAACAGAGCGGCGCCAAAATACTGATCCAGCAACTGGCCCGAGGAGGTGTCGAAATTGTCCACAACGCGGCGCACCGCGATGGGCAGCATGAGCGATATCACCGCCGTCACGACCAGCGCCAGGATCGCCGCCGTCATCATGACACGGTAGGGACGCAGGAAAGGCCAAAGCTCAGCCAGCGCACCAACGCGCTTGGACTTCGCGCGATCATCGTCAGTGCTGTGGGGGGCGCGTGCCATGGCGGTCCTGTTCGTCGCGTAATTGCGCGTGACTTAGCGACAGACCCAGCCAAGCACAAGTCTCGGGTGGGGGGCGCGACCACGGGCTCCAGACCGTCGTCCGGCGCCACGACCTGTGCTGTCAAGGGCGGACGTCAGGGGCATGTTCCTGGAGCGGGTAGCGGGAATCGAACCCGCACCAAGAGCTTGGAAGGCTCGTGTGATACCATTTCACCATACCCGCTCACCTGCACCACGTCCTATTTGATGCGCTCGGAGCGGTCAAGTCGAAGCGTGTGCGGGCACCGGGGACGGCTACGCTGCCGGGGAGGTCGGCAGCCCTTGACCCAACTTGTCGCGCACCTCCCGGTCGTATTCGCCAACGCGCTCCACATTGTGCATGATCCGCCTGAGCCACCGCATCGCATCAGTCGCCTGGAACGTGTTCTGGACCGAGTAGATCCCGACATGCTCGCCCAAGAGAAGACCGCGCCGGTGTCTCTTGAACCGGTGGGCGACCGGCTCGTTCATGCGGCTCATGCGCGCGCCGATCTGTGCAAGTTCCAGCTTCCGGTCGGACGCCAGGCAGGCGGCGAACCATCGCGCAGGCCGCCGGGTGACCGCGTCATCTTCCAGCACGTGGATGAAATCACGTCGCCGGGCCTGTTCCAGAAGGCGCCCGAGGTGGTCGACCTGGTGCATCAGGGCGGCAAAGGCAGCGGCCTCTGCCGGCTTGTTGCGCGGCATGGAGATCCGGGCCGTGTAGTCCTTCAGGTCGTCCAGTGTCAGTCTCACCCGCGGCTCCAGCGCCGACAGCCGCCGCAGATCGCGCCTGGGGCCGAGGGCCTGCGCATAGGCCGAAAAGATCTCTCGCGCGGCCCAGGTCACGACGACATGGGCGGACTGCATCGCCGCGCCCTCGTCACTGAGCAGGCGGCGGTCCAGTTCCGGCGTCAGTCGTTTGCTCAGATCGGGCCGCAGCCTTGCCACCAGGGCGGCAAACCGATGTGTAACGGGCAGGAAGGCCAGCGTCCCCAGCAGGTTGAACCCGGTGTGGAACAGGACGAGGGCGGTATCATCCCCGGTCCGCGCGGCCAGTGCCTCAAGCGGCGCGGCAATCACCAGCAACAAGGGAAAGGCGATCGCCATGGTCCCGAGATTGAACAGCAGATTGGCGATCGAGGTCTGCTGCATCGGCCGCGACCCCCCGATCGCCGCGATCAGCGCGGTAAAGGTCGTGCCCAGGTTCATGCCGATCACGGCTGCCGCCGCCTGGATCAGCGGCAAGGCACCACTGCCAAGCAGAACCAGCACCACCGCGACGGCCGCCGACGAGGATTGCATCACCACGGTGACCGCCAGCCCCAGCGCCGCCATCGCCAGCATCCCGCCCAGGCCCGTTCCAGGTGTACGTTCCGGCGTGATCCAGTCCGCCGCGCCGGACATGCCCTCCTGCATCATGTCCAGCCCGATGAACAGCAGGCAGAAGCCGGCCCCGATCCGCCCGATCCGGGCCGCATGACCCTGTGACAACAGCAGCGTCAGGCTGGACAGGAACAGCAGGCCCATCGCAACCGCGCCCAGCTTGAGCTTGAACCCGACCAGCGACACGATCCAGCCGGTGACCGTCGTGCCGATATTGGCGCCGTAGATCACGCCAAGCGCATGTGGAAAGCTCAGCAGCCCGGCCCCGACGAAGCCCACGGTCATCACTGTCGTGGCCGAGGACGACTGCACGACCGCCGTCGTCACCGCGCCGCTCGCGACGCCTCGCAGCGGCGTGGTCGTGAACCGGCCAAGCAGCCGACGCAGCTTCGCGCCCGCCGCCTCGCGCAGCGCCTCCGTCATGATCGTCATGCCCAGCAGGAACAACCCGATCCCGCCCAGTGCAGTCAGTGTCTCCGACATCGTTGCGATCCCTCGCGTTCGACAATGCGGCCAGCGATGGCCGAATACAAGCGCGGCCCGGCCCCTTTGCAAAGGCCGGACTTGCCCGACTAATCCGGCTCTGTCATCCCCTCGATCGGCCGCGCCAGCGGGGTCGTCGCGGATCGGCTGTGATCGGCGCCCGCTTGCGGGATCCCGGTCTTGCCCCTCTGGCAACCCATCTGCAAAGGCCCTATCTGGGCACGAAACCAGACCGGAGGACACCGCTCATGCCGCCCCGCAACCAGGCCGCGCTCGATTTCCTGCTGACCCGGCGTTCGCGCCCGGCCAAGACGCTGACCACCCCGGTGCCCAATCGGCTGGAACTGGACCAGATGCTGACGGCCGCCGCGCGCACGCCTGACCACGGCAAACTGGAGCCCTGGCGCTTCATCGTGCTCGAGCGGGCAGTCCTGCAGCGGCTCGCCGCGGCCATCCCGCAGCGCCATGACGCCCTGGGCCTGCCCCAAGAACAGCTTGAGAAGGGCCTGGCACAGTTTAGAGACGGCGACCTGGCCGTCGCGGTGATCGAAAGCCCGGTCCTGTCCGACAAGATACCCGCCATCGAGCAAACCTACTCGGCTGGCGCGGCATGCCTTGCGCTGCTGAACGCCGCGCTGGCCGCCGGCTGGGGCGCGAACTGGCTGAGCGGCTGGCCGGTGCACGACCGGACCTTCGTGGAAACCTATCTGAACCTGACCCCGAACGAGAGGGTGGCGGGCCTAGTTCATATCGGCACCGAAACAAATGCACCGCCCGACCGCCCACGCCCGGACCTGAGCCAGAAAGTGACGGTCCTCGAATGATCCTGGCAGATTTCGCCAAGGCCCTTGGCCAGGTCGGAGACCCGCGGTTTCGGAGGGTCATTTGGTGGGGCGTGGGGCTGACCCTGGCGCTTCTGGTGGCGGCCTACGCGGGGGTCTTGCAACTGGCCACGATGGCGGACCCCGGTTCGGTGTCGCTGCCGGTCATCGGCGAGGTCACGTGGATCGGCGACCTGCTGACCTGGGGCAGCGCCGCCATGATGCTGTTCTTTTCGGTCTTCCTCATGATTCCCGTGGCCTCGGCCATCACCTCTATGTTTCTCGACGATGTGGCGCAGGCGGTCGAGGACCGCCATTACCCGCATCTTCCGCCCTTGGGCCGGCAAAGTCTGTGGGACGCTTTTCGCGACACGGTCAATTTCCTGGGCGTTCTGATCGGGGCCAACCTTCTGGCGATCCTCGCTTACGTCATCCTGCCGTTCGCCGCGCCCCTCATCTTCTACGGGCTCAACGGGTTCCTGCTGGGGCGCGAGTATTTCACCGTTGCCGCCATGCGCCGCGAGGGCCGCGCCGGGGCAGATGCCATGCGCAAGGCCAACCTGCCGCAGATCTGGATGGCCGGCGTCCTGATGGCGCTGCCGCTGACAGTGCCGCTCATGAACCTGTTCATCCCCATCCTCGGCGCGGCAACCTTCACGCATCTCTACCACCGGCTGGCGGGCACGGCCCTTGACCCGCGGGGCTGATCAGCCCCCGCCCGGCGCGCGCCCCTCGGGCTGCAGCCGATAGACCCCCTCGGGCAGATCCAGAGCCATTGCAAGGTCACGCAGTTGCGCCATCGACAGAGTGACGCGCACCACCGTGTCGCGGCGCGGGTCCAGCTGTTCCACGGTCACGCACTCCTCGAAGGCATTGATTGTCACGTCTTCCTGAAGGTGGGTTCCGCCCTCGTCGACAAGGGTGACGACCGTGGCGTCGAATTCGTGCTCGATCGTGAACATGGGGCGCGGCTCCTGTCGGGTTGGGTGTCGGGGCAGTCTTTCGCCCAAGGGCGCGATGTCAAGGCGGGCAGGTCTGGTGTGCCGTTGCAGGGATGCTAGGTTGCCAACAAGCGAAACCTGGCAGAGGCGACAGGCGATGTTTGCGAGATGGGCGTTCCTGGTTGCGGGGCTCGTATTGACGGGCTGTACCATGCCGCCCATCGCCGACGCACCTGATCCGGCACCGGCCATCCTGCCCCCGGTGCAGGGCTTCGACATCCCGCGCAACGCAGGGGCGATCCAGCGCGCCTTTATCGAGGTGGTCGACCGGGTGGAACCGGTGGCCGAGGCCGAGTGCCGGCGCGCTACCCCGCGGCGCAACTGCGACTTCCTGATCGTGGTCGATGATCGACCCGGGGTACCCGCCAATGCCTTCCAGACGCTGGACGACGACGGGCGCCCGGTGATCGGCTTCACCCTTGCGCTGATCGCAGATGCGCGAAACCGCGACGAACTGGCCTTTGTCATGGCCCACGAGGCGGCGCACCACATCGCGGGCCACATCGCACGACAGCAGCGCAATGCCACCCTGGGGGCACTGGTCTTCGGCCAGTTGGCGGGGGCCACAGGCGGTGACGTGGCCGTGGCCCAGGACCTGGGCGCGGCGCTGGGCGCACGCAGTTATTCCAAGGAATTCGAGCTTGAGGCCGACCGCCTGGGCGCGATCGTCGCAGCCAAGGCCGGGTTCGACCCGTTGCGCGGCGCCGCCTTCTTCTTTCGCATCCCCGACCCGGGCGACCGTTTCCTCGGCACGCACCCGGCAAATGCAGACCGCATCGAAACCGTGCGCGCGGCGATCGGGGGCCTTTAGCCGGGCAAACTGAAGGTGCCCATGGAAATGGCAATGAAGAAACAGGCCGAAGCGGCAAGCACATGCCCGTGCCAGATCGCGTTGGCAAAGCGCAGTTCGACCCAGTAGAACAGGATCACACCCACCGAATAGGTGATGCCGCCCGCCAGGATCAGCACCGAGGCCCCAAAGGGCAACAGTTGCACCAGCGGCCAGGCCAGCAGCAGGCTCATCCAGCCCAGCACGAGGTACATCACCGCGGCCCACTTGCCGGGGCGCTTGCGCAGGGCCAGCTTGACCACGGCCCCGATGCTGGCCAGCGCCCAGACCAGCGTCAGGACACCGTAGGCAAAGCCCGTGCCGATGAAGACCGCGAAGGGGGTATAGGTGCCCGCGATCTTGAAATAGATCGCCGCCTGGTCAATGCGCCGCAGGGTGTCGCGCAGAGCCTCCCAAGGGGCAAGGTGATAGAAGGCCGACACCACGAAGGACGCGATCAGCGCCCCGCCGTAGACCGCCAGGCCAGCCAGCGTGCCGCTGTCGACGCGACCGCTGGCAAAGATCAGGAGCACCACGGTGCCGGTCACGGCAAAGCCGATGCCCAGCACATGCAGCGCGGCATCCGCCATCACCTCGGCACGGGTCGTGGCTCGGTCTGTCATGCCTTCAATGTAACGATCCGCGCGGGACTGTCACAGGGGACGTGACGTCAAGCGGGGTTTGCGCAGGCAGCGCAACGGTTTGATCTGGCGCAATGCGGGCCGGGCCCGGCGGCGGCAGGCTGGCATGAACGGATCAGACGGGGATGCAACTGATGAAGACACTTGGCGATGCGCGCGATCACTACTGGCTCATGAAGGGCATGTCCCGGGCACGGGGCGTGGACTTGGGCGCGGCCCTCACCGAAGGGCGGCTGAGCCACGACGATTATGCCGGGATGGTCCAGGCCTGCCGGTCCTGCTCGAAGCCCGGGGCCTGCAAGAAGTTGCTGAACCTGCGCGAGGCACTCGAGGTCAGCCCCGGCTACTGCGTCAACCGCGAGCGGATGGACGATCTGGCCGGCTGAACCGGCGGTATCCATCATGCCAAGGCCCGCGACCTATCACCTGGACCGCGCCGTGACCGGACCGGCGCCACGGCGCACGGGCGCCACCGCCCCGCGCGGACCTGTGGCCCGTTGGCTCAGACCCCGACGTGGCGTGTATCCGGGTGAAGCGATTTGCCCAGGATATGATCGGTCCGGTGGATCACCCTTGCCGCCGGGCCGACGATCTCCGGCTCGGGCGGACACGCGATATCGTGGTCCTTGTCGGGATAATCCAGGGTCGACAGGAAATGGCGCATGCAGTTGATCCGCGCGCGTTTCTTGTCGTTGGATTTTACAACGGTCCAGGGCGCGTCCGCGGTATCGGTGTAAAAGAACATCGCCTCTTTCGCCTCGGTGTAGTCGTCCCACTTGTCCAGACTCGCCTTGTCGATGGGCGAGAGTTTCCACTGCTTGAGTGGGTCGGTTTCACGCGACTTGAAGCGGCGTTGCTGTTCGCCTTGCGTAACCGAGAACCAGTACTTGTAGAGCTGTATCCCCGAGCGCACGAGCATGCGCTCGAAGTCCGGGGTCTGGCGCATGAATTCCAGGTATTCATTGGGCTTGCAGAAACCCATGACCCGTTCGACCCCTGCTCGGTTGTACCAGGAGCGGTCGTAGAAGACCATTTCGCCGGTTGTCGGCAATTCCGTGATATAGCGCTGGAAATACCACTGGCCCTTTTCTTCCCAGGTCGGCTTGTTGAGCGCGACCACGCGGGCCTGCCTGGGATTCAGGTGCTCGGTGAACCGCTTGATCGTGCCGCCCTTGCCGGCGGCATCGCGCCCCTCGAACAGCAGGACGAATTTCTGCCCCGTCTCCTGTGCCCAGAGCTGCACCTTGAGCAACTCGGCCTGAAGCCGAGCCTTTTCCGCCTCGTAGGGCCCGCGGCCCAGCTTGGGCAGCTGCGTCCGGCTGTCGCCGGGTTCCGGGCCCGGCTTCGTTGCTGTTTCGGGGCCGGTGGATGGCTTGGCGGGTGCGGCAGCGTTGCTCATGGTGTCTCCTGTCCATGTTGATCGGGCAGAGACTAGCAGCACCTGCCGCGATCCGCCTTGATGTGGCTCAAGCGGTATGGGCATTATCCGGCACATGCGGATCATCGAGAATGTCATCAGCGACCGGGGGTCGAAATACGCGGTGTCCGGCGGGCCGGTGGGATCGGCACAAGAGGCGAAGGCGTTCGTCAAGGCACTGTGCAGAAAGAAGAAATTTGCCAAGGCGACGCACAACAGCTGGGCCGTTCTGCTGCCCGCGGGGCCTTTGAAGAACGACGACGGAGAGTCCGGGGCGGCGATGGTGATCCTGCGGATGCTGGAACGCGAAGGCGTCGAGGGGCACCTCGTCTGCGTCACCCGCTGGTTCGGCGGCAAGCACCTGGGCGGCGACCGCTTCCGCCATGTGCAGGAGGCAGTGCGGATTTACCTGCAGGAGCCGTGAGCCGCGCGTCGTTGGCGGCGGCGGTGCAGCGCATAAAGCACCGGGGCCGTGATGTGGCGATAGCCAAGGTCGGCCAGCCCGTGAATGCCCGGTAGCCCGGTCAGCCGGGCGAGCCAGCGCCAGCCGGGCAACCGCGCCCAAAGGATGCGAAAGGCATCCAGCCCTTCATGGATACGACCGTCCTGTTCCACGCGGAAAGTCTGCGCGGCGGCGTCCCGGTCCAGCCCCCAGTTCGGGGCCGCGTCCAGCCCGTCGATTTCCAGCGTGATCCCGGCGCGCTCGGCCTGCCGCGCATAGGCCGCAACCTCGCGTGAACAGATGGGACAGGTGTCATCGTGCAGGACCTTGGTCATGTCGGGGAGGTAGCGGAAAGGAAGTGAAGGGCAAGATCGGACCGTTGGCGAGAGGCGGGGTTTGGCACCAATGTCCGGCCGGGTGGAACTTGCCCCGAGGCGGCGCCGCGGCGCAGTCTCCGCCCATCGTCATGCCAAAGGCATGCCTCTGGCATGGCGCGCCCCACGCGGCGGTGATGGACGGCTCCAGAGGTCGAGAGCGGCCGGACGGTCAAATTCTTGTTTCTGGTTTCTTTGGAAAAGGTCCCCCGGATCGTCTGCTATGTCCGGATGGTCCCCCACAAATCATACTCCCCCGCCTCGTCGACCTCGACCGAGACGATCTCGCCGACCGACAGCCCCTCCGTTCCCTCGTCGATGAACAGGTTGCCGTCGATCTCGGGGGCGTCGGCCTTGGTGCGGCAGGTGGCGATGCCGTCCTCGTCTATGTCGTCGACGATCACGTCCACGACATGGCCCACCTTGGCCGCCAGCTTGGCCTCGGAAATCGCCTGGGCCTTTTCCATGAAGCGGTCCCAACGGTCCTGTTTGACCTCGGCGGGGACATGATCGGGAAGCGCGTTGCTGCGGGCGCCTTCGACGTTTTCGTATTGAAAGCAACCGACGCGATCCAGTTGCGCCTCGTCCAGCCAGTCGAGCAGATGCTGAAACTCCGCCTCGGTCTCGCCCGGATAGCCGACGATGAAGGTCGAGCGCAGGGTGATATCCGGGCAGATACCGCGCCATTCGGCGATGCGGTCGAGGGTGCGTTCGGCATGGGCCGGGCGGGCCATGCGGCGCAGCGTGTCCGGGTGGGCGTGCTGAAAGGGGATGTCGAGATAGGGCAACACCAGGCCGTCCGCCATGAGCGGGATCAGCTCGCGTACATGCGGGTAGGGGTAGACGTAATGCAGGCGCACCCAGGCGCCGAGTTGCCCCAGATCGCGGGCAAGCCGGGTGATGGGTTGCCCTGCGCCCGCCCGATCCTCGCGGGACCAATCGGTGCCATAGGCCGAGGTGTCCTGGCTGATCACCAGCAGCTCTTTCACGCCGTTTTCAACGAGCTTTTCCGCCTCGCGCAGCACCGCCTTGTGAGGTCGGCTGACAAGGCGACCGCGCATGTCGGGAATGATGCAGAACTTGCACTTGTGGTTACAGCCTTCGGAGATCTTGAGGTAGCTGTAATGGCGCGGGGTCAGGCTGACGCCGCTGGCGGGCAGTAGGTCCACGAAGGGGTCCGGGTCCGGCGGCACGGCGGCATGGACGGCGTCGAGGACCTGTTCGTATTGATGCGGCCCTGTGACGGCGAGGACCTTTGGGTGCGCGCCGGTGATATACTCGGGCTCGGCCCCGAGGCAGCCGGTGACGATGACGCGACCGTTTTCGGCAAGCGCCTCTCCGATGGCATCCAGGCTTTCTGCCTTGGCGCTGTCGAGGAACCCGCAGGTGTTGACCACCACAGCGTCGGCTCCCGGATAGTCGGGCGAGATGGCATAGCCCTCGGCCCGCAGTCTTGTCAGGATGCGCTCGCTGTCTACCAGTGCCTTGGGGCAGCCGAGCGAAACCATGCCGATGGTCGGCTGATCATCACGCCCCTTGGGGCGGGCGGTTTCGGTGACGCGGGCTTTCGCGAGATCGGGGCGCAGGTCGGGCGGGTTCTGGGGCATGGAACCTGCCTTACCGCGCCGACGCGTCCGCGGAAAGGGTGCATCGCCGGGCCATGGTCCTTTCGCCGCCCAGACCTATCTTTGACGCACGCGGCCGCGAGCGCCCGCAGGACAGGAGACCCGACCATGCCCGAACGTATCCTCGCCATCGCCACCGTGCTTCTCGCGCTTGTGGCCCCTGCCCTTTCTGCCGAGCCGGATCGCATGGTCTTCGACTCGATCGACGGCGGTACGCTGCGGCTGGATGGCCCGGCGCTGGTCACGAACACGGCCTCGCTTTGCGGCTTCACCCGGCAGTTCGACGACCTGCAGGCCCTGCACGAGGGCTACGCGGACGACGGGCTGACCGTGCTCGCCGTGCCCTCCGAGGACTTCCGGCAGGAACTGGACAGCGAGGATGCCGTCAAGGCGTTCTGCGAGGTCAATTTCGACCTGACCCTGCCGATGACGGTGATTACCCCGGTGAGGGGGGCCGAGGCGCACCCCTTCTATCGTTGGCTGGCACAGGAGCACGGCATCGCCCCGCGCTGGAACTTCCACAAGGTTCTGATCGGCCCGGCAGGCGAAGTGCTGGGCCAATGGGGATCACCCGTACGCCCGACCTCGCCGGCCATCACCGCCGCGATCGAGACCGCCCTTGGCGACTGATACGCCACCGCTGTTCCTGGGCTCGGAAATCTACCGCGGCTCCAGCTATGGCCCGTGGCACCCGCTGCGCATCCCGCGCGTGTCGACCGTGATAGACCTTGCGCGGGCGCTCGGCTGGCTGGGGCCGGATCAATACCGCACCAGTCCACGCGCCAAGCCGGCCGCGCTGACCGGGTTCCACACGCGCCGCTATGTCGCGGCGCTGCACCGGGCCGAAAAGGATCAGCACGTGGCCGAAGCCATCCGCGCCCAGCACCACATCGGCACCGCCTCGAACCCGGTCTTCCCCGAGATGTATTCCCGCCCCGCAACGGCCGCCGGGGCGTCGCTTCTGGCGGGCGAATTGCTGGCCCGCGGCGGCGTGGTGCATTCGCCCGCGGGGGGCACCCATCACGGCATGCCAGACCGGGCCAGCGGCTTTTGCTACCTCAACGACGCGGTGCTCGCGATCCAGGCGTTGCGCCGGAACGGGGCGCGGCGTGTCGCCTACGTGGACATCGACGCGCATCACGCCGACGGGGTCGAACATGCTTTTGCAGACACCCCCGAGGTGCTGCTGATTTCGACCCATGAAGAGGGGCGCTGGCCACGCACGGGCGGGTTGGACGATCGCGGAGTCGGGCAGGTCTACAACCTGCCCCTGCCGCGCGGCCTCAACGATACCGAGATGGCCCTGATCCGCGATGGACTGATCCTGCCGCAAGTCGCGGCGCACAGGCCCGATGCGGTGGTGCTGCAGTGCGGGGCCGACGCGGTGCTCGAGGATCCGCAATCCCGGCTGGCCCTGTCCAATCGGGCGCATTGGGCGGTCCTGCGGGCACTGCGGTCCGTGGCGCCGCGCCTTCTGGTGCTCGGCGGAGGCGGCTACAATCCCTGGACCGTGGCGCGGCTCTGGGTGGGGAACTGGGCCGTGCTGAACGGGCACGAAATGCCGGCGCGGCTGCCCGAGGCGGCGCAGCGGATCATGCGCGCCCTTCACTGGACACGTATCGGCTCGACCCGGGAAATCAAACCTGAGCCGCACTGGATCAGCACCTTGGCCGACGCCCCGCGCGAGGGGCCGATCCGGCCCGAGATACGCGCCCGGATCGGCCTTCTTGCAGGCCGCGGCGCGGCCTGAGCGCCCGCCGCCACAAGGGCGGCGGGCCGGCCCGATCAGGCCGCGAGACCCAGCTTGTAGACATGGATCTCGAAGGTCGGGTGCTGCTCGGCGCCCAGCACCTCGGGGCGCGCGTGGCGATAGGTCGACCGCCAGTAGGGCTGCACGATCACACCCTCGTCCTGCATGATCCGCTGCATCTTTTCCGACAGGGTCCGGCGGGTGTCCGCATCTGCGATGGACAGCGCCTCGGCCAGGGTCGCGTCGAATTCGGGGTTGGAAAAGCCCGCCTCGTTCCACGGCTCGCCCGACCGGTAGGCCAGCGCCAGCACTTGGACACCGAGGGGCCGCTGCGCCCAGTCCGTCGCCGAGAAAGGATAGTCCGTCCAGGCATTCCAGAAGGTGGCCCCGGGGATCACCGTCCGTTTCACCGGGATGCCCGCGTCGCGCAGCTGCGCGGCGACGGCATCGCAGGTGGCACGGCGCCAGTTGTCCTCGATCGAGATCAACTCGTGTTCATAGTCCGCCATGCCAGCTTCGGCCATCAGGGCGGCAGCGCCCTCGGGGTCGTGCACCGGGGCCGGAAGCTCGGCGTATTCGGGGTGGATCGGGCAGACGTGGTGGTTCTCGGCCACCCGGCCGCGACCGTCATATCCGAGGTCGAGCAGCACATCGTTCGACACCGCCATGGCAAGCGCGCGACGCACGCGCACATCCGCGTAGGGGCGCTGCCCGTCCACTTCGGCCTGTTGGTTCGGGCGCACGATGACGGTGTTCGCGGTCACGGCCTCGGACCTGCTCCATCCCAGGGTGTCCATCAAGGCGACGAACTCACCCAGCGATTCGTAGACCATGTCCACCTCGCCCGATTGGGCCGCGGCGAAATGCGACGCCTGGTCCGTGCCGAAGTCGACATATTCAATCCGATCCAGGTAAGGGCCGCCGAAGACCTCGGTGCCCCACCAGTCGTGGTCGGTGTTGCGCACGAGCGCCGAACGAACCCCGACCTGCAACTCTTCGGGCAGATACGGACCGGTACCCTTCGGGCTGGCCATGGGATCGCCGGTGAAGTCCTGCGGCACGATGGCGGCCGGATAATCCGAAAAGCCCGCGATCAGGGTGATGTCGGGGGAAGACAGGTTGAGCGCGACCGTCAGGTCATCTGTGACCTCGATCGCACCGTCCCGGGCCGTTCCCGTTTCGGGATCGATCAGCGGCGTCATGCGCGAGGCCATGGAATTGCCCTCGACCGCCTGCTCGCACCAACGGGTGATGTTATGGGCCACGTCGGCGGCGGTGAACGCCGTCCCGTCATTCCAGGTCACGCCGGGACGCACGCGCAGGGTATAGCGGGTGGCGTCGGCGTTGACCGCCCAGCTTTCGAGCAGCATCGGCGTGATCGACCCGTCACGCTGATATTCCACGAGGTATTCGAGCCAGCCACGCGAGAAATTCGACATCTGCGGCCAGTCGTAGGTCCGCGGATCCTTGAGCGCGCGCACGTCCGACTGGATGCGCAGTGTGCCGCCTTGTTGAACATGACCGGCAGCGCGCGCAGAAGTGGGCGCAGACAGGCCGATCAGCCCGTAGGCGGCCCCGGCCGAAACGCCAAGCGAGGTCGCCCGGGTCAGGAATTCACGCCGCGAGAGTTTTCCGTCGCCATGTTCGGCGGCAAGATCGCGGGCGGCGGGATGGGGGGTATGTGTATCCATGACGATTCCGATTTTGTGGGGAAATGCGCACCGCACTGCGGCGGCTTGGCGCGACGATGGGGTTTCCGTTGCCACGCAACGGATGGCACGGCTCACCCGCGCCTTGCGGCAATGGTAGGTGACACCGCCCCGGAACCAAGGAAAAAGTGCCCCGGCGGCACGAGCCGGTCACGCTATCGCTGCCAGGTGTCGCCCAGGCGATCGGCCCAGTCGTAGTCCTGCACGGTGATCAGGCCCGACCAGATCACGCCGGCCAGCACCGCCCATATCAGCAGTGCCCACACCGTGGTGATCCTGGCCTTGCGCTTGAGCTGCGGATCGGCCGGGGCGCTCTTGTGGGTGCCGGGCACGACGTCGCCCGCCTCGCCTTGCGTTGTCAGGCGCAGCGGCAGAACCACGAAGAAGACCATGAACCAGACCACGGCCAGGAGCACGAGAGACGAGGTGATTCCCATCAGACCTGTTCCAGTTCCGTCAGGGTGCCGTTCATGTCCTTGGGATGCAGGAACAGCACCGGCTTGCCGTGGGCACCGATCTTCGGCTCGCCGTCGCCCAGCACGCGCAGGCCGGACTCTTTCAGCTTGTCGCGCGCCGCAAGGATATCGTCCACTTCGTAGCAAAGGTGATGGATGCCGCCCGCGGGGTTCTTTTCCAGAAAGCCCGCGATCGGGCTGGACCCGCCCAGCGGGCAAAGCAACTCGATCTTGGTGTTGGGAAGCTGGATGAAAACCACCGTGACACCGTGGTCGGGTTCGTCCTGCGGCGCGCCGACCGAGGCGCCCAGCGCATCGCGGTATTGCGCCGCCGCGGCGTCCAGGTCGGGCACGGCAATGGCCACGTGGTTCAAGCGTCCGATCATCTTCGCCTCCGGTTCGGGACTACGGCGTATATGGGCCAGTGGCGCGGCCGGGGCAATCCGTCGCGCCACGACCGACCCCGCGCCCCAACGTCGCGGCCGTTAACCGGCCCTTCACCAAGCTGGTCCCTAATGAGTCGCAGATCAAGTCACTGCATCCGGGGGTATTGCCGAATGGACAGCCTCGACGACCTCATCACCACCCCGGCGCCGACCGCGAAGCGCCCGCTGCTTGGCCTGACTGTCCTCGCGGTCGAAGACAGCCGCTTCACCTCGGAAGCGCTGCGCCTCTTGTGCCTGCGGTCAGGGGCGCGCATTCGGCGCGCGGACACCCTGCACCATGCCCGCCGCCACCTGCGGGTCTATCGGCCCTCGGTGGTGCTGGTGGACATGGGCCTGCCGGACGGATCGGGCGCGGGTCTGATAGCAGACCTGGCCCAGGCCAGCCCGCGGGTGGACGTCCTTTTGGCGATGAGCGGGGATTTCGACACCCATGACGCCGCACTCAAGGCCGGCGCCGACGGGTTCCTTGCCAAGCCTGTGGCGAATCTGGGTCAGTTCCAGTCGGTGATCCTGGAACACCTGCCGTCGGCTCAGCGTCCATCCGGACTGCGCGTGCTGACCGACGATCGGGTCGAGCCCGACAGGATCGCCCTGCGCGACGACCTCGCGGCGGCCGCCGATGTCCTGTCCAGGGCCCCCGAGGGGCGCCGCTTGCGCTACCTGGCGCAATTCCTGGGCGGCGTCGCCCGCAGCGCCGCCGACACGCCGCTGTCCGAGGCTGTCGATTGCCTCGACGAGCTTCTTGCCAGCGGCCAATCCCCCAGGCGCCAGCGCGACCACGTTGCCGCCATGGTGCAAGACCGCCTCGACCGTGCGCGGGCGATCTGACACCGGCCGCACCCTGCCCCGTGCCAGTTTCCCCGTCATCGTCGCAGCCTCGTCCAATTCCAGCCCGATTCGGATGCCAGATCAGGGCAAAGCGCATCGCAGGAGGGCCGAAACATGGACCGCATCGTCGCCACCGTCTGGTCCGGGGACAAGGGCAACAGCACCGTCGACTGGCTGGTTCTGACCACGGGGCTGGTTCTGCTGGCGGCCGCGGTCATGGCAGCGCTGACGCCTGCACCGCGCGAAATCGCCCACGGGAACGGCGCAGCGATCACCGCGCCGGCGACGGGTCCGGCCGCCACACGCGACACGGACGCCTGAGGGCTGCATCGTTACAACAGCAGCCCGGGACGCGCACCCATCTCCAGGCCCGGGAAGATCACCTGCTCCAGTTCATCCCGGTTCAAACCGATCATCTGGGCCATCACCCAGGCGGCATGGGCGCGCAGATCGCGCGTGGGCATCAGGTCGCGCCGGTCGTAGAGATCGGCCTCGGCCAGGCCCGGCCAGTCGCCCAGCACCTGCCCTCCGCGCAGCGCGCCCCCGGCAAACAGCATCGCGCCGCCGGTGCCGTGATCGGTGCCGCCGCTGCCGTTCTCGGCCGCCGTGCGTCCGAACTCCGTCAGGCAGAGCACCGCCGTGCGGCCCCAGACATCGCCCAGACCGGCCCGAAGCGCGAGGATCGTGTCGGACAGCATTCCACCGCGGCGGCGCAGCCCCTGGTCCTGCTGCGAATGCGTGTCCCAGCCATTGATCGAGAAACTGGCGATCCGGGTGTCGCCGCGCAGCCGCGACGCGGCAAAATCGGCCAGTTGCACATGCGTCGTATTGACGGCGACCCCCGCCATCATCGGATCGGCCTGCATCATGGCCCCGGTCTGTTCGGCCCGCTCGGCCTCGAGTTCCAGGCTCGCGGCGATCTCGATCGCATCGGCGCTGGCATCGCGGAACAGCGGATCGTCGTGGTGCACGATATTGAGCAGTTGCCGCGCCTGGGCCGAGACGGCCAGATCGGCCTCGGGCGACCAGCGCGCGGTCTCGGCGAGACCAGACAGCACCAACATCCGTTCGCGCCCGATGGCATAGGCGATCTCGGGCTCCAGCCCACCGCGCAGTTGAAGCATCCGGTTGAGCCAGCCGTCGCGCAGCCCGCCGCCCCCCAACCCCGGCAGCCCGGCCTCGAGAATGTCCTGGCCATCGAAATGGCTGCGCTTGTCGCGATAGGGCGTCGAGACCGCGTGCACCGCGCCGAATTCACCGGCCTGCCAGAGGGGATGCAAACTCTCGAACCCGGGGTGCAACGTGAAGAACCCGTCGAGGTCGAGGCCGCTCGGGTCGTCGCCCCCGCCAAGGGTCGGGCGCAGCGCGGCGAAATCCGCGTCCCCATGGGGGCGGATCGCATCCAGCCCGTCAAGAGCCCCGCGCAGGATGATGACCACCAGCCGCCCCTCCCACGGGGCATTGGCCAGGGCCACCGGCGTGACCAGCGGCGCGGCGGCCGCGGAACAGCCCAGTGCCAGGCTGCGGATCAGGACATCGCGGCGCGACAGGCTCATGGCGGGGTCAACTCCTGTTGAAAGCGGCCGAGGCCAGAACGACTCCGACCCCCTCGGTGCGGGTCTGGGCCGCGCCCGCGGCAAAGCTCACCGCCTCGGACGGGTCCGGGCCAAGCGCATGGTGAACGAAATCGCGCGGGTCCGGCAGCGCCTCCAGCAGGCGTTCGGGCGCGCGCATCGCCCAGGAAATCCGGCCCGCCATGCCTTGCGGCGTGATCCATTCACTGTCGGCCTCGGGCCAGCCGTCGGGGCCCACCGGGGCCTGCCAGGCCTGTCCCATGACGCGCATGGGCACGCGCAGCAGGTGATGCACGTCCCGGCGCCCGGCCCCCACGATCCTGTCGGGCGGGACGGCCAGCGCGCGCAGCCCCGAGGCGATGAAATCGACGGGCCGCTTGACCTTGCGATAGGGGTCGTCCCAGGCTGCGGGATGGGTCAGCATGGCCTCGACCGTGGCCAGCAGGTCCCCGCCCGTGGCGGCATAACGATCCGCCATGGCGTGGACCATGTCCGGGTCCGGGTCGGGGGCGATGAAATGCACGGCCAGCTTGCGCGACAGATGCCGCGCGGTGTCGGGGTGGCGCGCCAGGCCCTCCATCGCGTCCAGGATGTCGTCCAGAGCCGGGTCATCCCCGCCATAGGCTTCACCCAGCACGGTCTCGGCCCCCGGTTCGGCATTGCCCGGGCGAAAGTGGAACCCGCGCCTGGCCGAACTGCTCAGCCCTGTCAGAAGCTCGGCCAGCTGGCGAACGTCGCGCTGGGTGTACGCGCCGCCGACCCCCAGGGTGTGCAGTTCCAGCAGTTCCCGGGCGAGGTTCTCGTTCAGGCCCCGGCCATGCTTCAGGCCACGCGGGCTGTTGGGGCCATAGGACCTCAGCTGATCGAAATAGAGCAAGAACGTCGGGCTTGTGACCACGGCCCGCAACATGTCGGCGAAGCGCCCGGTGACATGAGGCCGGATCGCGGCTTCGATGTAGGGCGACACAAGGTGCCGGTAGCCGCCGCTGAGCGCCCGCACCGTGAAATGATCGGCCCAGAACCGCGCCAGACGTTCGCGCAGGCCATCGTGCGTATCCACCGAACGCGCCATCTCGACGGCGAGGTTGCGGGCATAGAGTTCGCGCGCCGCCATGCGCATGCGGCTGCGCGCTTCCATGGCCGCGGTGCGGTCGGCCTCGGTCTCGGCATCGCGTACGGCCAGCGCACGGGCGCGCATCGTCGCGCGGGACGGTTCGGCCCGCTCATAAGGCGGAATCGTCCAGGCCCGCGCCATGGCGTCGGGGCCGGCCAGGCTGTCCAGCATGGCCGCAACCGATCCCGGCGCGGCGCGCCCGGGCGACAGGCCCACCCCGAACCGCCGCTCGGCCATGACAGGATCGAAAGGCACAGCATCCCCTCTGCTCGGCTTCACGCCGATCCTATACGTCCGATCCCCCCTTGTCCGTCCCGAAATCGCGGCACAGGCGGGGAACTGCGCAGGATGCGGGCGGGGCGCCGGGCGCGGGCGTCAGGCCTCGGGCGGGATCACGCGCAGGTGAAGCTCGCGCAGTTGCTCGTTGGTCGGCTCGGACGGGGCATCCATCATCAGGTCCTCGGCGCGCTGGGTCATGGGGAACATGATGACCTCGCGGATGTTGTGTTCCTCGGCCAGCAGCATGACGATACGGTCGATGCCAGCCGCGCAGCCGCCGTGCGGCGGGGCGCCGTACTGGAAGGCACTGACCAGCCCGCCGAAGCGTTTCTTGACCTCGGCCTCGTCGTAGCCCGCCTTCTCGAAGGCCTTGATCATCACGTCGAGCCGATGGTTCCGGATCGCGCCCGAGACCAGTTCGTAGCCATTGCAGGCCAGGTCATACTGGTAGCCCAGCACCGATAGCGGATCGCCCGACAGCGCGTCCAGACCGCCCTGGGGCATGGAAAAGGGGTTGTGGCTGAAGTCGATCTCGCCGGTTTCCTCGTCGGCCTCGTACATCGGGAAATCGACGATCCAGGCAAAGGCGAAGCGGTCTGGGTCGGTGAGGCCCAGTTCCTCGCCGATCACGTCGCGCGCCTTGCCGGCCACGCGTTCGAAGCTTGAGGGCTTGCCACCCAGGAAGAAGGCCGCGTCGCCCTTGCCCAGGCCCAGCTGCTGGCGGATCGCCTCGGTCCGTTCCGGGCCGATGTTCTTGGCCAGCGGGCCGGCGGCTTCCATGATCTCTTTATTAGAGAATGTTTTTTCCGCCAAGTCGCGCGCTTTGGCGTGATCTAAAGGGTCTCCTTTTTCGATCAAATCCGCAATTTCGCGAAGAAGGTCGTTCGAAGCAATGTTGTCCCCTTCGACAATTGCTTCCAAAATACCTCGCTCGACCTTCTTTGCTTCTAGCCAGTTCTCGATTTCACCCCTCACCTGCGGATTCCAATCTGGGTTCTTCACTTCGCGCCAAAAAATATACCCCATCCCCGGCAGGCCCTCTTTCTGGGCAAAGGCGTTCATCCGGTCGCAGAACTTGCGCGACCCGCCGCCGGGCGCTGGAATGGCGCGGACCTCGGTGCCCTCTTGTTCCAGCAGCTTTGCGAAGATGGCAAAGCCCGAGCCGCGGAAATGCTCGGACGTGTCCTGCATCTTGATCGGGTTGCGCAGGTCGGGCTTGTCGGTGCCATACCATTTCGCCGCATCGGCATAGGAAATCTGCGGCCAGTGCTTGTCGACCTTCTTGCCACCACCGAACT
>Ga0102940_1000665_pt1 | contig 23206 bp, 17 predicted proteins | sample SalPonR2_C_D1_MG_FD_78215 | JGI IMG/M metagenome (GOLD analysis project Ga0102940, IMG submission 78215) | Salt pond soil microbial communities from South San Francisco under conditions of wetland restoration - Salt Pond MetaG R2_C_D1_MG | ecosystem: Environmental > Aquatic > Marine > Intertidal... | reverse complement strand
GTGGTGAAAATTTACGGTGCAGCCCAGGATATCACTGGACGCAAAAAAATGGAAAAGCAACTGCTGCAGGTGGAAAAAGCAGAAAGTCTTTCCCGCATGGCCGGAGCGGTGGCCCACCATTTCAACAACATCCTGATGATAACCATTGGGTACCTGGATATGGTCCAGGGGGATATCCCGCAGGGCAGCGAGACCGCTGACAGTATTAAAGAGGCTGCCCGGGCTGCGCACCGGGCAGTGGCTTTGAGTCAGCTGATGCTCACCTATCTTGGCCAGGGCGTGAGAATAAATGAAAAAATCGATTTGTCCGAACTCTGCCGGGTGAAAATGAAGGATTTGGCCAAAGCGATGCCGGAAAACATCCGCTTGAGTACCCAGTTTGCATTTACCGGACTGATGATTCAATCGGATCGCAGCCATTTGGAGCAGGTATTGAACATATTGTTTGAGAATGCAGTGGAAGCCCTGGCGGAAAAAACTTCCGGAAAAATCAGCGTGACCCTGGAACCGGCAGAATCATCAGATATTCAATACTTCCATATGTTTCCAAATCACTGGCAAGCCAGTCCTGAAGCGTATGCACGCCTTGTCTTTTCTGATACCGGCAAAGGTATGGCAGAAGAAACCATTCCCCTGATTTTTGACCCGTTTTATTCTGATAAATTTACCGGACGCGGCATGGGGCTTGCTGTTGCCTTGGGCATCGTAAAAGCTCACGCCGGATGTATCTGTGTTCAGAGCAAGGCAGAAAAAGGGACGGATTTTATCATTTTTCTGCCGCTGTTAACCATGTCTGAAACCGGGTTAACAGAGAATTAATCATGGCAAAAATGCTGCTGTCCAGAGGATTCAAGCGAGTTTTATTAGCCGATTCCCATGGGGGACATGACGGTGAAGGTTAGAGCGGTTTTGGAGATGGTCCCGGAGAAAAATCAGGGAAGACTGAAATCAAGGATTATCCAAAGCAAAAGTTTTCAGGGCCATGAAAAATAACGGATCCTATTCAAAACTTGGTATGGTCGTTTATCTATGGAATGTAGATCAAATGATCCGATATTTTAAGGACGCTGACCTGAATATGGGAACAGCCGAAAGGAAAGAATCATCATGTTTTTACTTGTAAACGTATTGGAGCAGACGGAACATCTCCCCGCCATTCTCGAAGAATTTGCGCGATTGAATATCAAGGGATCGACTGTGATCAACAGCACGGGCATGGGGCGGGTCCTTATGCAAATCGGTGCAGCCACACCGGGCATCGAAGGGATTAAAAAAACATTGAGAAATATGGAACCATCAAATAAAATGATTTTCACTGTGGTTAGGGACAAAGAAACCCTCGACAAAGCGATAGATACCGTGAAATCTCTCTGTGGAGACCTTACTGAACCTGGAAAAGGTATACTGTTTGCACTTCCTTTGGGTTTTGTCGATGGATTGTCTGATTGAGAGATAATTGATATTTGGCAGTAGCTTACCAGATGAAGGATTTCTTTTGCTCAAGCATCTTTTCGATGGCGGTTCTGTCAGAAAAGCTGCAGGAATAACTGAATACATCCTTGGAAAATAATCAAGTAAATTATCCCATACCAGACCTTTTCCGGGACTTTTTGTAAAGGATAATGAAAACCTGATATGGTTGAAATGTTCAGGGATGATGGTTGCAAAATTGTTGATATTTGACAATTGGGATGGGAAAAATGCAGGCCTGGTAATGATGCTGTCCCATCTTTGAAAAACCCTTTTGGATCCATTGATTTGATTGATATTGTGAATATTATGGATATTGTAGATATTGTAGATATTAAGGTCATTCAGTCTTTGATGGATGATTTTCATCAGCTCACAAAAATTGGTGTTGCCATTGTTGACATGGAGGGGAATGTTCTGGTTGCGACAGGTTGGCAGGATATCTGTACACAATTTCATCGAAAACATCCTGAATTATTACAAAATTGTATCGAAAGTGATGTAGAACTCTCTGCCGGGATAGAACCTGGTTCTTTCAAGGCGTATCACTGTAAAAATAATATGTGGGATATTGCAACCCCTATTGTCGTAGACGGCAATCAGTTAGGCAACCTTTTTCTTGGCCAGTTTTTCTACGAGGATGAGGTACCTGATTATGATTTTTTTCGATCCCGGGCCAAAAAATACAATTTCAATGAAACAGCCTATTTATCCGCTTTAGATCGTGTTCCAAGATGGAGCAAAGAAACCGTTCAGACGGTTATGCGGTTTTATGCTAAATTTGCAGATTTGATTTCAAAACTCAGTTACAGCAATGTAAAACTCTTACACGAACTCAATTCCCATGAATCCACAATAAAATCATTGAAAAAAAGCCAAGAAAAACTGCGTGCAATTTTTAATGCTTCTCCTTTAGCCATGGTTTTACTGGATCAAGATGGATATATTCTCGACTCAAATGAAGTACATGCCCAACGTATCCATATGACCCGGGCTGAAATTTTGGGGAAAAAAATATGGGAGTTTCTGCCTGAAGAGGTTTTAACGCACAGAAAAATTCAGGTGCATGATGTGTTTGAAACAGGGAAGCCCTTTTCAGGAGAAGATCAAAGGGGCAATCACTGGAATCAGTACCACATTCATCCAGCCATGCAGGATAAAAATGGAAATGTGGAAGCGGTTATTGTTGAAGCAGAAGATATTAGCGATCGAAAAAAGGCAGAGAAGCAAATTACTGAAGCATTGTCCTGGTACCAGGAAATTTTCGAGGGTTCAAAGGACGCTATATTTATCAGCGATGAAAACGCACGATTCGTTTCCGTCAACAGTGCGGCCAGTGAATTGACAGGCTATGATCCGGAAGAGCTTATTAACATGAGAATTCCTGATCTGCATGATAAAATGGATCTGGAGGCTTTTAACACTTTCCATGCCCGAATTATCGGGGGAGATCACATAGACTCGGAAGCCAGAATTCTGCGCAGGGATGGAATAAAAATTGACGCTGAGTTCAACAATAAACGCATCACCGTTTCGGGTAAGCAATACATGCATACAACTGCCCGCGACATTACCGACCGCAAACGTATGGAAGAAGCGTTGCGCGAAAGCGAAGAAAAATACCGGACTATCCTTAACGAAATGGCAGAAGGTTATCATGAGGTGGACCTGGCTGGGAATTTCACTTTTTTCAACGAAGCCTTTCTGACTCTTTTTGGGTACAGCGCAGAAGAAATGACAGGCATGAATTTCAGCCATTATGCCGCTGAAAAATCAATTGCAAAAAAAGTCTATCAGACATACAACAAGATATACACAACAGGCAAGCCGGTTCAAAGATGTGAGTGGGATATCATCCGAAAAGACGGCGAAAAAAGAACCCTTGAATATCACGCCGCTGTTATAACAGATTCAAAAAACATTCCCAAAGGATTCCGGGGGATCGTTCGTGATATTACCGAAAGCAAACGGGCAGAAGCAGAGCGAGAAACACTCCAATCGCAGCTGCACCAGGCCCAGAAAATGGAATCAGTGGGCCGCTTGGCAGGCGGGGTGGCCCATGATTTCAACAACATGCTGGGAATAATACTGGGACATACGGAACTGGCACTGTTGAAGACAGATGAAGATAACGATCTGGTTTTCGACCTGAAAGAAATTCAAAAAGCAGCCAAACGCTCAGCAGATACCACGAAACAGCTGCTGGCTTTTGCCAGAAAAGAGATCATTGCTCCCAAACAGATTGATTTGAACGCTACGGTGGAGAGTATGCTCAATATGCTGCGTCGGCTCATCGGAGAAGACATCGACCTTGTCTGGCAGCCGGGTGCCCATCTATGGCCCGTGAAAATGGACCCGACCCAGATTGACCAGATCCTGGCCAATCTTTGTGTCAACGCCAGGGATGCCATTTCCGGGGTGGGTAAACTCACCATTGAAACCGGGCGGCAAACCTTTGATGTGGAATACTGCAACGAACATCCAGGCTCTATCCCAGGTGATTTTGTGCTGCTGGCGGTCAGTGACAATGGCTGTGGCATGGACAAAAATACCCTGGATAATTTATATGAGCCGTTTTTCACCACCAAAGAAGTCGGTAAAGGCACCGGCTTGGGTCTTGCGACCATATATGGCATTGTCAAACAGAACAACGGTTTCATTGATGTCAACAGTAAACCCGGCCAGGGTTCAACCTTTAAAATTTACCTGCCCCGGTTGGTTGCCCATGAAGAATTCGACAAGGCCGTTCCTGAAAAAAAAGCGGCCGCCGGGGGGACTGAAACCATTCTGCTGGTGGAAGATGATCCTTCTATTCTCAGGATGACCCGGATGATGCTTGAACAAAAGGGATATTCAGTTTTGACGGCTGCCACACCTTCTGAGGCGATAAAATTGGCCAAAACCCATGCAGAAAAAATTCATCTTCTCATGACCGACGTGGTCATGCCGGAGATGAATGGCCGGGATCTGGCCGGGCAAATCACCGCTCTTTATCCTGACATCCGGCGTTTATTCATGTCCGGCTATACCGCCGATGTGATTGCCCATCAAGGTATTTTGGATGACGGGGTGACATTCATTCAAAAGCCATTTTCAATGACGGATATGACAAAAAAGGTGCGTGAGGTTCTGGATATGACCGTAGATAAAAGGTAGGTATTGTCCCATGGCTGAAAAACCCACTTATGAAGAATTGGAAAGACGGATTCAGGAATTGGAAAAATCAGAATCTGAGCGCAAACAGGCCGAGAAGAAACTGGCCGAAAGCGAAGCCAAGTACCGCCAATTGATCGAGAACACCCATGACATCATCTATTCGCTCAGTCCAGATGGCGTGTTCACCTATGTGTCACCGTCGTGGACAATACTGTTGGGTCATCTTGTGGCGGATATCGAAGGCCGTGCGATCACGGAGTTTGTCCATTCCGAGGATCTGCCCGATTGTTTTGCGTTTCTGCAGAAGGTGCTGGAAACAGGACAGCGGCAGGAAGGCGTGGAATACCGTGTGCGGCATATCAACGGCGAGTGGCACTGGCACACCTCAAGCGCGGCTCCGAACAAAAACGCCGCCGGCAGGGTTGTCGGCTATGATGGAATTGCCCGAGATATCTCTGAGCAAAAGCGCGCAGAGCAAGCATTGCGCGAGAGTGAGCGCCGGTTTATGGACGTGTTTTATACGTCCAGAGATGTCATATTGCTGCTTGGTGAGGATAGATTTATTGACTGTAACCAGGCCGCTGCAAAAATGCTGGGATACCCTACCCGGGAAGAGTGCCTCAAGACCCATCCTTCGGAATTATCACCGCCAAAGCAACCTGATGGCCGGTGTTCATATGAAAAGGCAAACGAGATGATGCGGCTTGCTTTTGCACAGGGTTTTCACCGGTTTGAATGGATTCACCGCCGTGCCAATGGCGAAGATTTTCCTGTGGAAGTTTCGCTCACCCCTATTGCACATGAAGGCAAAAGCCTTCTCTATTGCGTTTTGCGGGATATAACCCACCGCAAGCAGGCTGAAGCAGAACTGCAACATGCCCATGAACGCACCCGCGCCATTATGGAATCGGTTCAGGCGGGCATTGTTCTGGTGCGCTGCGCAGACAAGGTCATTGTGGAGGCGAATCCCGCTGCGGCGCGCATGGCAGGGCTTGATCTGGAAAACTTGACAGGCAGGATCTGCAACCAATATATCTGCCCGGCCCAAACCGGACAATGTCCCATCATGGACCTGGGACAGGAAGTGGACAAAGCCGAGAGAACGATCCGCCGTTTCGACGGAACCCTTGTCCCCATTCTCAAGACGGTTACGCGGATTGACATCGATGGGCAGCAGCACCTGCTCGAAAGCTTTGTCGATATTACGGAACTGCAGGCTGCACGGCAGGATCTGGAAAAAATCAATCTATCACTGGAGGCTGCCACCGAAAGGGCCAACAGCATGGCGGTGCAGGCTGAAATGGCCAATATTGCCAAAAGTGAGTTCCTTGCCAACATGAGCCACGAGATCCGAACCCCCTTGAACGGCGTGATCGGTATGACCGGGCTGCTGCTCGACACCGCACTCGACGAGGACCAGCGGCGCTACGCCGAAATAGTGAAGGCCAGCGGGGAGTCTCTGCTGGGCCTGATCAATGACATCCTGGATTTCTCCAAGATCGAGGCGGGCAAACTTGAAATGGAAACCCTGGAATTCGACCTGCGGGCCATGCTGGACGGATTTGCTGAAATGATGGCGCTCAAGGCCCATGAGAAAGGGGTCGAGTTCCTCTGTGCTGCCGCGCCAGATGTGCCGAACTTTCTTGTGGGCGATCCCGGCCGCCTGCGCCAGGTTCTGGTAAACCTGACCGGCAATGCCATCAAGTTTACCCGCAGGGGAGAGGTGGCTGTGCGCGCAAGCCTTGAAAAAGAAACAGAGGCTGATGTCCTGATCCGTTTTTCTGTGCGTGACACAGGGATCGGCATCCCTTCGGACAAACAGGGTGCCCTGTTTCAGAAGTTCTCCCAGGTGGATGCATCGACCACGCGCCAGTATGGCGGCACCGGTCTGGGGCTGGTTATTTCGAAACAGCTGGTCGAGGCCATGGGGGGAGAGATCGGGGTGAACAGCCCTGCAGCACCGCTTCAGGCAGGCGTGGAAGGCTGCGGCACCGAGTTCTGGTTCACGGTCTGCATGGGCAAACAGCCGGTGCATGCCCGGAAAGGCGAACAAACCATGCCGGCCGGTCTGCTGCAGGCGGGCATCAGGGGCGCACGCATCCTCATCGTTGACGACAACGCCACCAACCGGGAGATCCTGCGGGTGCAGTTTACGGCCTGGGGCGCACGTTCCGATGAAGCGGCCGACGGGAAGACAGGCCTTGGGATGATGCACCAGGCCATGACGGCGGGCGACCCCTACGCTGTGGCCGTGCTTGACATGCAGATGCCGGGTATGGACGGTGAAACCCTGGGCCGTGCTATCCGATCTGACAGGGCATTGCACGACACCCACCTTTTGATGCTGACCTCCCTGGGGCAGCGGGGGGATGTTACACGCCTTGAAAAAATCGGATTCGCTGCCTACCTTACCAAGCCTGTCCGCCAGTCCGAGCTGTTCGACAGCCTGGCCGCCGTATTTTCCGGACAGGCGGCCTACAGCAAAAAGCCGATGCTGACCCGTCACAAGGTCCGGGAACTGCGCCGCATCAATGTGCGTATCCTGCTGGCCGAGGACAATATTACCAATCAGCAGGTGGCCCTTGGCATTCTCAAAAAACTGGGCCTGCGTGCGGATGTCGTGGCCAACGGCGCCGAAGCCCTCAAGGCCCTGGAGCAGATCCCCTACGACCTGGTGCTCATGGATGTGCAGATGCCGGAGATGGACGGACTGGAGGCCACCCGGCAAATCCGGGACCCGGAATCCGCTGTCCGGGATCACACCGTACCGGTGATCGCCATGACTGCCCATGCCATGGCCGGAGACCGGGAAAAATGCCGGAAAGCCGGCATGAACGATTACCTTTCCAAACCGGTTGCCCCGGAAGCCCTGGCCGGTACACTGGAAAAATGGCTGAAAACAGCATCGAAATCCGGACCGGATGCTGCAACGGAAGATCCGGCAGCGCCCCTGGCAAAACCGGATGAACAGCCGGAACCGGATGACCCGTTGGAAATATTTGACCGAAGCGCATTTGTTCATCGGATGATGGGAGATGAGGACCTGGCAGACATGATCATCACCGGATTTCTGGAAGATATGCCCGGACAGATACGGATTCTCCATGACTTTGTGCGGCAAAACCAGGTGGAACAAGCAAAAGCCCAGGCCCATAAAATCAAAGGGGCTGCGGCAAATATAACCGCCATGGCCTTTCATGACAGTGCCCTGGCCATGGAAAATGCCGGAAATGCAGGTGATGTGACGCAATTGAAAAGGTTGCTGCCGCAACTGGAAAACCGGTTCAGCCAATTACAGGAGACCTTGAACCAATGAAGATACTGATCGCAGAAGATGACATGACATCAAGAAATATCCTGACTGCAATGTCCCAAAAATGGGGGTATGATCCTGTTGCCGTTGAAGACGGCATGGCTGCATGGCAGGTCATGCAGAACGATGGCGCCCCGTCCCTGGCTGTGCTGGACTGGGAAATGCCGGGTTTGGACGGACTGGAAGTCTGCCGGAAAATCCGGTCGATAATGACATCGAGTCCTCCCTATTTGATCATTCTTAGGGCCAAAGGAAAAACAGAGGATATTGTCAAAGGCCTGGATGCCGGAGCAAACGATTATATATCGAAACCTTACAATAATGATGAACTGCAGGCCAGGCTACGGGTGGGACAGCGCATGCTGGAACTACAGAACGAACTGTTGGCGACAAAGGATGCCCTGGCCCATGAGGCCATGTATGATGCGTTGACCGGTGCTCTGAACCGGCGGGCCATCCTTTCAGGACTGGAAAAGGAAATAAAGCGGGCCCATCGTAGAAATTCTCCCTTGAGTATAGGATTGTGCGACATCGACCACTTTAAACAGGTCAATGATACCTTTGGCCACCAGACCGGCGATGATGTGCTTCAGGGGCTTGTTGAAACCATGCAGCGCAATCTCAGAGAATATGATCTTTTGGGCCGTTACGGGGGGGAAGAATTTCTGTTTGTGGCACCGGATTCCGGTATGGCCGTCTTCACACCGTTATAGTGGTTCACATAATTTGCCAGGTCAAGGATATCCACATTATTGGGGAATAAAACAACATGACAGGCAGAAATCGAAACATTCCGCTAAAGCCTTATCTGGATACCATTGAGGGGCACTGCCGCCAATTGTATATCCGGCTTTGTTTGATGTAGACCCTTATCAGGAGGAAAAGGTCTGCCATGATAGATTCCTATTCATTCGGCAAAATGACAGTCAACGGCAAAGACTACAGAAAGGACCTCATCATCCTGCCGGATGGCACTGTTTTAAGCCCATGGATAAGAAAATCCGGCCACCGTCTGACGTTGGGTGACATCGAAGCGGTGCTTGACAGCCATGCCAAAACCCTTGTGATCGGCACCGGAAAACCAGGCCTCATGAGACCCCATGCCACGCTTGTTGCCGATCTTCAGGAAAAAGGGATCACCACCATGGTGATGTCCTCGAAACAGGCAGCCGAAAAATACAACGCATTGGCAGGCGGTTCCGATAACGTGGCCGCGTGCTTTCACCTGACATGCTGAACAACCGTCTCATTGATGCAAAAATCAGACGTTTCAATTGAATTTTCGGGTGCGCTCAGTTTGCGCAACGGAAAATGTGCCTTGGCTCGTTCATCCGCCTGGAATTGGACCTGTTTCAAACAGGTGCGCAGCGGCGTTTGAAACCGATCCGACAATGCTTTTGGCCATACTGGCATCGATGATCTGACCCCTTACCATGGCACCGACGGCATAAAGGGATGCGGCAGGCCTTACCTGTCCATCGAAACGGCGCTGCATGACCTGATGGGTGTCCGGATCGATCCATATGCTGCCGGTGCTGGGGTAACCGGGTTCGGAAGCACCGTCACCACTATCCTTGCGCCTGTCGGCCAACTGGGATTCCTCCGTCAAAACAATGCCCCGGGCAACCATGGATTTTGTCAGAAAAGAAGGGTCCGTGAAAATTGATTTGTCCTGGCCCCGGGCATCCACCAGATATGAACAGACGTCCTTTTGTGTATGACCTTCCGGATCTTTGTATACAAAAACATACCGGCCTTGTGGATCATCTTTTAATAAACGGTATGCGGATCCAAGCCGTATTATTCTTACAATGCCGGCTTTGATCAATGCCAGCAGTTTTTCTGCATTGATAATGGGCTGGGTGGCGGCATGGGTAAAAAAAGCAGAGGCATACTGACTTTCAAACATCCTGCGCTGGGCAGGTGTCAGGCCAAGGTAGATCTGTTTTACCATACCCAGCCCCTGGTAAAGCACCGTCTGCCAGAGGACATCACCATTCGGGGTATCTCCCTGAACAGCATCTGTGATGGATTGTGCCAGCACGGTTTCCGGTGTCCCTGAGGGGTTTGTGATATCATCCCAGTTGAATGAATGGCCGTATGCGTTCTGCAGCTCAGTATCCAGGAGTGCAAAAACCGCTTTCCAGGAACTGGTCCGGGACTTGTCAGCCAAGATTTTTTTCAGACGGTCAGGGCAAAAAAAGCGGTTCCAATATGATCCGGTCCTGCCCCTGACTTTGGGCAGCAGGCCGTTTCGTGAAAAAAGGCAGAATATCCGGGTGTTTTCAGGGGGATGATACACCAGATCACCGCTTTCAGACCGGGCAAACCGATCCTCTGACGTCAATGTCAGCAGGGTTTCTATGGCACTGAGGCTGGTGCCGATGATGCAGACCTTTGCGCCCATGGGGATGCGCTGCCCAAGGGTTTGCGCCGGCCAGGGGGATGGGAAAAAAAAGGGATCCCGGGTTTGTTTCTGCCAGTGACCGGTGGCGATCAGGACCTGGGCCGCTTTAAAGACAGACCGCTTCCCTGTGGCAGTGTTTTGACAGGAAAGGCAAAAGCTTTCGGATGCCTGCTGTATGTCAAAAACTTCTGTGCAGCGGTGAAGTTCAACCGTAATCCCCATTTGCCGGGCCAGCACAACCGCCTGGAAAAACCGTGTTTTCAGGTATTCCCCCATGACGGCACGGGGGTAGTGATCACAGACAGCTGGAAAATTTTCCTGCTGGTGGAGGAAAGATTCAAACCAGTTGAACCGTGCGGTCAGACGGGACCGGTTTTTGATGGTCCATGAATGGAAATCCGCAGGGTTTTCCGGAAAGATACCCATGTCTGAAGCGCACATGTTTGTGATGTGAAATGGCAGAACATTGTTGTTATTGTGGGGAAATCCCGGTCCAACCGTTTTTTGTTTTTCAAAAATGCGTATACGCATCCGGGAAGGCAGTTCAGGATGCCTGTCTGCCGCCATTTTTGCCTGCTGTATACACTGCCACAGCATGGCAGTACCGGTAAGGCCGCCGCCGATGATGGAAAGGTCAATGAAAAAAGACATGGTGGGGCTCTATGCAAACACTGTGTTCGTCTGAAGACTGTAAACGGCCAGATGTCCTTCCGGGTCCCAGATGGTGCTGCGTTCGTGGACATAGCCCCTTTCAGCGCTGTCAACAGTGCAGTGGTAAGCCCACCAGTCGTTTTCAGAGCAGGTCATGCGGTCCAGGTGAACAAATCCCAGTGACCAGGTCATGGTGCTGGCAGCAGCCGGTTCTGTCAGCCGTGAGAGAACAGGGGTCGGCCAGGCATCTGCCAGAGCCACCAGCCACTCTTCGGTGAAACAGTCTGTTTGTTCCCGAAAATTGATCCAGCCGCCGATCTCCTGACCGCCTTTTCCGGAAAATGGAAAATCACCCATTGCCCACCGGTAGTCAAAATGACGGGTGAAAGTGGGTGTCAGGCCTTCGATAAAGGGCAGTTCAAACGCCCTGGAAGTATCCTGCATCTCGGGGCGGGAAATGGGCGGTATCCGGATCTGTGAGTCACGGTCAGCACCAAAACTGCCCACTGTTGTGCAGCATATGGTATCGTTTTGAATTATCCTGGACTCGACGGTGGTAACAGACTTGCCTGAGCGCAACTGCCGGGTTTGGATACAAAACGGTTTGGCATCCAGCGGGCCAATGAAAGAGACAAACAGGGTGCGGACTTTTCTTTCCTGGGGCACATGCGCGCGCATTGACTGCAGGGCCAGGGCTGCGACCAGTCCGCCATAAACCGTGCGGCCCTGCATCCAGTCATCCGGCACATGAATGTGGGGCTTTCCCCCTGTGATTTTGATTTTTTCGATCAGGGTTGCAAACAGCGTGTCAGACATATCCAGGCTCCTGGTAAACATTTTTCTCCGGGATGATCTGCCTGACCTCCCGGCAAAGTCACCCTTCCACAGTGCAGATTATCGGTCAGGTTCAATTATATAAGTTTGCCAGGATATCGCCACTCTTTTTCGAAAAAAAAGTCTTGACAATGCAGATTTTTTTATTTTAATGGATACATTAATGTATCGTTAATGTTTGGGGGTATGCATGACAAAACCGAACCGCGAAGAATTGGCGTACGAATCCATTATCAAGCTCATTCTTGAAAGCCAGTTCAAACCGGGTGACTTTTTGCTGGAAACAGACCTTTCACAGAAACTGCAACTGAGCCGAACACCCGTCAGGCATGCGTTGGCGAAACTTGTAGCAGAGGGGTTTTTAGATAAAAAGAAAAAAAAAGGATGTTTTATCCCATCAGCTACCCCCCAGGATGCAAAGCATGTTTTTTATGCAAGAGAAAGAATAGAAGGCCTTAATGCGGCTTCTGCGGCACGATATGCATTAGACACTGACATCGAATATCTATACCAGTTAATCGAAAATGAGAAAGAAATCGCCTGCCTTGATGAAAAAAAATGGAAACGGGCGTATTTGAAAATCAACGAAAACTTTCATCTGGGTATTGCCACAATGAGCCACAATAAATATCTGGAACAATATTGCAAGAACATTTTCTGGCGCTCACATGCCTATATTTTGTTTTTTGACACGGACTACCATGGGGAGACTTCCATAGGGCAAAGTTTAGGGCCAAGACAGCATATTGAAATTACCAAAGCAATTGAAAACAGGAATGAAGAAAAAGCGGAGAATTTGATGAAACAGCATATCCGGACCACTTTTGAACAGTTATTTGTAAGAATATAGGGGGGGCATCATGACGGGGTTCATTCAATGGATACATTGATAAATACTTTATGAAAGGCATTGGATCAGATAATTGCATATCATTTGTCTTTTTTATAATTACATCAAAAAAGGAGGTCTGCATGGAAGAATTCAAGAACATTCTTTACCCGGTAGCATTAACCGACATCTCCAAAAGGGTCGCCCCCTATGTGGTAACCCTGTCAAAACAACTGGACGCAAAAGTCCATTTGATTCATGTGCTGCGCCGTTTCGACTGGTTTGTTGATACCTATATTTCTGAAGATTCTCCCAAACCGGATTTCAAAAGAATTGCAAGTGATTTTGAAGGACAGGTGCTTGATCAAGCCCGGAAAAAACTGGAAACTTTTAGCAAAAAATATCTGAAAGATATCCAAGTTGTAAACGCAAAGGTGGTATCCGGGACCCATTACAAAAGGATTTTGGACTATGTTGAAACCGCAGGTATTGATTTGATCATCATGGGAAGAGGGACGGCAATAGAAAAAGTGGTATTCGGGTCTGTTGCTGAAAAAGTTTCCCGGTTCTCCCCTGTGCCGGTAATGCTGGTCAAAAGTACTTGATCAGAATTCAAAAATGAAATTCACAGTGTATCATCCAAAAAAAGGAGAAAATCATGAATTTGACGCGTGAAAAGCGGGATCCCTATTTCTGGGAAGCGCTTATATCCATTGTCGGCTTAATATTTTTTATCAGTCTTGCTATATTGCGATATGAAACAGATCCCCATGTGGCTATTCTGCTTGGTGTTATTGTGGCAGCTGTTGTGGGAATGCGGGCCGGGTTTTCATATAAAGAGATTGAAACCGGCATGCTCGGTGGCATCACCAATTCACTCCAGGCCATTGTCATTCTTGCCATTATCGGTATTCTCATCGGTGTGTGGATTTTAAGCGGTGTCGTTCCCACATTGCTTTTCTATGGTTTGAAAATTCTGCATCCTTCCATATTCTTACCTGCCACCCTGATTATTTGTTCCATCACCTCGCTTGCTACAGGCTCATCCTGGGGAACATCCGGAACCATTGGCATCGCCTTGATCGGTATTGGACAGGGATTGGGATTTCCCCTTCCTGTTGTAGCCGGGGCTGTGCTTTCCGGAGCCTACTTTGGTGATAAAATGTCTCCTTTGTCTGACACGACAAATATGGCACCGGCAATGGTGGGAACAGATCTTTACACCCATATCAAGCATATGTTTTATACAACCGGCGTCAGTTATGCCATTACGCTCATAATCGAAATTGCTTTGGGTTTTTTTTATGGGGGTGGCCAGGCAGACCTGGAAAACGTCAACCAGATCCTTGCAGGCATCCAGTCCCAGTTTAGCGTCAACCCTTTGTTGTTGATTCCACCGGTTATCATCATTGTGCTTGCATTTAAAAAAATCCCTGCTGTACCGGGAATCGTTATCGGTATCCTGACTGCGGGTATCCTTGGAATTATTTTTCAGAAAAACACTTTCGGCAGTCTTTTGTCTGCAGCATATGGCGGATATATCAGCAACAGCGGTGTTGAAGCTGTGGACAACCTTTTGACAAAAGGGGGGTTTTCATCCATGATGTATACCATATCCTTGGTCATCTGCGCCATGATGTACGGCGGGATTATGGAGAAGACAAATCAGCTGAGAGCGGTTGTTAACGTCATCCTCAAAAAAGCGGAAACAACAGGGTCTTTGATCACTGCAACCATTCTGACTGCCATTGGATCTAATTTGATTCTTTGTGACCAGTATATGTCCATTGTCATGACCGGTAAAATGTATGCACAGTCATATAAAGACAAGGGGCTTCACCCCAAAAATCTGTCCCGTGCCGTGGAAGACAGTGCGACGGTCACTGCAAATCTGGTTCCCTGGAACTCAGGCGGTGCATACCAGGCAGCGACCCTCGGTGTGCCGACAATTGCGTATCTGCCGTTTAACTTCTTCTGCTGGATTACCCCGATTGTTTCGATGCTGTATGGTTGGTTCAATATCACTATTCACAAGGACGAAGAATCAGACGAGCAGGCCGAAGAAACCATGGCATAATAATTGTGATGTAATAAACATAACAAAGGAGATACACAATGCTGAAACATATCTGCTGTAAGATAATATGCGGCTGTATTTTGTCTGTTCTTTGGATGGGACTCTGGGGAATACCGGCTGTAGCCAAAGATGCGGAATTATCGAAAGATTCAACCCTGGAAGGGATTCTAAATCGTGGCGAACTTCGCATCGGTCTGGAAGTAGGATATATGCCCTTTGAGATGGTCGACAAACGCAGCGGCCTCCGCCAAAAGGAACTGCGTCACGGAGGGTTTCGGCACAAAACCCGTCAGCTCAGTCTGATGGGTTTTGACATTGATATGGGGATTGAAATGGCAAAAGAACTGGGCGTAAAACCAGTATTTATCGACACCTTTTGGCCCAGTATTATCCCGGCCCTTAAACTGGGTCGGTTTGATGTGATTTTTGGCGGCATGTCTGTAACAGAAAAGCGCAAAAAAGAAGTTGATTTTGCCAATCCTTTTATGACTGTGGGCCAGACCATCCTGCTCCATGCCAAACATAAAGATACGGTGCAATCATACAAAGATTTGAATAATTCCCAATATACGGTCGTGTCCAAACCTGGAACAACTGGGGAAGAGGCGGTTCAGGGCATGATTCCCAACGCCGCATACAAAACAGCTGACACGGAAATTGAAGGGGCCATGATGGTGCTGGATGGAAAGGCAGACGCGTTTGTCTATGATTTTCCGTTCAACGCAGTGTTTTACAACATGCACCCGTCAGACAAGCTCATTTTTTTGGATAAACCGTTTACCAAAGAGCACATTGCGTGGGCAATCCGTAAAAATGATCCGGAATTCATGACATTTTTAAATGGTTTTCTGGCCGAAATAAAATCCGATGGCCGGTTTGACAAAATGTTTGACAAGTGGTTCAAAAGCTCTGACTGGTATCGGTTTGTCCGTTAGCCGTGCTTGTTGATCCTTATGCCTTTGCCAGCAGGCCGGTTTGAAACGGCAGTTCCCTGAGGCGCACACCGGTTGCCCTGAAAACGGCATTTGCCACGGCAGGTGCCACTGACGGAAACACCGGTTCACCGATACCGCCCGCCTTGAGATTGTTTCGGGCGATATGCACTTCGATTTCCGGGACCTCAGACATGCTAAGGACACGGTAATCACTGTAGTTGGATGTTTTCACTCCGCCGTCGGCAAAACGGATCTTTTCATGAAAAGCCACGCTCAGGCCCATGACAACCCCGGCTTCCGCCTGGGCCCGGATGGCATCCGGGAAAACAGCCGTGCCGCAGTCAATGGCACAGACCATCTTGTGCACCGTGATACTGCCCTTCTTGTCCACCGACACTTCTGCCATGTGGGCGGCAAAGGATTCAAAACATGCGGTCACGGCAATCCCTCTGGCCCTTCCCTCCGGAACCGGGTTGTGCCAGCCGCCTTTATCTGCTGCCATGGACAGAATATTGTAAGCTCTGGAGTCTTTTTCCATGTGATCCAGCCGGAACTGTAGGGGGTCTTTGCCGGCTGCGTGGGCCAGTTCATCCATGAAGGATTCCACGATAAACGCATTGATGGAATACCCCACGGACCGCCACCACCCCACCTGGATCGGCAGGTCCACCATGGCGTATGTCACGTAATGGCTGGGGATCTCATAGGGCATATCCACGGTGCCGGATACAGCATCCGGGTCAATACCGTTCCGGACCTGCCGGGGCATGATGCGCATCATGATGGATTGGGCCGCCACCTTGTGGAACCAGGCGGTGATCCGTCCGTCCCTGTCCAGGCCTGCTGTAATCCGGGACTGGTTTGCCGGCCGGAAATAATCATTGCTGAAATCATCCTCCCGGGTATAGACAACTTTAACCGGCCGGCCCAGGTCTTTTGACAGCAAAACCGCATCAATTACCGGATCAGGTTCCCCGCGCAGGCCGAATCCGCCGCCGGCGGGCAGAATCTCGACACGCACCTTTTCAGGGGGCAGGCCGGTGAGTCTGGATGCCGTCATCTGGGCCAGGGTCGGCCCCTGGGTGGGTGCCCAGATCCGGCAGCGGTCTTTTTCTACGTGCGCGGTGCAGTTTATGGGCTCCACCTGGGCGTGGGAGATGTAATGCAGTTTGTACTGCTGATCCAGTGTCTGGGAGGCCTCTGCCAATGCTGCTGTGACATCTCCCATGTTTTTGGCGGCAGATCCCTTTTTTTCCAGATGCGCCTGATATACGGTATTGATAAAGGTATCATTCAGTTCGGGCATGGTGCCTTTGGACCATTTTATGTTGAGGAAATCCCTTGCCTTCATGGCTGCATAGGTGGTTTTGGCACACACCGCGATCCGGTTTTCAAGGGGCACCACCTTGAGGACCCCTTTGACGGCCATGGCTGCCTGTTCGTCATAGGATTCAGGGGACGCGCCGTAACGCGGGGGGCGGGCCACCACTGCCGTGCACATGCCGGACACGGTAAAATCCATGCCGAATACGGTCCTGCCCATGACCTTGTCCGGGATATCCAGCCGCTGCCGCGGGGTCCCGATAATATGATAGTCACCAGGGGTTTTCAGCGGTGGTTTTTCGGGCACAGGAAGTGTTGCTGCAATCAGGGCAAGTTGTCCGTACCGCAGGGTTTTTCCTTCAGGATGAATGACCCTCCCGTCTTTTGTGGTGCACTTTTGCACGGAAATTTTCCATTGCCCGGCAGCCGCTTCCATGAGCATCTGCCGGGCTGCGGCCCCCACCGTGCGCAGCAGGTCCCACCGGTGGCGGATGCTGGTACTGCCGCCGGTCACCTGCATATGCCAGACCGGGTCTTTAAACGGATCTGCCGCAGGGGCCGGTCTGACCTGGACCGTTTCCCAGGCCGCATCCAGTTCATCGGCAATCACCATGGGGATGCCGGTATGGGTGCCCTGGCCCAGATTGGTCTGGCCCACCCAGACGGTGACGGCATTGTCCGCTGCAATCTCAAGAAAGGCATGGGGCTTGAAAGCGGGATCTGCCGCTGCCTGGACGGCCGACACATTGAACATCTTCAGGCTGCCGGAAAGCGCGCCCATGGCAAGGACCAGGCTGCTTTTTTGTAAAAACGATCTGCGGGTCATGATGGTCTCCATGATTTTATCCTCCCTGTTTTGCCGCCAGTCGGGCAGCCAGATGCATTGCCTGTTTAATCCGCGGATGGGAGCCGCACCGGCAGATGACATTGTCCATGGCCGCATCGATTTGGGTGTCGGCGGGATTGGGTTCCCTGGACAGAAAATCAGCAGCCTGGAGCATGATCCCCGGCTGGCAGTATCCGCACTGGGGCACCTGCTTTTCGATCCACGCCACTTTTACCGGGTGATCCGCCGGCAGGCCCTCGATGGTGGTAATGTCACTTTCAAGAACCTCATCCACATATACAATACAGGACCGCCGGGCCTCTCCATCAATGAGCACCGTACACATGCCGCATTCGGAAATACCGCAGGTATATTTGACACTGGTGAATCCCAGGTTGTCCCGCAGGACCCACAGCAGCGGTGTATCCGGGTCTGCATCAACCGGTCTTTTCTTGCCGTTAACGGTCAATGTGATCATGTGATTTTCCTCCCTTGCATTACAGGTGAGCGATTCGGCCGCACTTTGTTCCGACTGCGGCTGTCGATGATCAGAAAAACAAATCATGGCATGTTTCCAGATAGATATCCGCCAGTATAACATCCATTTTTTTGTCATGCCACTAAATTTTTTTAAGGGTGAAAGCACTTTTTTCATATGGTGTTGCATTTTGGCAGGAACGTGATAGATTGAATCAACAGCCCTTTTACGATTCTTTTTCCAAAAAGGCAGGCGGGTGTTATGGACACGAGAATCCAGACAATACTCTGCGCCATCGATCTGTCAGACTATTCTACCCATGTGATCTCCTGGGGCAGGGCCCTGGCAGAAAAAAGCCGGGCATCCCTTGTCATCTTCCATGCGGTGCCGCCCCCCGGGGAACGGCTGGACAGCGTTGCTTGCTTCTCCAGAAACCAGGATCTCAGCCGCCGGGCAGACCGTACCATCACCCTTCTCATGGAAAAGGCCGGCATCCCCTGGACATCGTGTGTTGTATGCGGAGAGCCTGCTGCAGCACTTGCCAGGGCTGTAAAGGAAAACAACGCAGACCTTGTCATTGCTGCGAGTCACGGGTTTTCAGGCTTTACAAGGGCGTTTGTGGGCAGTGTTGTGGAACGGATGGCAAGAAGCAGTGAACTACCCTTTCTTGTTTTGCGGTGCAAACAAAGCCCTGAACCTTCGGGGAAAAGACCAGTTGTCCGGAAAATCGCTGCAGCCTGCGACGTTCCTTCCTGTTTTCCGGCAAAACAGGCAGCGTATTTTGCAGAACTTCTGGATGCGGATCTCGACGTCGTCCACTGCGTTTTTTCTCCTGTAAATGCGGAAGCCAAAGAACACCCGGACAGTTATTGCGCCATGCAGGCAAAGTTTGCACAGCACACCAAAGAACAAGTGCTGGCAGCCCTTTTCCGGGAGAGACAAAAACAGCCGGGAAAGATAGCGGTGACTGTGCTGGAAGGGGATCCCAATGACATGCTCCCCAGGTTTGCCCGGGCAGGCAATTGCGATCTCATGGTGACCGGGGTAAGGCCCCGCACCTTTCTGGGCAGGCTCTTAACAGGGTCAACAACCGAAACCCTTATCAGGCAGGCCCCCTGCCATGTGCTTACCATTCCGGAAACAAAAAAGAACCGGGCAGGCAGGAAAACAAGCCCCACCGGCGTTGTCATTGACCAGCGGTTTGTGGACCATGACACGTCCCCTGGTCACCCGGAGTCACCGGAAAGGCTTGCGATGCTCATCGATCTTGTCCTTCGGCTGCAAACCGATCTCAACCTGACGGTCATGTCTCCTGTGCCCGCCACAACCGACGAGATTCTCTTGGTCCACTCTCCCCGTTATCTTGAGCAAGTAGCTGCCACACAGTACAGAGAACAGACCTTTTTGACCCCTGACACCATTGCCTCGCCAAAGACGTTTCAGACGGCCCTGCTGTCCTGCGGTGCCGTGATTACCGCCATCAAAGCGATTGTCGCCGGGACCATCGAAAACGGGGCGGTGTTTGTCCGGCCCCCTGGCCACCACGCGGAACAGGGACGTGCCATGGGGTATTGTATCTTCAACAATGTGGCTGTGGGTGCCATGTATGCCAGAAAGGTCATGGGCCTGCCAAAGGTCCTTATAGTGGATTTTGACGTGCACCATGGAAACGGCACCTACCATATTTTTGAAAGGGACCCTTCCGTGCTTTTTTTTTCAACCCACCAATACCCCCTTTTCCCGGGCTCCGGGCTCTTTACGGAAACCGGTTCAGGCAGCGGGGAGGGCTATTCCATCAACATCCCCCTTTCAAAAGGATATGGGGAGGCGGAATTCACAGCGATTTTCATGAAAATCCTGAAACCGGTCGCCAGGGAGTTCAAACCGGATCTCATCCTTGTCTCAGCCGGCTTTGATATTCACCGATCAGATCCTTTGGGGAAAATGACGGTGACCGCCAAAGGGTTTGGCCCCATTACCGCATCCATAATGGACATTGCCAAAGAGAACCGTGCCGGGCTTGTCTTTGTTCTTGAGGGGGGATACCATATCAGGGCCCTTAAAAAAAGCGTTGGGACAATGCTGCGGGTCCTTTCCGGAGAAACAGAATCAAAATACCCGGTGGTGGCGGCAGCGGCAGATAAAAAAAAGACAAACCAGGTGATACACCGCTGCTGTCATGTCCACAGGGCATTTTGGAAGGAGCTGTCACATTTATGCTGAACAAAGTCAAAATAATGGAGGCATCCATAGAAAAATGGGAGAAAATCATTGCAGGCAAACGCAGCGATTCAGGGGTGGTGGACTGCCCGCCGTGCAGGATTTACTACATGCTGGCCTGCATCGGCTGCCCCATTGCCTGGTATACAGGGAAAAAGTTCTGCAAGGGAACCCCCTACGGCTCCTGGCTCCATCACCAGATCCAGGCCCATGACAAGCTGCTGAAAAAGGTCTATTGTGATGAATGTGTAACCCTGGCAAAAGAGATGCGCGACTTCATGGCTGAAATCAGGGATGCCCTGAAGGCGGAACAGGCCGGAAAGATGGGCACAGACAGCGGAAAAAACACGCCAAATGGTTGATTACACTTTGCTCTCCGCCGCCCGACTGGTTGCATTTTTCCTCTATGCGGCAGGGCTGCTTTTTTGTTTCAGGCTCTGGCACCGCACCATGGCCGAGGCTGCTGCCGCTGCCCTGGTCACTACACTGATGCTGATCTGTCTTTTCCAGCAGGCGGCCATGGTCCTGCCGATAGGCGGCATCTTACTTTTACCCGAGGCCGGGGGGATCTGCGCCCTTTTTTTTGTGTGGAAATACCGCAAAGGGGCGAAAAGGGTCCGCAACGATCTAAAGCATTTCTTGTACAGGCGCCACCCGGTGATTCTGCTCCTCTTTGTCATCTGTTGGGGATACATGGGTGCCAAGGCCCTGTTCTTTGTGCCGCATCCCCACCAACTCAAGGCCTTTGACACCATTTCCCAGGCCTCCGGGACCGGCCTTTTTCCTTCCAATGCCGTGATCATCTCCGGCCATTTTCTGCGGCCCGGTTCAGGCCCGGGAGCCGGCCTACCCGGTTTTTTCGCTTACATCTCCCTGCTTTTTTCCACCTACGCCCTGAGCCGCAGGTATGCATGGGTTCCCATCTCTTTTACCGTGACGGCTGTGGTGGCCGCCATGCCGCGGTTTGTCTTTCAAGCGGTTACCCCGGGGGGTGAGATCATACCCGCAGCCGTTGCCCTTTTCTTTCTTTTGCTGCTCTACCGGTTGATTGAAACGCCGGGCCCCGCAGATTTCTGCCTGGCTCTCTCCTGCCTTGGCTTTCTCTTTTCCACTGGCAGCGGTGGCTTTGTCTTTTCCCTGGTGCTGACAGCGCTTTTTTGTGTGCTGATGATACGCAGACACGGGTTTTCCCCGCTAACAACGGTACGGCATCACTGGAAAACACTGGTTGTCTCTTTTATACCGGCTCTGGTTTTTTCCCGTTTGTGGAACGGCCTCCCTGCTGTATTTGACGGCGTTGAAAAAAACAGGGACGGCTTAGCCGGGGCCGCGGCCAATTTTCTAGGATATGTGATATCCAGCCTGGATGCCCCTTTTTTTCTGGACCTGGTGGAAGCCGACCAGGCAGCATCCGCTGGTCTGCTGCATTTTCTGGAAAAGCTCTATTTTTTGGCTGCTGCCCCTTTTTTGCCGGCAGGCAGTTCATCCCCGGTTTTTGATCTTTTCCGGTACCCGGGAGAGGGGCTGTCATGGTTTGGGCCCTTGGCCTTTTTTTTGGTGCAGCCCGCAGTTGCCGTGGCCATGTTCCGGGGCCCAAGAAGACTCAAGGCAGTGGCCGTAGCCCTTGCCGCCTATGTCTACCTGGTCTGTCTGATCCCTGGATGGCATCCGGGCAATGTGGGCTTTTTTTCACTTTTCTATGCAGGCGCAGGCTTTTTGACTGCATACCTTCTGCCGCCCTGGCGCCTGGGGCTCAGGGCAAAACGGGGGCTGCAGATCCTCTGCCTGCTTGTTCTCGTCCACACCTGTCTGGCGCTGTAGCCTTTGGGCTGCTTTGTGTTGACGGCTTTCCATTTTCTTATTCTTTGCAACAGGTGGATGCAATGCGGTGGCAGGCTGCCTGGTGGTCGGTGCCTATTTCCCGGAGTTCCGGCCGGATTGTTTTGCAGATCTCTTCCGCCATGTGGCACCGGGGATGAAACGTGCAGCCGGGCGGCGGATTGATGGGACTGGGCACATCCCCTTCCAGAACGATGCGGCGGCTCTTGCCTCCGGGCACCGGCTGTGGGGCGGCGGAGAGCAGGGCCTGGCTGTAGGGGTGAGAGGCATGTGCGTAGAAGGTTTCCTTGGGTGCTGTTTCCACCAGCCGGCCCAGGTACATTACGGCCACCCGGTCACAGATGTATTCCACTACACCCAGGTCGTGGGAGATGAATATATAGGTTAGTCCGAACTGGCCCCGCAGGTCCTGAAGCAGGTTGATTACCTGGGCCTGGATGGAGACGTCCAGAGCTGAGACCGGTTCGTCCGCCAGCAGCAGCCGTGGCTGCAGGGCCAGTGCCCGCGCAATGACAATGCGCTGGCGCTGGCCCCCGGAAAATTCATGGGGGTAACGCCGGGCCTGGCCTGGCCGCAGCCCCACCACCTCCATGAGCCATTTTACCCGGTCCGCCTGTTCGGTCTTTGTTCCTTTGTTGTGGATGGCCAGGGGTTCGGCAATGATATCTCCTGCCTTCTGCCGGGGGTTAAGGGCGGAATAGGGGTCCTGGTAAATGATCTGGGCCTGCCGCCGGAACGCCTTGAGCGCTTCACCTTTAAGGGTGTCAAGATCGGTACCGTCAAAGGTGATGGTACCGGATGTGGGGTCTTCCAGCCGCAGCAGGGTCCGGCCCAGGCTGGATTTGCCG
>Ga0102940_1000663_pt1 | contig 23290 bp, 23 predicted proteins | sample SalPonR2_C_D1_MG_FD_78215 | JGI IMG/M metagenome (GOLD analysis project Ga0102940, IMG submission 78215) | Salt pond soil microbial communities from South San Francisco under conditions of wetland restoration - Salt Pond MetaG R2_C_D1_MG | ecosystem: Environmental > Aquatic > Marine > Intertidal... | reverse complement strand
CGTAACTATTCAGGTGGCTGATTCGGGATTAAAGGGATTATGCTCCTTTGTCGCAGGGTTACAGGATTATTCGGACTTTGATCGTATTCCTGCTAATCCTTTTAATCCCTATAATCCTTAAGCTTACTACCCGAGGTGAATAGTTACTTGCCGGCAATAAAAAAGGCGTCCCGGGGGACGCCTTTGATCGTTTTGCAGAGAAGATATTCATAACTCCGAAGAAATCTCCATCAGTCTCCTGTTCAGCTCCAGAAACTTGTCCCGCATTTCCACCTGATCGACCCACGGTTTTCCTTCCAGTGTTTCGACCCTGCCTCCGACCTCTCTGACCAGTCGGGAGGTCTCTTCGAGCATGTACTCCCAATCGATATGCGGCGTTGCCCGCTCCCGGTCCACAACGCAGACAGGCTCCAGTCCCGGCTTGAGAGTCATCTCCTCAAGATACTCGGGAATATGCACGGAAAAGCCGAATCTGGCCTCTATCATCTCCTTCAGAGTTTCCTGAGCGGTCTCTTCCCCGTGGATGAGGTACACCTTGGTGTCCTTGTTCTTGATATCCTCCAGCCACTTCAGGAGCTGGGTCTGACCGGCATGAGAGGAAAACCCGCCGATGGTGAACACCCTGGCCTTTATGGCGATATTCTCCCCGAACACGGAAATCTCGCGGGCTCCGTCCACAATCTTACGCCCGGGAGTCCCCATGGCCTGAAACCCGACAAAAACAACGGAAGCGCCCGGACGCCACAGGTTATGGCGCAGATGATGCTTGACCCGCCCGGCATTGCACATCCCGCTGGCGGATATGACCACAGCCGGACCGGGCGTGGCATTGATGGCCATGGACTCTTCCGTGGTCAGGGTGAAATGCAGATTCTCCATGGCGAACGGATTTTCTCCGTTGCTGATCAGTTCCCGGGCATCTGCATCAAGATATTCCGGATGCTGCTGGAATATCCTGGTCGCCTTGATGGCCAGGGGGCTGTCAAGATAGATCGGCATGTCCGCAGGCAGCCTGCCCTGCTTGGACAGCAGATACAGCGTGTAGATAATCTCCTGGGATCGCTCCACTGCAAACGCGGGAATGATGACCTTCTCCCCATGTTTGTAGCTGTAGGCAATGGCCTCGCCAAGCTCCTCGAGACTGGAATCCACATTTTTATGGTTTCTGTTCCCGTATGTGGATTCCAGAAAAAGGTGGTCCGCAAAGTGAACTCCGGTCGGATCGGAGACCAGCAGCTGGTTCGGGCGCCCCAGATCGCCGGAAAAAACGATCCTGTACAGATCCCCGTTTTCCTGTATGCGGATCTCGATAAACGCAGAGCCAAGTATGTGCCCGGCATCCTTGAAGGTAGCCTCGATCCCGGGCAGCGGCGAAAAGGTCCTGCCGTACTCCACGGATTCGAAAAGCGGGAAGGCCCGTTTCGCATCGTCTGTGGAGTACAGCGGAGGTACGGCTTTCTTTCCCTTGCGCTTCCGTTTTTTATTTGTCCAGAAGGCTTCCATCTCCTGAATGTGAGCACTATCCAGAAGCATGATCCCCAGAAGATCCTGCGTCGGAGGAGTCATGTACACGGGGCCTTTGAAGCCGTGGCTGACCAGCCTGGGCAAAAGCCCGCTATGGTCCATGTGTGCATGGGTGATCAGAACAAAATCGAGATTCTCCGGATCATACGGCTCCATATCCAGATTTCTGTCCTCGATCTCCCGGTTTCCCTGATGCAGGCCACAATCAATGGCAAAGCGCACCTCTCCGGCCTGCACGACATAGCAGGAACCGGTAACGGTTTTAGCGGCTCCAAGGCAACGTATCTTCATCACTCCTCCTTGTGTTCAGACCGATCCGGCTCGTCCTGTTTCAGTTCGTCGTCAGAACCTCTTCACCCTTGTTCTTGACCTGCATGGATACAAGGACCTGGCGTCCCTGGTCCGACTCCTTCCATTCCCTGAAAAAAGCCTCCCATTTCTCAAATCCAAGAATCCCTGTCTCAAGCTGGGTCTCATGCAGACTGGACCAGACATTGAACAGGGCCAGTTCGAGCTGAAACTCGGCCTGATCAAGAATCTGCGGGACCATTCCCATGGGATACTTTTTCCCGTCATACTGGTCGCGCAAAAAGTCGACAATAAAGGCCCGGCATTTTTCGGGGGAAAGAATCTCTCCGTCCATGCGCTCTGCCAGCTCTCCCAGTTCACGATACTCGGCATGGATTCTGTCCTTCTGTGCAGAAGTCAGCTCAAGACGTATCTCGCCGTCCTGGTCCTGCACAAAATAGAAACGAAGCCAGTGTTCAAACATAAACACCCTGGTTACATCCGAAAGGGCCGTGTTCTCACTACTCATACTATCTCCCTGTCATTTCAAGACGTTCCATCTCATTCAACCAACCAAACCGCTTCTATCCATACTTTGTCCAAAAAGCAATTTCCTTTTTTATTGACATTAAAAATATATATGTTTAACTGCAAGTTCTATGTTATTACAACAAACTGTATGGAGGCAACAATGGAAGACTATTTGAAGCAGGCTTTGGAAATCGTAAAGGCACAGGCAAGCGTTCGCACCATGACCGAAGAAGAAATCACTTCGATGGTCAAATCCCTGGCTGATGGGATTCGGGCTGTCGCTGACGGAAAAGTCGCAGACGAAGCCGCCGCAGAACCTGCGGTCGATCCCAAGAAAGCGATTCGGGAAAAAAGCGTAATCTGCCTTGAGTGCGGAAAATCTTTCAAGGTGCTTACTAAACGCCACCTGGCATCCCACGACCTGACCCCAGAGGAATACAAAGCCAAATGGGGATACAAAAAAGGCACCTCCCTCGTAGCCAAGTCACTGGCCAGAGACCGGAGAAAGAAGATGCAGGAAATGCAGCTTTGGACAAAGAGACGATCCGCACAGAAGAGCTAGCCTGAATTTCGGAATTTTTTTCCGTTCTAAAAAAAGCATAAAGGCAAGCTTTCAGCTTGCTTTTATGCTTTTTTTTGTCCCGCGTATCCTGCGTAACTCTGGGCAGTCTTGTTTTCCGACAAAGATCCAATCAGGGAATGTTCTGCTGTTCTTCAAGAATCTGCCTGGTCTTGCAAAGGTGAATCTGCTCAGGTCCTGCACCGGGAATCACGCTTCGAATCAGGGCAAGGGGATTATGGTATCCGTTGCGCCAGTCAAAAACGATCCGGTCCGAACTCTCGCCGGGCATGACCAGAGGACGCAGATCAACAATCCTGACTTTACCCTTTTTCGTGGTTTTCTCGATGGGAAATGTGTCCCGGGAAAGAAATGTCTCCCACGCCGCGGCAAACCCCGGATGATCCACATGGAGGGTATATTCTTCCATGACGGCCTGCGGCTGTTTTCGTGCAGAAGAAAGACGTTCGGCTCTGAAAGCGTGCATCCCGCCTGGCAGCTGTCCCTCAAGAGCGCGCACGAGATCTTCTGTTTTCCATGCCTCACGCAAGTGGATATTCACCCACTCCTCCCTGCTTTCCACTCCCACGGGAAGGGCCATGCCAAAAGACAGAAGGGGAAGAGGATGGAAGCCGGCCGAAAACGAAAGCGGAAGCCCCATCCTGCGAAAAGCCCGCTCAAAAATCCGCTGCAACTCCAACTGGCTCAGAAAGCGGCTTTCCCCCATCTTTTCATACCAGATTCGGTAGTGCGCCTCTTTGACGATCAGGTCTGCAGGCCCGCACTGCTCGACCGCCCCGGGCTGATGGGATTGATCACGCTCTGCAAAAGTGACCACCGGACGAATTTCCTCGGCAGCACTCTGCAGCTGGAGTTCGCTTTGCCGTTTATCAAAGGAGCATACGCCACAATTGGAACAATCATCATAACGGCAGTCGCCGGTCAACCGTCCATTCAACGCTTTTTTCAGTTCCCGCCGCAGAAACGAGCGGCTGACACCGCTGACCAGATGATCCCAGGGCAAGCCGGCATCGACATCCCGGGCCTCAAGAAAAGGTCCGGGAAGAACCCCTTCCTCATTCATGGCCTCCAGCCATTTTTCCAGATCCAGATGATCAGTCCAGCTGGTAAAGAGAGCGCCCTTTTGAAAGGCCCGTTCCACGACCGGGGCCAGTGTCCGGTCTCCCCGGGAAAAAATCCCTTCGAGAAAACTCATGTGCGAGTGGTGCCATTTGAGCTTCAGCCATTTGTGCGGCCGGATGATCTCCTTGAGAAATCGAATTCGGTCCTCGACTTCTTCGACACTGAGCTGCCGTTCCCACTGAAAAGGGGTATGCGGTTTGGGGACAAAAGGGGATACGGCAGCGGTAACCTGCAACCTGCGGGCATTGGGGCCGGCAGTTGCCCGGACCTTGAGACAGAGGTCCAGTATTCCCCGAAGATCCTCCTCGGTTTCCGTGGGCAGTCCGATCATAAAATACAGCTTGACCGACTGCCACCCGAGAGAAAATGCCTGTTCGGTGTGGGCCAGAAGATCCTCTTCCCCGACCCCCTTGTTGATCACGTCCCGTAATCGCTGGCTTCCGGCCTCCGGAGCAAGGGTCAGTCCGGTCCGCCTGATGCTGCCCATCATCTCCATGAGTTCACGGCTCACGGAACCGACTCGAAGAGAAGGAAGGGACATGGAGACCTGCTCGGACCTGCACCTTGAATAGGTCTCCCGAAACAGGCCATCCAGGGCGGAGTAATCCCCGGTACTCAGCGAAAGAAACGAAAGCTCCTCACACCCGGTCTGATTCAGGCCGCTTTCGATGGCCTTCGTCAAGACCTCCGGGGAGCGCTCCCGAACCGGTCTGTAGATCATTCCGGCCTGGCAGAATCGACAGCCCCGGGTACACCCCCGGGCGATTTCCACAGAAAATCGATCGTGGATCACATTGCCGAACGGAACGATCTGCGCTTCGGGAAACCCGAGTCCGTCCATATCCCGGACGAGCCGTTTTTCCGCTCTCGCATACTCCGAAACCAGGGGCACGAGTTCCCGGCCAGGCTCCTGAAAAGCGTAAAACGACGGGATATACACCCCGGGAATGGTCCGCAGTTGTTCGAGCAGCATTGCCCGGTTCCACCCGGAGTGCCTGGCCCGGGCCACATGCCCGAGAATCTCCGGCAGAATTTCTTCTCCATCCCCGAGAACCATGGCATCGAAAAACGGGGCCACCGGCTCTGCGTTGAAGGTGCACCCTCCCCCGGCGAGAATCAGAGGGAAGGATTCATCCCGATCCGCTGCCCGCAAGGGAATCCCGGCCAGGTCGAGCATGGCCAGAATGTTGGTATAACACAGTTCATGGGTCAGACTGAAGGCCAGACAGTCCAGAAAAGAAAGCGGAGTATCAGATTCCAGGGTCGAAAGCAGAGCTTTTTTTTCCTTAAGAATCCGGCACACCTCCAGGGAAGGCATGAAGACCCGCTCAGCCCAGAACCGCTGGTCCGCATTGACATGATGGTACAGGATACGCTGGCCGAGGTAGGACATGCCCACCTCGTAGACATCCGGAAAAGCCAGCCCGACCCTGGCCTGAACCGTGTCGGTATCCTTGTGAACAGCATTGACCTCGTTACCGAGATAGTGACTCGGACGGGGAAAAAGAGGGAAAAGGGGTCGCATTGACATGGTGCACTTCCAGTACTCGGCAAAGAGTGGGAAAGACTGATCATAAAAAGGGACGCAAGGGGCCTTGTTAAGCCCCTTGCGTCCGCGGCAAAGCGTTTTCTGCCGAAGCAGTGGCTCTACTTTTTCAGAAGGTGGCTCAGGTCGGAGATATTTCCGCCGCCCTGCCCGGCCATTTGGTCCAGATTTGACATCCCACCCGGGGAGGAAAGGGTCAGATTGGTGGTCGCTTCCAGATATTTGGTTTTGAGTTCCTCGGGAATGGTTTTGTATTCATAGAGAATATGCTTGAAGGAAATTTCTCCGTCGATCTCCTGCTCAAAAGGGTAGCCAAAAGGCAAAAGCAGCATCTGCATTCCACCCTGCTGGGTGGGAACGGTCTGCAGCATTGCGGGATCATTGATTTTCCCCCCTTCCAGGTCCCACTTCCCCATGACCATCTCACCATTGACCAGTTTGACCAGCCGAATATCATACGCCATGCAAATCTCCTCCGTGGAGTGCTGTTTAACAATCCCGAAACGATCAGGACTTTTGATTACTCTGGAAAGTTCAATTTTCTAAGAGCAGAACCGTCCAGTGTCAAGGCAATCCCCGATCCGGGGTATCGGGTCCGAGGGCTATTCACGGTCGATTAATTTTGTGCTAAAGCCTGCGCTTTCAATTGCAGCCACGATCATACTTCAGGGAGTCTCGATATGAATACTCTTGATATCATATTTCTGGCCATTCTCGGCGTAATGGCCATCAGGGGATTTTTCAGGGGACTGATCCGGGAAATCGCCTCCATCCTCGGCCTGATTCTCGGTTTTTTCCTGGCCAACGAATTCTACATGCAGGGAGAAGAGGTGGTGGTCCGCCTGCTCGGCAATGTTGAGTACGCATCGGCCGTAAGCTACCTGACGATTTTCTTCGGGACAATCGTGGTTGTCTTCATTGTTGCCTCACTGCTCCGAAAACTTCTCAAGCTGGTCCTTCTTGGATGGGCGGACAGCCTCGGAGGGGGCATGCTGGGGTCCATAAAGGGTGGATTGCTCTGCTCGGTGATTCTCATCGTGCTGACGTCATTTTTGCGCCCGGGCACTCCAATGCTGGCCGAATCGAACGTCGCCCCGTACATCAAAGAATTCAGCGTGACCGTGGTTTCCTTTTTCCCCGAGGAAATCCGCAGGGAATTCACGCGCAAAAGTCGGTCCCTGGATACGCTCTGGAAGCAGGACTGGATCGAAAACTTCAACAAGGACAAGGAACGGACTCGTGAAAACAACTGAATCCCTGCGCGACCTGCGACAGGTCATTGACACCCTCCTGGGCCCGGATGGGTGCTCCTGGGACAAGGAACAGACCCCCAGATCCCTATGCGACTACCTGATAGAAGAATGCTTTGAACTGGTCGACGCCATCAGGTCTGAAAACAGCGCCGAAGTGGTCGAGGAACTCGGCGACGTCTTCTTTCTTCTGCTTTTCATTTCCAGACTGTACAAGGAAAGCCACGGAGTGACCCTGAGCGGGGTTCTGGATGAGAACGCTGCCAAAATGATCCGCCGGCATCCCCATGTCTTTGATTCTGTGACCTTCGCCGATCAGGAGGAGTTGCTGGCCAACTGGGAGAAAATCAAGCGCGAGGAAAAAAAGGAAACCGGTTCTGCCCCAAAGGGGACCTTCGACAGCCTCCCAGCATCTCTTCCCCCGCTGCTGCGCGCCTACCGGATCAACTCCAAGGCTGCCCGGGTCGGGTTCACCTGGCCCGACAACAAAGCCCAGGAGGAGAAGCTGGCTGAGGAATGGCAGGAATGGCTGCAGGCCCGAGCCGAGGGGGATCAGGCCCGCATGGAAGAGGAATTTGGGGACTACCTGTTCACCCTGACCGAATACGGACGCCGTAACGGAATCAAGGCCAACTCGTCGCTGCACGGAGCCAACCGAAAATTTCTGGGTCGATTCGAGCGCATGGAACAGCTGGCCCGGTCCCGGGGAATGGATTTCCAGGAGTTGTCCATGGAGGAAATGGACAGACTATGGGATGAGTGCAAGAAAGAAGGGGCCTAAAATCTTGCGCATATCTCCTGAAACACCTCGGTGAGAGTCAGTCCCCCCGTGTCAATGATTTCCGCATCCGGGGCCGGCTTCAGGGGAGCGATGGCCCGGGTGCGGTCCTGATTGTCACGGAGACGCATCTGCTCAGTCAACAGAGCCAGATCTTCCTCGCGGCCCATGGCCTTGAGCTGCTCCCATCTGCGCACGGCACGAACCTCCGCAGAAGCATCAAGAAAAAACTTGTACTGCGCCTCCGGAAAAACCACACTTCCCATATCCCGGCCTTCGGCCAGCAGAGAATGCGTCCTGCCAAGGGCCCGCTGGGCCTCCTTGAGCGCGGATCTGACCGCTTCAAGCCGGGCCATGTGCGAGGCCCACATCCCCACGGTTTCGGTTCTGATATCTGACGTCAGGGGGACATCGTTCACCAGCAGCACGGTCTTCGCCCCTGTTCCCTGCAAAGAGAAGCAAAGGGTTCCCAATACCGACCGGATACGGGCCGCCTCCCACTCCCAGGCCCCTTCGCCCAGGTTCCAGGCCACGGCGCGAAACATGGCTCCGGTATCCAGATAGGCAATCCCGAGCCGCTCGGCCACCTGCTGGGCCAGGGAAGTCTTCCCGACCCCCGAGGGACCGTCCAGGGTAACGATCATCGATTTATTTTCCACGCAACACCTCCTGCACCGCCTCCAGGAATTGCCTGTTTTCCCGCTCGTTACCGACGCTGACCCGCAGCCAGTCCGGCCTGTCATAGCTCTTCAGCGGCCGGATGATGATCCCCTGTTCCAGCAGGGCCTGAAAAAGGTCGTCTGCCGGGCATGGAGGTTGAAACATCAGAAAATTTGCCTGGGACGACAGCACCCTGCAGTTACACTGCTCCAGTCCGCGAGTCAGTTCGGTGCGGCCCTGTCTGGTCACCTGCAGGGTCCGCTCCTGAAACTCCTTATCCCTAAGCACGGCCATACCGGCCTCTTCAGCCAGAATATTGACACTGAACGGCAAACGGACCCGAAGCATCAGGTCAGCCAGCCAGGCCGGCATGATTCCATACCCCAGCCGCAGCCCGGCCAGACCGAACATCTTGGAAAACGTGCGCAACACAACGAGATCCGCTCCGTTCTTCAGCAAAGGGAGCACCGTGTGGTTTTCCACCGGGTCGGCGAATTCAATATAGGCTTCATCGACAACAAGCAGCGCCTGCTCCGGCAGCTGTTTTTGCAGGGCCCGAAGCTCCTGGACCGGTGCCGCATACCCGGACGGATTGTCCGGCGAGGTGACAAAGACCAGCGCGGTATGTTCATCGACCAGCGCGAGCAGACCGTCCCAGTCGGGGCGCATATCTTCCCCAAGCGGGGCCTGACGCAGCTCCACGCCGCACAGTCCGGCCTGCAGAGCATAGATACTGAAGCAGGGGCAAAAGGCAACGATGTTATCCACTCCGGGCCGGGCCTTGATCCGGATCAGCAGGTCGATGATCTCATCGGAGCCGTTTCCCGCCACGATCATTTCCGGATCAACGGAGAGAAACCGGCCCAGTGCGGCCCGCAGGGCCGGATTTCCGGCCTGTGCATATCTAAAGGCCGATCCCGCTTTACGGGCCAGAACTTCCTGAACCACCGGGGAGGTCCCCAGGGGATTTTCATTGCTGGCCATCTTGATAACCTGGTTCAACCCGTAGCGGTCCCTGATTTCATCGATGGAAAGCCCGGGAGTATACGGCTTGAAATCAAGTACTTCCGGTCGAACAGACTTTCGAAGTTCCATATAATATCTTCCTTGGGAAACTATTTGATTGATGACAAAAAAAAAGCCCCTTGTCGGGGCGTTGCAATCATGTAAACGCCTTTCCTGTACGGCGGGGAGCGTTAGCTGAAATATGCCTTGTGGACAAGATGGTCTTCGAATCAGAAACTCTGCAGTTTCTTTCGAAATGAGCCGTCAGCCTGAAGCAGGGCCAGAAAAACACCCCGAGGGGTCTGCTCGGTATTCATGCCGTTGAGATTGTACCAGGCCAGCGCCACCTCCACACTCCCCCACTGCTCTTCCTGAACCCGGACATCTATTTTAAAGGGTTCCCCCATCACGAACTTCCGTTTTTCAGGAAGAAAAAATCCCTGCCGACCCAGAAAGTCATCACGCCAGATGGAGACGAAATCCTTAAGAGACCCCAAACGCAGCTGCATGAACTTACAACACCTCGCAGCGGATAAAGACCAGCAGCTCCTGCTTGGATACTTCCCTGCCCTTGTTCTTGAACAGCCACCCCAAAACCGGCACATCGGCGGCACCTGGTATCCGATTCTGACTGTTGGTCCTCGTCACCCGCTGAATACCCCCGATCACAATGGTTTCCTTGTCGTTGACAATAAGCTTGGACTGGATCCGCTTGCTCTCGATGGCAGGCTCTTCACTGGACGCGGACGTAGTGGCCGTATCGTCGTTGACCTCGATATCCAGAAGCAGCTTGTTGTCCGGGGTAATCTGAGGGGTAACCCGCAGCTTAAGCGGGGCTTCCTTGAACTCCGTGATAGTGTTCCCGGCATCATCCAGGGTATTGTAGGGAATCTGGGTGGTCTGCTCGATTTCGGCTTCCTTGTTGTTCAGGGTGACCACTTTTGGTGAGGAAATTGTTTTGGAAATTCCGGTGGTTTCCCCCAGTTGAAGTTCCATATCCAACGCAAAAAGATCTTCTCCCATCACCTTGGCAATATTTCCCGTCACAGCAAAGTCGGTTACAGCCGTAGGCAGATTCAACCCGCTGAGCTCCACGCCATTGCTCCATTGCTCCCCGGCCAGATTCGCTGCCGTTTCCGGATCGTAGGATCCGCCCCACTTCAGGCCGAGGTTGCGCTTGAACTCATCCGTTGCATATACGATTCTGGCTTCAATGCGTACCTGTCGTTCCGGACGATCCAGCTTTTCAAGGACCCGACGGATCTTATCCAGCTGGGTTCCGGTATCGGAAACAATAAGGATGTTCGTTCTCGAATCCGGGCTGACCTTTCCTCGCGGGGATAGAAACTCGCGAACCTTTGATTCCAGTTCGGCTGCGGTACTGTAATTGACCTGGATATAGGCGGTCTCCAGCGGGGCCAGATTTTCCAGGCTTTCCTGAGCTTCAAGGGCGGCCTCACGGGCCCGCCTGAACTGGTTGCGCTCCTCCTCGAGCTTCTTTGCCGTGGCGATACGCATGATGTTTCCTTTGAGCACCATCCCGAGTCCCTTCTGCAGCAGTATGAGATCAAGGGCGTGGTCCCAGGGAAGGTCCTTGAGCTTCAGCGAAATGGTTCCGGTCACGCCCTGATCAAGGATAAGATTATATCCGCTGACTTCGGCAAGGAGACGCAGCACGTGCTCAACATCCGCATCCTGAAAATCAAGAGAAACGCGACTTCCCGTATAACTGCTTTTCATTCCCGGAAAGAGGGTGTTCAATTCCTGCAGATGATTCCCGTCGCCCTTAAGGGCGGATTTTGCAGAATCCCCCGAGCGATGTTCAGAATCTGCAGGAACAGGGATCGGTTGCAGGGAGGTGGAAGAAGTATGCAGTGTGATCAACACTCCCTCAGGTGAAGAAATGATCTGCATGGGAACCCGGTTCTGAACCGAAAACAGCAGTTCAGCCCCATCGGATCCATTCCTGAGCAAAACCGACCGGGCTTCCGTGGAAAATTTATGCAGCTTGTACAGCTTGGCGTACCAGGCGGGCACGGAAACATTCGGAAGGAGAATTCGAATGCGGTCGTCCCCGGCCGGAAGCGGCAGGGGCTGCAGGCTGGTATCAGCCTTGAGACGCACGAGGAGGTGTCCCTGTTCATTTTGTGTGAACCCGATGTCCCGAACCGTGGCCTGCGAGGATTTTTCGGTATCAACAACCGGTTCCGAGGATCCGGAGCGATCCGGTAAAAAATACACACGAAGAATGTCCGGACTCGGCCTGGAAAACATAAACTGAAAATTACCCGAAAGCATAACCTGAAGAGAGGCGACACTGCCGGAATCCGATCCGGAAGGGTCACCGGCCAGAGACAGGATCAGCCCTGTTCCCTTTTCCGGAAGATGAAGTGCGGGCAGAGCAGGACTGAATGCGAGACGCAGAGTTTTCCCTTTAACCTGCGGGGAAACATCGGTGCCGGCCGGAACAGGGAGCGAGAGAACCGTATGCTTTCCGGAGACTGCCAGATCAACCCGGCCACCTTCCCCGATCTGTTCCGGTTTCCAGGAACCGGTTGCCGGCGAGGGCGAAGGAGAATCCCCCGGGGTCGCCTGCTTCGCGGTGTGCAAGTCAGGACCTGCCGGGCCAACTCGTCCCGCAGAACAGCCGCTGAGCGCACTAAGGACAAACAGCACACACAACAACACCGGGAAAAATCTCATTCCCACCTGATTTCTGCCTGGGGTCATCATTGTTTTTTCCCATCTCCGGAATATAATTTCAGCACGACATCACGTTCCTTCTCTTCGCCGAACAGTGTCACATAGCGCTCACGAACGGAAACCAGATCCTGTCCGATCTTTTCCACGGTCCCCTGCCGTTTTCCCACAACCATTCCCGTGCGGAGAATAAACCCCTTTCCGTCCGGCAGCTCAACCATGGCCATGGCCGAGTCCGGAGCATCAGCATTCCAGATGATCCCCTCCAGACGCAGTTCCCTGACCTCGACCTGTTCCAGAGGTGTCCTGGGCCGGTCTCCCTCCGTTGAGGCGGGGGGCAGACGTTCCTCAGCGACCTTACGGATAAACGGCAGAAAAGGATCGGGCTTTCCGGTGGAATCGTACACATAGGGCGAAGGGGTGATCCAGGATGGGACATCTTCCTCCAGGTCCGCTGCATCACCCCCGGAACCCGAAGCCGGTGCGGCCAGGACGGGAATACTGCAGGCAAAAAAAAGCACTCCCACAACACATACAAGACAAAAGAACCGGAGCGATCGCCCCTCCTGTCCCTGTTCGTCGGCAGCACCATGCCGGCATATCTCTTCCGTTACGGAACAACGTCCCCGTAGTTTGTTGACGTTCCGATCAGACCGGCCGCTGCCTGCCTGGAGGACAGATCTGAAAAAACTCATTTTTTCTTTCCTTTCTTGGCCGCTTCCCTGGCCTTGATCTCCGCCTCGCTCAAGGACCGGTAGACCATAAGGGTGGTATCTGCGACCAGGGTCACCCCGTTCTCTTGCTGCTGCGGCTGCAGCACGAGCCTGGAAATGGTTACCAGTCGGTCGAGATGCGACAATCTATCCAGATACCGCATCATATTTTGAAACTGCCCCTGAATCCGGAGACTTACGGAACGGGAGGCGTAAAAGTCCTTCTGATTCTCCTTTCCAGGGCTGAACAGAAGGAAATCAACTCCCTCGTCCTTGCCCAGTTTTTCAAAAGATGCCAGGAGCGTTTCCAGAGCCTGGGTGTCTTCCGGAAGCAGAGCCGAGGCCAGAAGAAAAACTCGTTCATTCCGCTCGTATTCCTTTTGCACAACCGGCAGCTTCAACGCAGCTATCCGGTAGGCGGCGATATTCGCCTCGATCTGAGTAATCTCTTTTTTCAGAACATCAATGCGCTTCAGGCCGGGGCCCAGAACGAAATACCAGAACAGCCCGCCTATGAGAACGGTAACCCCGACGCCCAACAGGACCTTTCGGAGTGACGTCAGATCATTATAACGATCCAGCACCGAACTTTTAGCCATTGTCCTTCTCCGGGGACGGAGCCGGTCCGGCCATCACGTTGACTGTAAATTCCACGAGATCAAATCCCTGAACGGTTCTTCGGGAGGTACGCCTGGTGACCACCCCGGAAATGAATTCTGATCGGCGCAGCTGCTCCACATAGGAAGCAAAAGACTGGTTGTTCAACGCGACCCCTCGAATATCCATGCGTCCGTCTGCCCCCAGGGAAAAAGCCTCGAACCAGATCTTTGCCTCGGGCATCCTGCTCACCAGAACATCAATGTAGCGCACGGGAAGACTCTGCTTTTCCCTAATCTCCCGGATAACCTGAATTTTGCGCTGCACCTCGGCCAGTTTCCTCTTCAATGAATTGACCTTGGCCACCTTGGTAAGCAGTGTGGCCCGAACCGCTGTTTTGGCCGCCTTGTCCCGCTCCAGGGAATCGATAGTGGAATTCATCCAGAACAGGGAACTTCCGATGCCCGAGAGAATAAAAAGCAACAGCAAAGCCCACAACCAGATTTCTTTGCGGGCATTGGTCACCTTGACCCTTTTCTGTCGTGGGAGGAGATTGATTCTGATCATGACGGCTCGCCTTATCGTACCTGCTGTTTACGACCGTTTGCCGCTATGGACAAGTTCGCGCAGAGCCAGACCGGCTGCTACGGCAAACTGCGGTCCGGTCTGCTTCAGATAGTGCCTGTCGAACTGATTGTCATCGACCAGAATATTTCGCCAGGGGTCGAGATACTCCACGGTCAGCCCGAGTTCCTCTGCGAGAACGTCCTCAAGGCCGGTCACCAGACTTCCCCCACCAGACAGCAGAAGCCGGTTCGCCAATCTGGCGTCGGGAACCAGGGACTGATAAAAACCGATCAGCCTGCGCAGTTCTTCCACCCAGTTCAGTACTGTTGCACGTACCTGGCGCCGCGCACCATCCCTGTCCTTTCCGGTTTCTCCCGCATCTCCGGCGACCTTAAGCTTTTCAGCCTCAACCCGACTGACATTCAAAGAGCGAGCCAGGTCCTGGGTCAGGTTTCGCCCCCCAAAAGGCACCTCGCGCAAAAAAAAGGGGTGTGCCTGCCAGTATACGCTGAATATGCTCTGCTGCGCTCCGATATCCAGCAGGTACACCGGCTCCTCAAGAAGTTCGGGATAATTAAATTCGAAACAGTTGTTCAGGGCAAACGCGTCCACGTCCACGACGGAAAGTGAAATACCCGCCCGGTCCAGGGTCTGCTCGAGCCCGTGGACCACTTTCTTTTTGCTGGCCACCAGCAGGACATCGAGTGCCTCCTCTGCCCCGCCCTGCCCCACAACCTGATAGTCAAGATACACGTCACTGACATCAAAGGGGATGTACTGCCGGGCTTCCTTACGTATTGCCGCATCCAGTCCCTTATCCGAAGGGGGGTGCAGGGAGACCCGCTTGATGATCACGTCGTGCCCGGCCATAGAGGAAACCACGACCCGGTCCTTGAGCCCGAGGCGGTTCAACATCACACGTAACGCACCACTCACCGTTTCTGCCTGATCTTTGCCGTCCAGAGGACGGACCATTCTCCCCATGGACGTCAGGCGGACCTTCCTGCCCTCGGGAGCAACTCGGACGACCTTCATCCAATCCGTTCCCAGATCAAGACCGCAGACCGGATTCTTTTTTTGGAACAGTGAAAAAACCGCCACGGCATCTCCAAAAATGATCATTTTAAAAAGCCCCGCCTGAGGCGGGGCTTTTTCCTTCAAAACAGCCGAACGTCATTCGGGACGAACTGTCAGAACCGGCATGGGAGCACTTTTGACAACCTTTTCCGCAACCGATCCGAACAGAATTCTATCGATCCCCTTACGCCCGTGCGTTCCCATGACGATCATGTCCACCTTGGTCTGATCCGCGTATGCCAGTATTTCTTCCGCCGCATATCCGGTGGAAACATGGCCCTCGGCCCTGGCCCCGGCAAAATGTTCCTCAATGAATACGTCCATGGACTTCTCCGCTCCGGCCACGATTTCTCCCACAAAATTCTCGATGGAGGTCGGAGGAACATGGAACCCTACATACTGCGTAAGAGAAGGTGCGACATAGAGAACCTTGATCTCGGCCTCGAAGGCCCTGGACAACGTCAGCACGTAATCAACAACCTGCTTGCTCGTATCCGAAAAGTCAACTGCGCATAGAATCTTCCTGATCTGAGCCATAGCTACCTCCTGAGTAAGAATTGATTCATCAAACAGAGCTGATACCAATGCCGAAAGAGTCTTTGAACCGAAACAGCCTTCAGGCCGAATCAGTCACTCCAGAACATCGAACCGCTCGAAACGCATGGTCATTCCGGCCCGTCCCTGCGTAGCGGAACGAAGCGCGGTCGAAAAACCGAACAATTGTCTAAGGGGAGTCAGCGCCTGGATAATTTTTCTTCCTCCGCTGTCAAACATGTTTTCAATCTTGGCCCCGCGTGCGCCGAGCAGGGAGATACTTTCACCCACAAACTCATCCGGGGCAAAAACCTGAACCCACATCAAGGGTTCCAGCAGAGCAGGCTCCGCATCGGGAAGAATGTTTTTCAGCGCATTCACCGCAGCCATTCTGAAGCCGAGCACGGTTCCCTCATGCCCGGGATCCCGCAACCCTTTCACCCTGACCCGAACATCCAGCACGGGATGCCCTCCGATCACCCCGGCCTGAAGAGCGTCAACAATTCCGTCGTACACTCCTTCAACCAGTGAAGGCGCCCATTGCTCCCGGTCGACTTCCATGATGATTTCATTTCCCTTTCCACGCTCCCCGGGTTCCACCTCCAGGCTGACCCAGCCAAAATGAAGCTCATCCCCAAGAGTGCGTCGAAACTCTCCTGCCCCCGCAGCGCCGGTCCGAATGGTCTCCTGATAGACCACCTGGGGCTGTCCTGCCCTGACCGGAACATGATATTCCCTCAGCAATCGATCCAGGACAACCTCCAGATGCAGCTCGCCCATACCGGAAAGCATTATCTGTTCCGTATCCACATTTCGTTCGCTCAGCAACGTAGGGTCTTCCTGAAGCAGTTTTTCCAGGGCCGACTCCAGCCTTTCTTCCTCCTCGGAATTTTTCGCCTCCAGGGCCAGCGTCAGGACTGGCCTGTACTCACTGATACGCTCAAGGAGCAGGGCATCATCCGCAGAGCACAGGGTATCGGCGGTTCTGGTCTGCTTCAGCCCGACAACAACGACGATCTGACCGGCAGTCCCCTGCTCAATTTTCTCCTTGTGCCCGGCATGGGGGCGGTACAGCCTCGCCACACGTTCCGTGCAGCCCTGCGTGGCATTGTACACACTATCCCCTTCCCGAAGGGTTCCGGAATAAATCCGCAGCAGGACCTGCTTTCGACCTTTTTCCATGAAGACCTTGAACGCCAGGGCTGACAGGGGAGCCCCGGGTGCGACGTCGAATCGCTTTTTCTGTCTGCTGACGGGGTCCACTCCTTCGGCAGCGGGGACTTCCAACGGGGAAGGAAGATAGGAAACAACCCCGTCCAGCAAAGGCTGGACGCCTATATTGCGCAAGGCGGAACCGCAAAAAACAGGGACAAATTTCAGGCCGATGGTCCCTTGACGGATAACGGACCGAAGGTGGTCCGGGGAGACCTCCTTCCCCTCAAGATAGGCTTCAAAAATCTCTTCATCATGGTCCGCCAGAGTTTCCAGAACACGATTATGCCATGGTCTGACCCGGGCCAGTTCCCGTTCATCAAGGGGAAGCCGTTCAAATTCAGCCCCCCTGGACGACGAAGAAAAAATCAGTTTTTCCATTTGCAGCACATCGACGACGCCGGTGAAGTCAGCACCCTCTCCCAGGGGAACCTGCATCACCAGGGGCTCCACTCCCAACTTTTCGCGCATGGAATCGAGCACCCCTTCGAAATCCGCACCCGGGCGATCCATCTTATTGATAAAGGCCAGCTTTGGGATATGATATTTCTCGGATTGTCGCCAGACGGTCTCGCTTTGCGGCTCCACCCCGCCAACAGCGCAAAAAACACCGACCACTCCGTCCAGAACGCGCAGGGCCCTGTCCACTTCGACAGTAAAATCCACATGCCCGGGGGTGTCAATGATGTTGAGCGTCACCCCCTTCCATGCAACGGTCGTACACGCCGAACCGATGGTGATCCCACGTTGCTGCTCTTCGGGCATGAAATCCATGGTCGCATTTCCGTCATGGACTTCCCCCATCCTGTGAATCCGATTGGAATAAAAAAGTATTCTCTCCGTAAGGGTTGTCTTTCCGGCATCAATATGGGCAATGATCCCCAGGTTGCGGAGCGATTCAAGAGAGCGATCACTCTTCAATGTCGTCACGGATACCCCCCTGCTGTGTTACGAAAAAAGTCGGATCGTCACGTACTCGAACATTGCCGGATGCAGCTGCGGCCAGATCCAGGCCCCCTCCTGTCCGGGGCCAAGGCAGAGCTGTGCAGAAACGGGTTCGGAAGTTGCCGGGTCGGGATGAAGAAAAAGATCGCACTCTCTCAAAAAGAGCTTGTCTCTGGAACACTGCACAGCATCAACCCCGGCGGGAAGACGCTCGACGACAGATCCGCACTCAACTCCGCCGACCACAAATGTCGCCCCGGGATAGGCCCCGGCCAGAAAATCCCAGTCCCACGCCGAAACATCATCGCACAGCACATGAATTGTACCGACCCGTCCTTGAGTTCCCACTCTGTGTACAGGGATGTCCACCTCACCCAGCCCGGCTTCGACAACGGAGGAAAGGGTTCCAAGGACAAGAATCGCTCCGTGTCCGCCAGTTTCCTGCGCAAAACGGATCGTGTCCAGCATTTCCTCAGCCGGACATTCTCCAAAACTCTCCAGACCGGCCAGTTCCAATCCGGCGAGTATCCCGTCCGGAACAGGGACTTTTCCGGTCTCACGCAGTACCACGACTTCCCGGACCCCGGCCCAGAGCGGATAAACGCATCCGGCCAGAACAGGGCCGGGAGAAAGAAACCCGTTTCCTGCCAGGACCAGCGTCCAGTCCATGGCAGTTCGTTCAGTCACAAGCCGCCCACCCTGCCGCCTGATACTCCGGGCTGTAGCGACATCTCCGCCCGGAATCCCGCTGACGGCTGCGTTCCAGGCTATATTCTGTTTGAGACGTGATCTCGTTGCAGCCCCGACCCGTTCATAGGCAGCAGACAACTCCTGGTCCGCAAAGCGGTATTGTTCTACACGTTCAGATAAAAAGATGGTCATGATGCTTTCCCTGATTCGACTCCGGCCATGCGTCTTTTAAAAATTGTAGATGAATCATAACGTTAAGATCTTCATTTATTCAATAAAAAAAAGCGGCTTAAGCCGCTTTTTTTTATTGAATCCAGACAAGGAGCAAACCCGGGCCCCAATGAAACACCTTTTGCGTGAACCCTAAAGCCAGTCGAAATACTGTTTCCAGGATCCGTTTTCCGCCTCCAGGCTACGAGTGGAGACGGCCTCCTGATGCTTAAGATAAGCCACCTTTCCCCTGGCCATGGCATACTCCCGAACATCTTCAATCTCCGGAAACTCTTCGGCAACAAAAGAATACCTTTGCCAGGCAGCTTTATATCTTTTCGTGCGCCAGTAGAAATCGGCAACGAAAATTTCATATTCAGCCTGATGTCTCCGACATTTGACGATATATTCCTGGGCCTGGACGGCATACGGTGTCCCGGGATATGTTTCCACTACCCGCCTGAAATACTCAAGAGCCTCCGCTGTCGACTGCTGCGGAAGATCAATGGTTTCGAATTGTTTGTATCCGGAAAGCCCGATCTGAAAAAGTACGTAGGGAATCGCTTCATGCCGTGGATGTAATGCTTCAAACTCCATGTATGTTTCAGATGCCGCTCGGAATTGCTCATCCAGAAAATAGGCATCACCCAATTTGAGTTCCGCTTCAGGAGTAAAGGGACTGAACGGATAACGATCTTTGAGCTTGGTATAATACTCAATGGCGTTTCCGTATTCCTTGGCCTGCATGGCATCATTACCGGCTTCGACCAATTCTCTGGCGGTGTCCTCGGGAGGGGTCAGAAAATAATAGTCGATAACCCCGCACCCCGAATTAAGGGCCAGGAAACCGACAACAACAAGACAGCGAACAATATTTTTAATCATCAAAAGATTCCAGATAAATGCTTGCGCTATTGGCGGCCGTGGCTCCATCACCAACAGCAGTGGAAACCTGTCGACACAGCTTGGAGCGAATGTCACCAGCCGCGAAAATGCCCGGAACATTTGTCCGCATCTCCGTATCCGTGACCACAAACCCACACTCATCACAGTGGACATCGGCCGGCAAAAAATCTGCCTGGGGATCATGGCCTACAAACACAAACGCACCGTCGACCTCGACTTCCGTTTGTATTTTGCTCTGAACGTTCTCTGTCAACAGCGAGGTCAGAGTGTTCTCCCCCTGGAAGGCACGCACAACAGTGTTGTAGTGAACTTCAATCTTGGGTTCGGCCAAAACCTTATCCTGGTACATCTTGATGGCCCGAAATTCGTCCCGTCTGTGTATTAAATGAATTTTCTTAACAATCTTGGTAAGATAAAGAGACTCTTCCAATGCAGAATCTCCACCACCGATACAGGCCACAACCTGATCACGATAAAAATTGCCGTCACAAACGGCGCAGTAGGAAACACCTTTACCGGTCAAACGGGATTCGCCGGGAACATTGAGACTGCGCCACCTGGCGCCGGTACATACGACAACGACTTTGGAAGCTATCGATTCTTCGCCGATCTGGACCTGATGACCTTCGCGTCCGACACGCAGCCCATCAACCTGCTCCCCATAGGTGTCAAAAGAAAAACTTTTCAAATGCTCGGCAAAACGGTCGGCAAGCTCAAAACCCATCAACCCCTCAGGAAAACCTGGGTAGTTATCTATCCGTTCGGTGGAAAGAACCTGGCCTCCAGGAGCAAACGGCTCCACCCAGGCCAGGGATCTGCCGGCCCGCAAAAGATAAAGGGCGGCCGTCATTCCTGCCGGTCCGCCCCCGATGACGATAGCGTCATACCGTTTCATCTTTTAAAGGGCCTTCTCGGAAATCATCTGCTTCAGGCTGGCCTTGGAAACAGCGCCGGTCAACTGCTCGACCACTTCCCCGCCCTTGAACAGAATGAGTGTCGGGATGGCCCGAATTCCATACTTCCCGGGAGAACTCGGGTTTTCATCAACATTCATTTTCAGAATCTTGAGCTGGCCGGCATACTCCTGAGCCAACTCTTCGACCACCGGGGCAATGGCCCGGCAGGGTCCGCACCAGGGGGCCCAGAAATCAACCAGTACGGGCAGATCACACTGCAGTACTTCAGCTTCAAAGGAGCTGTCCGTCACTTGATTAGCCATCATATTCTCCTTGTTTGAAGTGGCACGCGACCTTACATCACATGCTCCGGTTATACGTACAATCGTAATTCGAGTATGAAAAAAACAAGTAGTTGCCACGTGCCCCCCTGTCAAGCAACGGAGGACGGAGACCGGCCCTTTTCAGGACGCAGCGACAAAATCATCCGGAATGGGACGCCCTCGCGGAATCGCTTCAAGGTCCAGACCATGGCGATATCCGAGCGATCCAAGAAGAAACCCGAGATAGGCCACCATGGCACCGTTGTCGGTACATAGTCCCGGACGAGGAAGGATCAACCGGACGCCCCTCCTGTCCGCCGTTGCCCCCATGATCTGTCTGATCATACTGTTGGCGGCCACTCCGCCGGCAACGTACAGGAATTCGGTTTCGGGAAATGCATCAAGGGCTCGCTCAATTTTGACCTGCAAAGTGGATGCAACAGCCCAGTTAAAAGAAGCACAGATCCTTTTCAACTCTTCACTCGCAACAAACTCCGGATCGAGAAAGGTATCCATGGCCGGCAGAATCAGATCACGGTGTTTTGCCACATAATTTGCCACAGAGGTTTTCAACCCGCTGAAACTGAAGTCGAGGTTATCGTTTTCCAGATAGGGACGCGGAAAAAGCGCCTCGTCAATACGTGCTCCCTGGGAGAGATCATCGATAAATCGACCGCCAGGATAAGGGAAATTGAGAAACTTTGCCACCTTGTCAAAAGCTTCTCCAGCCGCGTCATCAAGGGTCCTGCCGAGCAGTTGAAACGAATCAGGAGCAGTCATGCGATACACATGGGTGTGCCCGCCGGACACAAGAAGACCGAGAGCCGGAAAACCAAGTGGCTCCTCCAGCCCTGCAACCAGAAGATGAGCATGGAGGTGGTTGACCCCGATCAGCGGCCGATCCAGGGCCAGAGCAAGCCCTTTGGCAAACCCCAGGCCGACCAGAAGGCTGCCCAGCAGACCGGGGCCTCGGGCCGCTGCGATCAGGTCGATCTCCCCGCGGTGCACGCCGGCGTCCTTGAGAACCCCGGCCAGCAAAGGGTCGAGAAGCCGCAGATGCTCCCGGGAGGCAAGCTCAGGAACCACTCCGCCGAAAACGGAATGCATGGCGATCTGGGAGGAAACCCTTTCAGCGACGAGCTTGCCATCGCGCACCAGAGCCAAGGCGGTCTCGTCACACGAAGATTCAATACCGAGGCAAAGCATTATTACCCCTTGGCCTTCAGATATTCCCGAACCTTGAGTACATCATTGCGGGACCCGATATACAGCGGTACACGCTGATGCAGTGCTTCAGCCTCGATATCGAGAATCCTGTTGACGCCGTCCGTAGCCATTCCACCGGCATGCTCGACGATCATCGCCAGAGGAGCCGCCTCACACAGCAAACGCAGCTTACCATGTGGTTTTTTGGGCTCTCGGCTATCAGCTGGGTACATAAATATCCCACCATAAAGGAGATTCCTATGAAAATCAGCCACCAGGGATCCTATATAACGCAAACTATACGGACGCTTCAATGCATTGTTCGTAGATTTGAAATATGTTACTGCCTCTCTCACCGACTCGTCCCAATAGTGCCAATAGCTTTCGTTTACAGAATAGGTTTTTCCCTGTTCCGGTATTCGAATATCAGGGTGGGAAAGTAAAAATTCCCCTACACTGGGATCCAATGTAAACCCATGTACCCCATTACCTGTCGTATAGACCATCATGCAGGACGACCCATAAATGAAATAACCTGCAGCTACCTGCTCAGCTCCCTTACGCAGAGCATCTCCCAGAGTCACTCCCGGAATTGAGGCATCTTTTTTTCGATAAATACCGAAAATGGTCCCGATACTGACATTGGCATCGATATTCGAGGATCCATCCAGGGGGTCGAAGACCAGAATATAATCATCCTGGTCAAATGTATCAGGGATCTCGATCAGGTCAGCGTTTTCCTCCGACGACATGGCACAGAGTACCCCGACCTGCTGCATCCGGTAAATAATGACCCGGTTGGCAAAATCATCGAGTTTCTGGACCTGCTCCCCCTGGACATTGACGTCCCCGGTCATGCCCAGCACATCAACCAGGCCGGCCTTGGTCACTTCGCGGGAAATGATCTTGGCAGCCAGAATGAGGCCGTTCAAAAGGCGGGTCAATCTCCCCGTTGCCATGGGCATCCGCCCCTGGTGCTGCAAAATATGCTCAATCACCGTCACATGCTGCTTCACTTCGACTCCTGCTGATTTACATCGAAACGAGATAAACGATCCATTTGTTCCCAAAACGTCTGCCGATCCACGCGATATCATCCGTCCCTGCAGAAATCCGCCCCCGAACACCCGAGGCGACCATCTCCTTCCAGCTGCTATCAACCGAACCTGCCCCGTCGGCCACGTTCGCGCCAAGCCAGGCCGGAGCTCCGTCGGCAATAATGCCCAGACTATCCGGTGCAGGTGAGAATCCGGCCATCAGCTCCGGATCAAAACCGGCCACTAGCAGCCCCTGAAGCGTCGTCCCTCTGAAAAAGGGAGTGCCCAGAAAAACACGTACCCCATCCGCCCCGGAAGCGACGACCATACGCGTATCGCGATCCTTCCACTCATCCCCGTAGGCAAGAAGCCTGTCAACGGGAATCTCCGAAT
>Ga0102940_1000661_pt1 | contig 23314 bp, 15 predicted proteins | sample SalPonR2_C_D1_MG_FD_78215 | JGI IMG/M metagenome (GOLD analysis project Ga0102940, IMG submission 78215) | Salt pond soil microbial communities from South San Francisco under conditions of wetland restoration - Salt Pond MetaG R2_C_D1_MG | ecosystem: Environmental > Aquatic > Marine > Intertidal... | reverse complement strand
GGGATTAAAAGGAATAAGAGGAATAACGGGATTACGGTCAGAGGCAGGATAATCCAGTAACCCTGCGACGAAGGAGCATAATCCTCTTAATCCTGGAGAGGGTACCTGAATAGTTACTTATTTTTTTCGTTAGCACGGAGATGACATACAATGCAAAGAAAAAAGGCAACCTTTCAGCTCAGGGCGTTCTTGCCACTCCCGACACAGAGATGTTGATCATGATGATGGAGTCGTAAAAAACAAACGGCGGGAACAGTCGTGAGGACCGTTCCCGCCGTGTATGGAAAGGAAAGAAGTGGCTCGGGCTCGTTTGCGTGTCTATTCAGCCGGAGCGTAGTAGCACCGCTTGGGAGACATGACCCTGCCGTCCTTTTTCAGGTCGGCGATGACTTTGGAGACCTGCTTGGATTCGACACCCAGTTCTTTGGCGATGTCTCCGGGGCGAAGGGGCTTTCCGGCCCTGGTCAGTACGTCGAGAACATTGGATTCCATATTGTGCTCCTGTGGGGAAAGTTGTTTTCTTGTTGATAATAATTACTGTTTGCTTATTCAAATGTCAAGGATTTTATCGACTGCTTGACGGAAGAGGGAGGACCGGGTGAACATCGCGGCATGAATATGAAACGTATGACAGGTCTGGCCGGTGTGATTCTCCTGGTCATTACCGGAGCGGTATCGTTTGCGGCCTGGTATGTGCTGCACTCGGATCTGATTGACGATAAGATTACGGCCCTGCTGCAGCGACAGCTGGGAATGCCGGTCCGGGTGTCGGGGCCGGTGGATCTGCAGGTGTTTCCCGTGCCTGGAATATCCCTTGGGGATGTGCATCTGGGGGGGGACGGAACAGGGGGGCCGGGGGTGCGGGTCAGGCGGATAAGCGCTTTTCTGGAGCCGTGGCCGCTTCTGTCCGGCCGGGTTGTGCTTCGTGGATGCGACCTGGTGGGGCCGCAGGTTACGTTGCAGGGGGGGCAGACTCTCGCTGATGAAAAGGGGAGGCAGGGCACCTCGGAGAACTCTTCGTTCGGGAGCGCCACGTCCGGCATCGATTTCAGGAAGGTGCGGGTCCTCGACGGCAGTGTGGCCTGGACCGGGAAAGGGGGGACCATGGTCCGCCTCCGGGAGATTTCCATTCTTCCGGAAAGCACTGATGGAGAACGGGTCGGGCTGGCCGGCACGCTTCTGGTCGCATCGTCTGAAGATGGTCCGGTACTGGCTCAGGGAAACGTGCAACTGTCCTGCGTACCGCGTTTGGGAGCTCTGACGGCCCTTGAGGAGATGCGGTTTTCCTTTGTCGGCAGCGCCGGAATCAGCAGACTCCCTCTCGAGGTGCAGGGGGCCGGCAGGGTCGACCTGTCGGAACAGTCCCTGGGGCTTTCCGAATTGTCGGTACACAGGGAAGAACTCGAATTTCTGGCCGGGGTTCAGGCGGGAAGGAAGGGGGAGGAGTGGATCCTTTCCCTTAATGATCTGCGCCTGAACGGGCACCAGCTCCCGGGAGAGGTGATCCTGAGCACAACAGGAACCGATCCTCATGTGGCGGTCCGATGCGGGACAATGGATATTTCCCTGTGGCAGGATCTGTTTCAGAAAACGGAAAACGGCAGCAAGACCCCTCTGTTTCAGGGGATTCTCTACGAACTGACACATGCCCGGGGAAAACTGGATATTGCCGTGGAGTCGGTGCCGTGGTCCGACCTGGACCTGAAAGATGTCAGGCTGACCGGCTCCCTGGCCGGAGGAGAAGTCCGTCTTCGGGGCACAGGCCGCCTGCCGGGCGGGCAGGTCCGAGTCGACCTGCAAGGGCTTGCCTGCCCCGAGCAGATGACCGGGCAGGGCGACTTTGAACTTATGGACGCGACAGGAAAATCGGTGTTCACAGCCAAACCGGTGTTTGTGCTTGTTCCGGACAAGCTGGGAGTCCGGTTTGAGCTGGCTCCTGTCTCCGTTGCTGCAGTGAAGGGCGTGACGGGACGCTCCGGTGTAACAACCGGATGGCCCGAACAGGTGGGCGGCCACGGGACACTCGAGGCCGATGCATCGGGCGTGCGTCTCTCATTTTCCGAGTTGACTGCAGATGTGCTGACTCTGGCCGGGAGTGCACATCGTCCGGCCGGAAGCGCGGCCTGGGATGTGAACCTGGATTTTACGGACCAGGACCCTGGTCCGTTTTTCTCCGGCTTCAACATGGCTGCTCCGGATTCCGGGAGCAGAAACGAAAGGAGTACCGAACTGTTCCCCCGGGAGCTTGGTTCCGTGACTGTGCACAACCTTGCCCATGATGAGTTTCGAATCAACAAAGCGACTCTGACCGGTACCGGGAACGGTACCATGGTCCGGTTTTCCATAACTGGAGCTGCGTACGGTCGGTCGGTCCGGGGCTCGGGAGATATTGCAAAAGGTCCGGGCGGGATTCGAGTATCCGTTGCCGGGCAGGGAGAGATTCTGCCGGGGCGGACCCTGAAGGTGGAGGCGGCCGGCCTTCTTCAGCCGGGCAGGCACCGGTTCCTTGCCGAGAAGGTCGCATGGTCCCTGGTGCATGCCGGGGTGGAAGCCGGGACATTGACGGGCAGTGTCTCGGGTGTGGTGGACATTGCTGAAAAGCGGGCCGACCTGAAAATGTTTTCCGCGAAAGGGGATATTCTCGACTGTTCCGGCCCGATTTCCCTGGTTTGGAGTGCAGCTCCCGGGCTTTCGGGAAAACTGGACATCCGCTCCCTGAAACTGGTTTCTCTGCTGCAGGACTGGGGGCTCAAGCTGTGGCCCATGGCTGATTTTGAACTTCTTAACAATATTTCCGGAACAACTGCCGTTTCGCTGGATCGAACCCGGGTCCTGTTCGATATTTCCGGGGTCAGACTGGACAAGGACAGCACTGTTTCCGGAAAAGTGACCATCAGGCTGGATCGACCGGAAATCACCCTGGATCTGGATGCGGGGTACCTGAAACTGGACCGGCTGCTTCCCGGAGCACAGGACGGGAAAGACAGGAGGAAAAAGCCGAAGAAAAAGCGTCGCCTGGTGGTCAACGGGGGCATCCGGGCCCGAACCGTGGACTGGCGAAAGCTCCGGTTTTCAGATGCTTTCACCAGGCTTGCTCTTAAAGGCGGGACCCTGCATTTTTCGCCTCTTTCGGCAACCCTGCACGGGGGGCGGGTGAAGGGGGCAATTCTCCTGGACCTGCTTCCCGATCCTTCCCGGCTCGATGTTTTTCTCAACGGAAGCGGAGTGGAACTCGGCCCGTTCATGACGAGGGTGACCGGCAGTCCGAAGCTGACCGGAACCATGGACCTTGCTCTGGATATTTCCGGAACTCCCGGCGGCAGAGGCGGGTATCCGGGCGGCCTTGGTGGCACCATGCAGCTTGACGTCCGGCAGGGGAGCATCGCCCTTGAACAGGATCACCCCCAGGCCTTCGATGTCCTGCGGGGAAGTGGAAAAATCACCCGAGGCAGGCTCACCTGTCAGGATTTTTTCGCCACTTTCGGGAGGAGCACGGCAACGGGCGGAGCGCTTATCGACCTGGGCGGTCAGACTGTGGACGGGACCTTTGTGGTCGAAACACCTTCGGTTTCTCTCCTGGCATCCATACCGGTTCTGAACCGGGTCAAGACCCTGACCGACCTGTCCCGTCTGGGGTGGCCGTCTTTGACTTTTGACATCAGGGGAGACCTGATGAAACCGCAGATCGTTCTGGACAGGGAGCGATTGGCCCTTGATGTGGGCCGGGAAGTGGTCACCGCCCCGGTCACCGTGGGAGAACGGGTATTGGATGCAGGGAAGAATATCGTCGAGTTCGGGGGAAAAGCGGCCGGAAAAGTGGTCGAGACCATTGGCGGATTATTCGGTATGCAAAAGGAAGGCAAAAAGGAGACGCAGAACGGTTCAAGCACGGAGGAACCATGAAGGACAGGGAGCCGAGTCGCCCCAGGGAGCGGCAAATCACCGTGGGCAGGGAGCTGGTCAAGGTTCTGGAACAGGGCGTATTCACCGCCCGGGAACTTTCTCAGGAAGTGCATATTTCAGAAAAGCAGGTCGCGGAGCGGCTGGAAAAGGTGCGGCGAACCCTGCGCGGGAAAGGGCGCAAGCTGGTCGTGATTCCGTCCGAGTGCCGCAAATGCGGTTTTGTATTTGCCAAGCGGGACCGTTTGACCCGTCCCGGAAAATGTCCGGTGTGCGGGGGGGAGTCCATTAGCGATCCCGGGTTCTCGGTTCAGTGAGTGCCGGGGTTCTGGCGCATTCCATCCAGAATCTGTTCTTCCAGGATGCTGAGATCTACGGGCTTGGATATGTAGCCGTTCATACCTGAAGCCAGAAATTTTTCCCTGTCGTCCTTGAATGCGTGGGCGGTCATGGCGATAACCGGGATATCCGTCCTGCAGCAGCTGCCGGACCGGATGTGCTGCAGAGCCTCCAGGCCGTCCATCTCCGGCATCTGGATGTCCATAAGCACGCAGTCGAAAATGCGTTTCTCGAGAGCCTGCAGGGCTTCCAGTCCGGTCCCGGCTACGGCCACCTTGTGCCCTTTCCGCTCCAGACCGACCTTGATCATGGTCTGGTTGACGATGTTGTCTTCGGCCAGAAGGATGTGCAGAGGACGCGAGACCTGTATACCGGGGCGGGCTTTCTGTTGTATTTCAAGTCTGGTTTTTTCGGACTTCTCGACCTCCTGCAGCGGGACGCAAACCATGAATTCGGTTCCCTGTCCGGAAACGGAGTCCACCTGCAGGCTCCCCCCCATGAGATCCACGATCTGACGAACGATGGCCAGTCCAAGGCCGGTGCCCTGATATTTTCGGCTGTGGGACCCGTCGATCTGTGTGAACGTTTCGAAAATAGTATCGACTTTGTCCAAGGGAATGCCCACACCGGTATCCCGGATCGAAAGGAGCAGGCGTGACGTGCCGTCAACACTGGTCAGGGGGGAGGCGAGCACACGAACCTCTCCCGTATGGGTGAACTTCAGGGCGTTGCCCACCAGATTGAACAGAATCTGGCCCAGCCGTCCGGCATCGCCCAGATACCTTCTGTTCCTGCCTCCACTGATGTAGCAGTTCAGCTGCAGCCCCCGCTGCCTGGCATCGAACCTGAAAATGGCGCAGATGCCATCCACCATCTCTTGCAGAGCAAATTCCCTGGAGTCCAGCTCATATTTTCCGGCCTCGATTTTGGCCAGATCCAGAATGTCGTTGATGATCCGAAGCAGGTTGCGCCCCGAGGCCTGGGCCATCTCCACATGCTCCCGTTGTCCTTTGTCGAGCTGCGTGTCGTTAATCAGGGTCAGCATGCCCAGGATGCCGTTCAGGGGAGTACGCAGCTCGTGGCTCATATTGGCCAGAAAAACGGTCTTGGCCCGACTGGCCTCCTCGGCCTGCTCCTTGGTTCGAACGAGCTCGGTTTCGGCTTCTTTTTTGCGCAGAATGGTCCACATGCCGTCGCCGAGGAGCTGCAGCTGGCGGACGTCCTCCTGGGCATAGGGAGATTTTTTGTTGGCCACACCGAGCAGGCCCACGATGCGGCCGCCGTCGAAGATGGGCAGGTTCAGGTGAGAGTTGAGCGGGATATGCCCCGGGGGACACGTGGTCCTGGCCGAGGTGCGGTCATAGTTGTTGGTGATGATCGGTCTGCGTTTGCGGACCGCCTCGCCCCAGAGTCCGATGCGCTCTACCTGAAATGTGTGGTCGTTCCAGCCCTTGATGGTGCAGTTTGCCCAGGCTTTTTTTGAAAGGGCTTCGAACCGGAGTTCGGATTCATCCTGACTCAGAGTGAAGAAATACGCGTATTCGCTTTCCGTGACCTGGACCATTGTCTCCATGGCCAGGTCCTTGATTTCCTGCATGGTGCCATGGGAGTTCCGGGAGAGTTCATACAGTGCCTGGAGCCGTTTTTCATCCCGGATATGGCGTTCGGTGCTCAGGACCCGGGCCAGAGTTGTACCCAGCAGGGAAGAAATGGCTTCCAGAGTCGATTTGGTGCACGGCAGCAGGTCGTCCACGGTTTTGGATCCTGCATGCAGGCAGGAAAGAATCCGATCTTCAAAGGGAATGGGGAGGATGGCCAGAAATCTGATTCCCTCGGAGCGTCGGGCATGGTCGACCGTCAGAGGCAGGTCCATGTGTTTCCCGAAGTATGGCTCTCCCTGGAGGATGAACCTGCCCTGAGGGGAATCGAAGGGGAATCGTTGCGCTGCACTGCAGAATTCCATGGATAGTCCTTTGGAGTGTTCCAGAAAAAATTCTCCGGCCCCCTCTTTGCGCATGTAAATGCCGCAGCAGTCCACTCCGTCCATCTCATGGACTTTGTTTACGGTGACGGTCAGGGCGGTCTGCATATCCTCGACTGCTGAAAGCTGTTCGCCAAGTTCCTTCTGAAGCAAAAGCAGTTTTCGCCGCTTTCGTTTGGAAGTGATATCACTCAGAATACAATGTGTCTGCCTGAATGATCCGTCCGGATTCGTGCCGATTCTGCCCTCGAAGGAAACCAGGATTCTGGTCCCGTCTTTTTTGCGCATCAGAAATTCCACGCCGTGGATTTCCCCGAGCTGCTTGAAGCAGGGAAAATTGTCTCCGAAGTGCTGCATGTACTCCTCGTCCAGGAATGCACCGAACCATTTTCCGATGACCTCGTGCCGGTCGTACCCCATGGTCTTCAGCCAGGCCTGGTTCACCTCGATAAACCGCCCTTCTTCGTCCAGGGATTGATATCCCATGGGGGCGCGTTCGAAAAGCAGCTCAAAGTACTGGTTGCGTTCCTCCAGGGCTTTGTTCAGGCGGGCGTTTTCCTGTTCCAGGGCAAGGAGTCTGTTTTTCAGGGAAGGTGTGTCGTTCATAATCAAGCCGGTGGAAGGAGATTGAAATGGACTTTCTGCCTATCTTTTTTCCGGGGAACTTGTAAATAGGGGAACCATCCGAGCGTTTTCATTCTCCTGGTATCCGGTATCTCTTCGGCCTTTTTTCCTCTTGTTTTCTGAAGTTACGCAGTCCAGCTTGACCGGTGTTCTTTAGTGCAACGCCTCTACTCCCCGCAGTCATTCCCGTGAAAACGGGAATCTCAGACTTGTGGGCAATGCCGGGAGCTGCCACCGGCACTGAGATTCCCGCCCCCGATCGTGGTCGAGGGCAGACTGTTCGCGGGACTGACAGGCTCTTATACGGCCGGTATCTGCGAGCTGCGTAACTTCCGTTATCTCATTTTCCTGCAGAACCGGTCTCCTTTCCAGCCAGCATGGCCGCAATATGTTCGCCTCCCGTACCGAAGGGTTTGGTATCGAATTTTTCCACGAGCACGCTGGACACTGCCGGAGATTACTGTTTCAACTCTATGGACCGTCGGAAAAGTGCGTATGTCGCGGGGGCGTTGCGGGTCATGATGTCCATGTCACAGCTCAACAGACCCTTGATGATCAGTCCCTGAACGGCACCGAGAAACATGGAGGATGCCGTTTCCGTGGAAATAGAGGAATCGACTTCTCCGGACTGTCTGCCACGTTCCAGAAGGGAGGCGACCAGAAATCCGTAGTCTCGAACCAGCTCCCAAACGATCTCCCGTACTGGTGTCGGGCCGGTCTGTTGCAATTCGGCAAACAGGATGCGTGGAACTCCCGGGTATTGTGCGGCAAAGGCGACATGAGCCAGAAATACCGCTTCCAGGGCGTTCAAAGCAGGGGTTCCGGGTGCGGCAGCCTGTTGGACCTGTTCCATCAGTTCCCGGGCAACCCAGCGCATGACCTCCTCCCAGACCTCACTCTTGGTGCTGAAGTGACGAAAGACAGCTGCCTGGGACATGCCCATGCGAGCGGCAATTCTTGCGGTTGTGATTTCGGTCGGCGCATGCTCGGCAGCCAGTTCCAGTGTGGCCTGGACGGTAGCCTGGCGCCGCTTGTATGCGGGCAGATATTTAGTGGCTTTGGTCATGAGAGTATTCCTGAAAGTGATTGATAACTTATTTTTATTCCGGTAATAACAGATTTTACTCCATCGAAGGGTACCGACAAGGTGTGTCGGGCAGCCTGTTTTCGATGTTGGAAGCCGGTCGCGTCAACCAGTAACCTGGAGGAACAGCTTATGCGGAAGCTCGTGAAGTCCGCCGGACTCGTTCTTCTGGGGGTGGTCCTGGCCGGGCCGTTGTTTTTTGGATCCATGAAGCTCATGGTGGCCACCTCTACTCCGGAGTTCTGTGCCTCGTGTCATGAGATCCAACCTGCGGTCCAGGCCTGGCGGATGTCGTCCCACGTGAACAACCCCAAAGGGTTGCGGGCCACGTGTATGGACTGCCATCTGCCCCCTCCGGAAGATACGTTCAACTTTTTTGTCATGAAGGCCTACCACGGCACCAAGGATGTCATCGGGCATCTGCGGGACGGGGCGGAGAATTACGACGTGCAGAAGGCCAGGGCAAACATGTATGCCGAGGTGAACAACGAGACCTGCCTGCGCTGTCATGAAAACGTTCTGTTTATGCCTGATAAGCGTGGGGCCATGCTGGCCCATCGGTCGGTGCTCTATCCCAGGCCCGGTATGGAGAAGAAATGCGTGGACTGCCATTACGACCTGGTGCACACGGCTCGGCCCGCCCATCAGTACAGTCAGACCCGGGCGGTCCCCTACCAGGCCAAGGGGCTGCGTACCCTGTATGGAAGTCAGCTCTAAGTGCAGTCAGACACACGTAATCCCTTTACCCCATTATCGGAGTATTGAATCGCTGACTTTGATTTTTGAATTTGAAACGAGGAGGACAAGATCATGAAACTACGGTCGATTATGTTAGGGCCGATCATGGCCCTGCTGCTGCCCCTTTTATGCGCCGGATCCGGGACTGCCCAGGAGCAGGCTCAGGCCCCTAACTTTCCAAAAGTAAAGGAGTTTCGCGTGGAGCGGTCTCTGTCCCCGCAAGCCGTGGCCTGCATCGAATGCCACAAGGCCACCACCCCGGGCGTATTCGCGGACTGGGCCAAATCCGAGCATGCCGATTCCAACATCTCCTGCCTCGACTGCCATCTGATCCAGCCCGGGGATATGGACGAGGCCAAGGAACATGCCCAGTACTACAACAGGCCGGACATGCCGTACGGGGAACAGAAATATTTCGCTCCGGTGGCTTCCATCGTCACCCCCAAGGACTGTTCCCGCTGCCACCCCGACGAGACCACCCAGTACAGCAAATCAAAGCACGCCAATACCATCGAGATTATGTGGAAGATCGATCCGTGGCTGAACAAGGGCATGAATTCGGACAACGAGCGAAAAATCGGGTGCTACAACTGCCACGGTACGGTCATCGAGATCGACGACAAGGGCAGGATCGATCCGACCACCTGGCCCAATGCGGGTGTGGGGAGGGTCAACCTGGACGGCTCTCTTGGCAGCTGCACCTCATGTCATACCCGGCACCGGTTCTCCACGGCCGAGGCCAGGCGTCCGGAGGCGTGCGACCAGTGTCATCTCGGCCCGGATCATCCCCAGATCGAGATTTTCGAGGAATCCAAGCACGGTACCATCTACAATGCCTACGGCGACGAGTACAACTTTGACGCCGCTCCCGGTACCTGGAGTGCGGGCGTTGATTACCGGGCCCCCACCTGCGCGGCCTGTCACATGTCCGGTTCCGGCAAGGTCCTGACCACTCATGACGTGACCGAACGGCTCTCCTGGGAGACCCAGGCCCCGCTTACGGTCCGCCCCTCGGAGTTTGCCGCGTTCCCGGCCAATACCGACTGGAAGGTGGAGCGGGAGAAGATGAAGAACATCTGCCGCCAGTGTCACGCCAACTCCTGGACCGATAGCCATTATGACGGGTTCGATACGGCTGTTGAGGAGTACAACGAGGTTTACTTTAAACCGGCCAAGAAGACTCTGGACGAACTGTATGCCAAGGGTCTTCTGGATCAGACCAAATTCTTTGACGAGCACCTGGAGCTGCAGTTCTACGAGTTGTGGCACCACGAAGGCCGCCGGGCCCGCATGGGCGCCATGATGATGGCCCCGGACTATGCCTGGTGGCACGGATTTTACGAGTGCAAATCAAGGTTCAACGAGTTTATGGAAGAGGCCGACCACCTGCTGGAAACGGGTGAAAAAGCCTATGTATATCCCAAGTACCCCAACACCGGCGGGGATACGACCAAACCGCCGAAGGTCTTTGATAAACTTCAGCAGTAATAAAAAAGATTCGGGCAGGGAAGAACGACCTACGCGATGTTCCCCTGCCTGACATGTCCCACAAGCAGGAGGCCGTGTCCGGAATTCCGGGTGCGGCCTCTTGTTACAGTATTCCACCCCTTGCCTCCTCGTGCCCGGTCCTGGAAACGGCCCCCGACACAAGCCCGCGTCCAGCAACGGCACGGTAACCCTGATGGCCACGGAACAATTCAGGTACCCGTTCCGGGATTAGGAGGCGTATGCTCCTGCGTCGCAGGGGTACAGGATTATCCGGCCTTTGACCGTAATCCCGTTTATCCTTCTTCTCCCTAGAATCCCATATTTTTTTGTCCGAGGTGAAGAATTACCAGGTTCCAATGATTTCTTGCGCGTTGTCAGCAAAAAAGATAGAGAATTTTCCGATTGTCACAATTCAGCACACTTTTTTTACGGAGGTTCTCATGCGCAAACTGTTTTCTCTGGTACTGACCGGGCTGATCTGTCTGGCCCTGTCCGTGGGTTCCGTCTCCGCCAAGGAGATCGTCAACGGCATCGACGCCAACTTTCCCCCTTTTGCCTACGTTGATCAGAGCGGTACCCCGGCCGGTTTCGACGTGGACGCCATGGACTGGATCGCCAAGAAAATGGGCTTCACCGTCAAGCATGTTCCTGTGGACTGGGACGGCATCATCCCCAATCTGCTGGCCAAGAAGATCGACTGCATCGCTTCGGGCATGAGCATCACCGAAGAGCGGGCCAAGGTGGTCAACTTCTCCATCCCCTACTGGGAAGTGAAGCAGGTTCTGGTCGGTCCCAAGGATGCCGCCTACTCTCCCGCCGACGTCATGAAGGGCGCCGACATGACCCTGGGCGTCCAGGCCGGGACTTCTGAAGGCGAGTGGATCAAGGCCCACATGGAAGAGAAGGGCTGGAAAGTGAAACTGCGCATTTATGACTCCGCGCCCATGGCAGTCCAGGATGTGGTCAACGGCCGCATTAATGCCGCCGCCATGGATGACGCTCCGGCAGCCGACGCCGCAGCCAAAAAGGACGTGAAGATCCTCGGCATGTTCGGCATGCCTGCAGAAGCCTTCGGCTACGCCACCCGCAAGGAGGACAAGGATCTGCTGGCCACTCTGAACAAGGGCCTTGAGCTGCTTATGGCCGACCCCTACTGGGACGAGCTGATCCACAAGTACAACCCCGGCGCCCACTAGGCAGATCGGGTTGTTGAGCTGATTTCAACCCGGCTTCTGAAAGGTTTGTCCTTCGGAAGCCGGGTTCTGTTTTTTTGAATACGCCTTAGCGAGGTTCCCATGTTCACCCCACCCATAAGTTCTCGTGTCCGCTCCATTTCCCCCTCTGCAACCAAGGAAATGCCTGTCATCGCCGCTCAAGTCGGCAACTGCCTTTCCCTGGGGCAGGGCGTGCCGGCATTTTCCACTCCTGAGCATATTCTCGATGCTGTCCGGGAGAGTCTGGCCCGTCCGGAAACCGGTGTGTACTCGCTCCAGCCCGGAATGCCCGCACTGCGTCAGGCCGTGGCAGACGATTTTCAGCGCCGCCGAGGTGTGTCCTTTGATCCCGGGACTGAAACCGCCATCACCGTGGGGGCCATGGAGGCCCTGAACATCACCCTGCTGACCCTGGTGGACAAGGGAGACGAGGTCATCCTGCCGTCGCCCGCATACGCCTCTTTTACCGAACAGGTGCTGTTGGCCCAGGGCGTGCCGGTGCATGTGCCCCTGGATGAGCAGTGGCAGCTCGACCTGGACGCGGTTCGGGACGCGGTCACGGACAAAACCAGGGCCGTTATCCTCTGCTCCCCCTCCAATCCCACCGGGGCTGTTTTTTCAGATGAAACAGTGCGGGGCATCTGTGAACTGGCCAGGGAGAAAAACGTCATGGTCATCGCGGATATGACCTACAGCTCTTTGGTGTACGACGGGTTCAATGAAGCGGATATGGTCCACCCCATGGACCTGAAATGGATGCGAAGCCATCTGGTGACCATCTTCTCCTTTTCCAAGAAATACGCACTGACCGGGTGGCGTGTGGGCGGGCTCGCGGCTCAGGCCCCGCTCATGCACGAGATCATGAAGGTGCATGACGCCACTACTGTGTGTGCCCCCACCGTGTCCCAGGTGGCAGCTTTAGCGGCACTAAACGGCACGGACGAAGCGGCCCAGGAGATGCGGGTGGAGTTGGAGCGCAGGCGGGATCTGTGCTGCGCCCGGCTGGATGAGCTGGAAGAATATTTCGACTATGTCCGGCCCGGGGGAGCATTTTATGTTATGGCCCGGTACCGGTTTTCAGACCGGTCCTCCCGGGAGGTGGCTGAGGAGATGATCCGCCAGGCGCAGGTGATCACAATTCCGGGCGGTTCCTACGGGCCTGGCGGGGAAGGGCACCTGCGTATCTCATTCGGCGCGGACCTGCCGAGCATTGATGCGGCCTTTGATCGTATTGGAAGATGGGTAAGAGGAATGTGACGGAATTCCGCGTCAAAGAATGGTCTTCATGGCTTCACGTAACTGTGAAAAAGCGGCGTCAAGAGTATTCAGAAGCAGCTCCGCCTCGGAGAAATTACCGCTCCTGGCCGCCATTTCAAGTTTCGCCGCGACACGGCTCAGGCTTCTCCCTCCAAGAATGGCTGAAGACCCCTTGAGGGTGTGCGCATGAAATCGCAGTTCTTCGGCATCTTTCGTTGCTACGGCCTGTCTGATCTTCTCGATCCGATTCGGGGTGTCCGTGAGAAAGCTGCTGACTGCTTTGGGGGCAAGGCCGGTATTCCCCATGAGCCCCTCCATCATGGTCTCCCGGCTCCAGATTTCTGTGTCCGGCTGCGACATCGACGGTTCAGCCTGTGAGGCGGATGCGGCAGTCTGTGCTGTTTCCGGCAGCCAGGTCTTGAGAACCTCGGCCAGGGCCTGGGGAGAGAGCGGTTTGGAAAGATAGCCGTTCATGCCTGCAAGCCGGCATTTTTCGCGAAATTCAGGCAGGGCGTGTGCGGTTACGGCGATGACGGGGATATCATGACAGGGCACCTCCGAGTCGGCAGCCCGGATTGCCCGGACTGCCTCAAAGCCGTCCATTTCCGGCATATGCACGTCCATAAGGACAAGGTCGTAGCGCCCGGACTGCAGCGCCTTCAGGGCCTCGGCTCCATTGTCCACTGCATCGGCGGAAAGCCCCATCTGGTTGAGAATTCCTGTGGCGACCATCTGGTTCGAGTGCACGTCATCGGCGATGAGAATGCGCCCCTGGTATCCGGCAAACGTATCGGTCAAAGCGCGTGCACAGGATGTTTCAGGTTCGGCGGGCATGGCGGGGCGCTCCTTGAACCGGGCCGTGAACCAGAATTCGGCCCCCTCTCCTTCGGTGCTGCGTACTCCTATCTCTCCTCCCATGAGCAGGGCCAGCTGCTTGCATATGGCCAGCCCCAGCCCGGTTCCTCCATAATGAAGCGCAGTGCTCGAGTGGACCTGGGAGAATTTGTCAAAGAGACGATCGAGTTTGTCTTCGGGGATGCCGATGCCCGTATCACGGACAGCAAAGCGCAGGAAAACATTCTGCTCCTGTTTTTCCACTACCGAGATCCGGATGGATACCTCTCCAAAATGTGTGAACTTGATGGCGTTAACGGTCAGGTTGTCCAGAACCTGTCGTAGACGGACCGGATCTCCCTGCAGGGAGGAAGGGACCTGCGGATCTGCTGCGCAGAAAAAGTGCAGCTTTTTTTCTCCGGCCTGGGCGGCCATGGAGACGACGAATTCGTCAAGCATGGCTCGAAGGTCGAAGTCGACGGCCTCTAATTCCAGCTTGTTGGCTTCGATTTTTGAGAAGTCCAGGATGCCGTTGACGAGATGCATCAGGCTGCCGGCGCTGGACTGAATGACTGCTGCGTATTGCTGCTGTTCTTCATTCAGTTCCGTATCACGCAACAGGGTGGCCATGCCGAGGATGCCGTTCATGGGGGTGCGGATCTCATGGCTTATTCCGGCCAGAAATTCGTTTTTGGCGACGTTTGCCGCCAGGGCCTGTTCTCTGGCGTTTCGAAGTTCAGTGATGTCCACGCCGTATTCAATTACGCCGATCACTCTGCCCGAGTCGTCTTTGATCGGGTTCAGGAAGAGTTGATATGCCCGTCCTGAAATTTTTTCTCTGGGATCATCCGGAGTCGTCACCTCCGACAGGGGATGCCCTGTTTTTAAGACCTCATCCATTCTGCACCATGGGCAGGGAGATTGTCGGCCGTGGAAAAGCGTGTAGCACCTCTGTTCTGCATAACGACAACGGTCTTCCGTCTTCCCGAAGACCGCGTTCATCTTGAATGCGTTGGCCTGCATCACCCTGTACTCCGTGTCCATAACGCTTAATGAACCGGGCAGGGCGTCGATGATGGTCTGTAACCGGAGGTTGAGAATCCTGAGTTCGGTTTCGGCCTGCCTGCGGGCGGTGACATCCCTGGCCACTGCATGGATGCGTTGTCCGTCATTTCGGCAGCACCACTCGATCCAGTGCCAGGAACCGTTCCGGCTTCGGTATCTGTTTTCGAATCCGGATATGGTTCCCATACCGTTCAGCCTGGACAGGGCCGTCAGTGAGTCGCTGCGATCATCCGGGTGAATGAAATCAAAGGAGCTGCATCCCCTGAGCTCCTTTAGAGGATAGCCCAGGAGTTTGGTCCACTGCGGGTTCAGGCGGAGGAAGTCTCCCTGCTGGGAGAGAATGCAGAGCAGGTCCAGGCTGTTGGAGAAATAGCCTTCCAATTCAGCGGTTTTGATCCGCAGGGCCTCCTCGGTCGCGGCCCGGGCCAGAGCCATGCCCATGGCATGGCTGACCAGTTCCAGAAGGGCGATTTCCCCTTTGTGCCATTTTCGGGGAACCGAGCATTCGTCCATACCGATGAACCCCCAGAAGGAACCTTCACGCAAGATGGGCAGAAGAAGGATCGAGGCGATGTTCTGGGATTGCAGAATCTCCCGGTCCGGCCGGGGCAGATTTTCGACGATATGGGCGTAGGGGCGTCCCTCGGCAAGGGTTTGCAGCAGGAGCGGCGAGGTCTCGCTGTACGGGAGATGCTGCAGTAGGGGGTTTTTGATTTGGGGAGGAATTCCCGGCGCACATGTTTCATGGGTCTGGCTCATGCACAGCCCGGCATCCGGGTCGTCCCTGTTCTGGAAGATATAGACGCGGCTGATGTTGACGAGGACCTGAAGCCTTTTCACTGTCTGGTTCAGCCTGGTGTCGATGGGATCGTTGCCGGCCAGGACGGCCGAGCATTCGGCTGCGGCCCGCATGGTGTTTTCCATGCGTTTGCGCTCGGTGATGTCGTGGGCGGTGACAACGACTCCGGTGACTCTGCCGTCATTGTCCGGACAGGGCGTGAAACGGACTTTTCCCAGGGTTTTGGTGTTGTTTTTGCCTGAAATCTCTTCCTCGAAAACCTCGGTGCTTCCGGCCAGAGCCTTGTCAAGGCGGGGCTTGATAGTTGTACGAAATATTTCTTCACCATGCAGCGCCGCAATGGAGTGCCCTTCTATTTCATTTCGGGCTTTGCCGAATATCCGCAGATAGGCGTCATTGACCACGACATAGGTATACCGGGCATCGACGACGGACATGGGGTCGTCAGCGAGTGAAATGATTTTTTCGTAATAGTGCAGACGGGTCGTATTTTCAGAAAAAGCCATGATACGTATTCTCCAGGCTTTGCAGGGAGGCCCGGGTGTTCCGTTCCCTGTTTTCCGGATTGGGCCGTAATGGTCTCGTACCGGTTGTTTTGCCCGCGACGTCAATACTGTTTCAGGGGTAGCCGGAGTTCCTGCTCCACTTTTTCGGTGTTCATTCTTTCCAGCACCGCCATCTGCACCACCTCGCGTGCTCGTTCTTCCCAGATTTGTTTTCTGTTCGGCTGTACCCGGTTCAGAGCTCGTTCCATCTCGTACGGCCAGAACGCTTTTCTGTCCACCGGTTCCCGAACTCCGCCCGTGAATCCGAAACTGAGGTGGGCCAGTTCCGTTTTCGACATACCCAGTTCCCGGGCCGCCCCGGGAAACACCGCCTTGCCCACGCTGGTGTGATGATCATAAACCCACCACGGCCAGTCATCGGGGATGCCCGTTTCCGAAATACGGGCCAGGGGCGGTGGGCCCGCGAAGGAGGTCAGGGCCAGGAATCCGCCGATGAGGGCCATGGTCCGGTCCCCCTCCATGCCTCCCTGCAGTTCGAACCGGTCCATGCATCCCCGGGCGGTGAGTTCGGCTTCGGGATGCTCAAGCGCCGCCGCCTTGGTCATGACGGCCCGGGCCATGGCCTCGTCCCCATACTTTTTCCGGTAGTCAAACATACGCAGCAGGGACTCCCAGCGGCGCTGAAAGGGGGCCTGCCCCGGTCCCGGGTATTGTCCTTTGCCGTGCATTTCGGTCAGCACGAGCAGGGCATATGTGGAGTGGTCCTTGTAGGAGCGGCACAGGGTGTCCAGGTAGTCGTAGACCTGGTCCTCGCACGAGGCGGGTGTTTCCGCATTCTGGATGCTCCGGGCCAGAAGATGGGCCTCTCCCGAGTACTGCCAGACCTCCTCGATGGCCAGGATGTGCAGTCGCCATAAAAGCCAGCTCCGGTCCATGTCCCACAGGATCCGAAAGGCTCCCCGGAGCATGCCGAGATCGGAACGGCGGATGGCCTTCTGGATGGCAGAGCGGGCCGCCCATTGTTTGCGGTTGGCGGATTTTCTCATGGAATGGGCACCCCCCTCCTGTCACGCTCCGGGTTTTTCCCGAATGGTTACGATGACCCCTGCCAGAATCGCAGCAGCTCCAAGACCGGCCATGGGGGAGAGGGTCTCCCCCCACCATACAAAAGCGATGGCCGCAGCAGCCACCGGCTCCAGGGTTGCCACGATGGCCGCCTTGGAAGCCTGCAGATGTTTCAACCCTGCGTAATAGCAATGGTAGGCGAAATATGTACACAGCAGGGCCAGGGCCAGCATGGCCACCCAGGCCGTGGCCGACTTGGGGGAGAAGGGAACAAAGGGGGCCAGGAACAGGGAACCTGTCGGGAGCAGATAGAAAAAGAGATTGGGGGCGGAATAGGATGCAGAGAATTTTTTTCCGAAGATGTAGTACAGGGAGTAGCAGAATCCCGCGCCCAGTCCGAAAAATATAGCGGGAAGATTAAGGCCGCCATCCACGCCGCCGCTGTTCAGGGAAATGCACGCCACGCCGAGAATACTTAAGCCCACTGCCGCCAGTTTGGCCCGTGTCAGAGGCTCGTTCAAAAAGATTCTGGCCATGACCGCCACCCAGGCCGGAGCCGTGTACAGAAGCACCGCGGCCAGGGCCGCTCCCCCGTTTTTCACTGCCAGTTGATAGAAGCCGTAAAACATGCTCACGCCGGTCACAGCGAAAAAGAGCAGTGGTACGATGTCCCGTCTGTACAGGACGATCTCTCGTGCCCAAAGAGCCTGAGCACCGAAAAAGACCCAGGCCAGCACTCCGCGCCAGAATGCGATTTCCAAAGGGAGCACCCCTTCGGCCAGGGCCAGTCTGGAGATGGGGCCGATCAACCCCCAGAGCAGGGCGGCCGAAGCGATGAGCAGGTATCCTTTGATGAGCATTTTTAGTCTTACTGTTTAATATTGTTTTCTTTTATTCAAAATGAGCAAACCTGTGACGCATCATGTTTCCGAGGCTGTTGACCTTCCATCGGTGCCGCTTTTCAGCCTCATTCAAAGAGCTGCACGGTTCCGTGGTCTTGAGTTTAGCAAGTTCTTTTTTATCTCTTTTATGTGAATTGCATAATAATTTTTTGTGGCTGCAGTCGATTCCCGCCGGTCGGGTCCGGAAATTTCCCGCCGGGTCTTGGCGCGAGGTCTGTCCGGGAGTCGAAGGGGGACGTACTGTGCGCGAAACATCTGCTTGCATGAACCGGCTCTTTCTGCAAGGTTTCCCCCCCTTTCGTACTTGAAAAAAAGTTTGCTTTTGCAACTGTTCGTGCGCCGGGCCCGCTTCAGGATTAAGAGGATTATGCACCTTCGTCGCAGGAGTACAGGCAAAGACCGGATAACCCTGTACTCCTGTTACTCCCTTGTTCCCCATGATCTCGAGGCGTTTTGTCCAGCTGAAGAGTGATCCGTTTTTTTGTTTTCCATTGTTCTGACAAAGGGTTGAGAATGGCCGATGTGACATTGAGCGTAATCGTGGCAGCGCTGGTTGTCGTGAGTTCCGTGTTTGGTATCCTGGCGTTGTATTTGAGTCGCCAGCTCGTTTCGTGCAGGAGGGAACTGAACTATCGGGATACCCGGTGCCGTTCGATCCTTAATTCCTTTGAAGACTGCATGTTTATTGTAGACTCTGCAGACAGGATTGTCGGAGCCAATACGGTCCTGGCCGAAAGGGTGGGACTGTCTGCCGATGGTCTTCCGGGAAGCAGGCCTTCCCGCTTCATCTCCGAAGGGGCCTGCGGGGTCATTCGAGACGCCCGGCAGACCGGGCAGGCAAGGGATGAAGCAGAGCTGTCGGGAGGGGCCGGGATTGCTGTAGAGGTGATCGGAAAGCGGCTGGCCGTCCCCGGGGAGCCGCTGGTGCTCTGTGTTGTCCGGGACGTCTCCGCGCATAAGCGGATGCAGAACGAACTGCGCCTGGTCCGGGATGAGTACAGGGCAGTATTTGAAAACTCCCAGGTCGGGTTGCTGCTCCTGCGAAACGGCCGGACCGTGGCCCAGGCCAATCCGATGGCCGCGGAGATTCTGGGATATGCCGGGGCCGAGGGACTCGCCGGTGTTCCGGTACGCAGCCTTCATCTGACCGAGGAGCACTATCGGGATTTCGGTATCAACTATTACGACACATTGTGCGACGGACGAAATATCCAGATCGAGTACCAGTTGCGCCGTAAGGACGGAAGCCCGGTGTGGTGCTCCCTGTCCGGCAAGGCCATGGATGTGGTCGACCCTCCGGACCTGAGCAGGGGCGTTCTCTGGGTGGTGGATGATATTTCCGGGCGCAAGAAGCTGGAGGAGGAACTGCGCCGCAATCTGGCCGTGAACAGTGCTTTGGGGAACCTGGCAACGGATCTGACCGCCCCTGATGCGGATATGCCGGCCGTGGCCGATGCCGTGTACGCTTCGGCTCTGGAGCTGACCGGCAGCGCCTACGGGTTTGTCTCCTTGATCGAACCTGGAACCGGCGACAATATCGGGCACACCCTGTCGGCCATGATGGAAAAGGAGGCGTTGTGTGCCATGCCCGAAAAGCGGGTCATTCTGCCCAGGACTTCTGAGGGATATCGTGGGCTCTGGGGGCATGCCCTGAATACCCTGCAGGGATTTTATACCAATTCAGCTGAATCTTTTTCCGCAGCCATGGGCGTACCGGCCGGGCATGTCCCGGTGGAGCGCTTCCTGTCCGTGCCGGCGGTATATGACGGAGAACTGCTCGGACAGATCGCCCTGGCAAATCCCGGACGTCTGTACAACGATGATGATTTGAGCGCAGTGCAGGCCCTGGCCGATCTGTACGCTCTGGGATTGAAGCGGCTGCGTCATGAAGAAGATCTGTTGCAGGCCAAGCAGCGGGCCGAAGCCGCCAATACGGCCAAAGGTGAATTTCTGGCCAATATGAGCCATGAACTGCGCACGCCCATGAACGGTGTACTCGGCCTTCTGCAACTGCTCCGGGATGGAGAACTTGGTGAAGAGCAGCGGAAAATGGTGGATCTGGCCCTGTCTTCCGGGCGGAGTCTGGTCGGCATCATCAATGATGTGCTGGAGTTGTCCAGGATCGAGCACGGCGTGTCGGATCTCCGGGAAGAACCGTTCGAGCTGCGCTGTGTTGTTGACGAGGTGCAGGCGCTCTTTCGTCCCGAAGCGGATTCCAAAGGGGTGAGCATCAGGACGTTTGTCTCCCCGGACCTGGCCGACAGGTATACCGGGTATGAGGGAAGGGTACGCCAGATCCTGTTCAATGTAGTCGGCAATGCGGTCAAGTTCACCGATGCGGGCGGCGTTGCCATCGACGTTTATCCACTGTCTGCAGACAAGGAGGGCAGGGCCAGGGTGCTGTTCGTGGTCGAGGATTCCGGCATAGGCATGTCCGAGGAGTTTCTGGTGCACGCATTTGATCCGTTCACTCAGGAGGACGGCTCCAGCGCCCGGAAGTATCAGGGGACAGGGCTCGGGCTGAGCATCGCCAAAAGGCTGGTGCAGTACATGGGGGGGGAGCTGGCCGTGGACAGCGAAACAGGCCGGGGATCGACCTTTGTATTTTGTTTGACCCTTTCCAGGGTTTTGCCCTCCCCTTCGACTGAAACTCCGGCCTGCGAGAATTGTCACAGAAGACTGCGTGTGCTGGTGGCTGAGGATAATCCCGTGAACCTGATGGCGGTGAAAACGTATCTGACCCGCAGGAATCATACCGTGCACGGGGCTGAGAACGGTCGCCAGGCTCTGGATATGCTCGAGAGCCATCCTTTTGATCTGGTGCTCATGGATATCCAGATGCCGGAGATGGACGGGACCGAGGCCGTGAGGATTCTGCGTGCGTCGGGCAGGCCGTATGCAGACATTCCCGTCATTGCCCTGACAGCCCATGCCATGGAAGGGGACCGGGAAAAACTGCTTGCCGCGGGCATGGATGAGTACCTGCCCAAGCCTCTGGATTTTCGAAAGCTGGAAAAGGTCATGGCCGAGACAGTGGCTTCGCGCTGATCCTGACGTGTCAACCGAACAGTGTTTTTTTTTCATCTCCTCATTGACTTCGGTAATGGTTCCGTGCAGTTCAGGGGCAGACACAAATTCAACAAAGGTTTTTTCCGCAATGTCCTTCAATACGAACACGACCCTCATCTCTCAGGTTTCCAGCCTCCTCGTCGCGGTTGTCGTAGTCGTATTGGTAGTCGTCGTAGTATGCCCACCAGGCAGCGTCGCGTCGTAGCGGAAAGGAACTTCAGATCATCCCAACCCCCGCAGGCGCGACGCCGGCGGGGGTTTTTTTATGCCCGCCGACCGCGCCATACACCGAAAAGGAGAAGACTCATGCCGACACTCACCGGAGCCGAACTCGCCGTGCAGCTGCTGGAGCGCCAGGGAATCGATACAATTACCGGAATTCCCGGGGCGTCCAACCTGCCCTTCTACGACGCCCTGGCCCGCAGAAACCGGATCCGCCACGTTCTGGCCCGGCACGAGCAGGGGGCCGGATTCATCGCCCAGGGCATGGCCCGGGTTTCCGGACGTCCTGGAGTGTGCGTGACCACCTCCGGGCCCGGAGCCACCAACATTCTGACCGCTCTTGGGGATGCCAAGCAGGATTCAGTGCCCCTTGTCTGCATTACCGGCCAGGTCCCCCGGGCCATGATGGGGACCGATGCTTTTCAGGAAGTCGACACCTACGGGTTGTCCATTCCCGTCACCAAACACAATTTTCTGGTCCGCAGTGCAGAGGATCTGCTGCAGGTCATCCCCCGGGCCTTTAGCCTGGCCGTGTCCGGTCGCCCCGGTCCGGTGCTTATCGACATCCCCCGGGATGTGCAGGATGAGAGCGTATCCTTTGCCGAGTGGCCCGCGCCGGGCATGGCCGAGATTACACCCCTTCCGGCAGGCAATTCCCTGGAGCGGTGCGCCGAACTCATCAACCGGGCCAAGCGTCCGGTTATGTGCCTGGGTGGCGGAGCGGCCAGGGCCGGTGCCGAAGATGCGGCCAGAGCACTGGCCGAGAAAGCGGGGATTCCAGCGGCCATGACTCTCATGGGGCTCGGGCTTATGCCCGACGGCCACCCCCTGTCCCTTGGCATGCTCGGCATGCACGGAGCACGGTACACGAACATGGTTCTGGCCGAATGCGATCTGTTTCTGGCCGTGGGATCCCGCTTCGATGATCGGGCCACGGGCAAGGTGGCCGAATTCTGTCCGGGCGCGACCATCGTGCACGTGGATATCGATCCGTGTGAACTGGATAAGATCAAGACCGCGAATATGAGTATCGGCGGCGATGCCGGCACCGTGCTGCGAAGCCTGGTGGATCTGGTGGAGGAGACCGACCGGTCCGAGTGGGTCGGGCGGGTCGATGCACTGCGTCGGGATTTTGCGTATGAATTCGGCGCCCCTGAAGATCCCCTTTCTCCTTACGGGATCGTGCTCCGGGCAGGGCGTCTGGTGGATGAAAAGACTTTTGTCACCACGGATGTGGGCCAGCATCAGATGCGTACGGCCCAGGCCTATCCTTTTGCGTCGTCCCGGCAGTGGCTGACGTCCGGCGGACTGGGCACCATGGGGTTCGGGCTGCCTGCGGCCATCGGCGCTGCCCTGGCCGAGCCCGGGGCCCGGGTGGTCTGTTTCAGCGGCGACGGCAGCCTGCTCATGAATCTGCAGGAGATGGCCACGGCCGTGGAGGAGAACGTGAACGTGAAGATCGTTCTGGCCGACAACTGCTGCCTCGGGCTGGTGCATCAGATTCAGGACATGTTCTTTGACAAGCGCCACTACGCCACGGAGTACCGCAACAAGGTCGATTTTCTGACCATCGCCCGCGGGTTCGGCATGGAGGCCGTGGATATCGGGGCGGCCGACAATCCCATGGACGCCCTGGGTGAAGCCTTGAACACCCCCGGCCCCTGCCTGATTCGGGTTCCCCTTTGCGCATCGGATCATGTCTACCCCATGGTGCCTCCCGGCGCCGCAAACACCGAAATGATCGGAGGAAAATCCAATGACCGCTAGCACCTGCACCGCAACCCCCTGGACCGTGCTTGAACTGACCGTGAACAATCATCCCGGCGTCATGTCTCACATCTGCGGTCTGTTTTCCCGGCGGGCCTTCAATGTCGAAGGCATCCTCTGTCTGCCCGAAGTGTGCGGTCACAAAAGCCGAATTCTGCTATCCGTTGCGGCCGATGATCGGCTGAATCAGATCATCAAACAGGTTTCCAAACTCGAGGACGTGCATGAGGTCAATACCCTGACCATTTCCCGGGAGGAGTTCATGAAGTTGGGTACCGCTTTCGGGCATCGGGAGTAGGCGGCATTAATGCAGGAAGAACCTGGAGACGGTATCCTGCCATCAAAGCGTTAAAGTAACTATTCAGGTACCCTCTCCAGGATTAAGAGGATTATGCTTCTTCGTCGCAGGATTACGGGATTATCCTGCCTCTGACCGTAATCCCGTTATTCCTCTTATTCC
>Ga0102940_1000660_pt1 | contig 23314 bp, 22 predicted proteins | sample SalPonR2_C_D1_MG_FD_78215 | JGI IMG/M metagenome (GOLD analysis project Ga0102940, IMG submission 78215) | Salt pond soil microbial communities from South San Francisco under conditions of wetland restoration - Salt Pond MetaG R2_C_D1_MG | ecosystem: Environmental > Aquatic > Marine > Intertidal... | reverse complement strand
CAAGGTTAATAAAAGCACGCCGGTAATAACGGCGACCATGATAGGTACAATCTGCAAACTAGCTGCTAAAATAATCGCCAGGGTTACCGTCAGAACGATAATAAATTGCGGTTTGTTGAAGTCAGATAAGTGGTCTTCTGATAGGATGACGAAAGGAGCTGTGGTCCTATTTTCTTTCTTTTTCAACTCAGGGATAAAATGCGTTTTTACTTCAGCCAGGATGATATCCCCTGCGCGCAGTGGCACCTTATAGAGTTTTTCGTGGACGATGGCCTCACGGTGACGAATGGCAAGTGGGGTAGCCCTGAACTGGCGGCGGAAATCAATTTCTTTCAGGGTTTTATTGATGAACGGGGAATCGGCCGTAATGACCAATTCCAATAGAGCGGCATTATCTTCCCGCAAGTGGGCGCTACCTACTTGCAGGGCATCATCTTCTATGATTTTAACCCGCTCTTTCAATGATCTGATTTTTCGTTTATCGGAGCGTACTTTAAGGGTGTCGTTTGCCTGTAATACGAAGTCTCCCTGGGGGAGATTGAAAGTAGTGCTCCCGCGGCGTATTTCTAATACATCAAGACTGAGATCGCGCACCAGGGGAGATTCCATAATCCGCTGCCCAACCGATTCGTTACCGGTAAGTAGCTTTATCTCTGACAGATAGTCGCGATAGTCAAACCGTTCTTGCAAGTGGGCAGCCATTTTAGGGTGGGGTAGGAGCCGGTTGCCCAATAAGAACATATATAAAATGCCCATCAGAGCAAGGATTATGCCGACGGGAGTGAGCTCGAAAAGTCCAAAAGCTGGTAATCCGTAGCTCTCGGCGATTCCACTAACCAGCAGGTTGGTCGAGGTACCGATCAGGGTACACATTCCGCCCATGATGGAGGCGTAAGAAAGGGGGATGAGCATTTTTTCCGGCACTTGCCCGGACGCATAGGCAATCTGGACAACTACCGGAATGAAAACAGCGACCACCGGCGTATTATTCACAAAAGCAGAAATAAGCGCGATCATGCTCATCATGCCCATGATACCGAGCAGATAGTTTTTTTTGAAGACATTACTGATGGAGAAGGCAAGGTTCTGTAGCGCACCGGTCTTTAGTAAGGCCGCTGACAGCACAAACATGAAGGCTATGGTAATCGTGGCATTATTACTGAAGCCGGCAATTCCTTCTTGAGGAGATATAATACCGGTTAAGACCAGGGTAATCATGGCCAGCATGGCAACGAGATCTACCGATAGTTTTTCGGTGATAAATAGAATAAGGGTGCCTATAATAACGCCTAACGTAATGTAGATGTCCATGCTTCTTCTTAGGTGTGGCGCAAAAATGAAACAAATTACCTGCCTGAAAAAGGAAAGTACGGTCTTTTTGCGCAAGCGACGGCGGATAGATCTAATTCTTCAATCTTCTTATCTTACGGAGAAAAAAATGGCAGCACGTACTTTAGCAAGTCTTTTCGTTTTCTTTTTGATCATGTCGTGTAGTTCATCCGATACGGGGCCGTTGCGTATCGATGGCTCTAATGGGGTGCGGCCGCTGATGGAGGCGGTGGTTTCTTCCTATCAGACAGATGACCCGGAGCAGGAAATAGAAGTAGGAGAAGGGATGCCTTCTTCTGAACGCCTTGCCGCACTGGATAAGGGCGAGATCGATTTGATCATGGCCAGTCATGGTCTGGATGCGGACGAACTTCGGGTAAAAGGTTATGATGTATACCGATTTGCCCAAATGCCGGTTGTTATTGCCATCAATACAGAAGAAAATGGCCTAAGTGCACTAACGAGCCAGGAACTATGCGGAATCTATACAGGGGAGTATAAAAACTGGTCTGAACTGCGCGGTCCGAATATGCCGATTCAACCCTTTGCGCGACCACGAGCAGAGGTGGATATGGAGGTACTGGAAGCGAACCTGACTTGTTTCAATGATCTTGCTATGGATGAAAACGTAGAGATGAAAGAACGGTCTGGGGAGTTGGCCCGGGCTCTAATGCAAACACCTGGGGCGATTGGTATGACCACTATGACAAGAGTCGTAGAAAGTGATGGCAAACTTCGAGCATTGACTTTGGATGGTATTCGTCCAAGTTACGGGCATATGTCTGACGGTAGCTACCAGCTAATGCGAGATGCCTTTCTTGTTGCCCGGCCTAATGCGTCCCAAAAAGTTAAAGACTTTTTAGCGTTCGTGGAAGGGGACGGTGCAGAAGTAATTATGAAAAAACGAGCTCTACCTATTGATCGCAAGGAATTTTAGCAAAGACTCCGGAAAAGCTCCAATCGAAATGCTTTAAGCGTGGTTGGTAAATATGGTGCAGAGAAATGGAATGAGAACAAATAGCTTTCTCATTCCATTTCTCCTGAAAGTCAGCAACTACATGGAGCCGTTACCGGATGAGTTTGTTTCCTCACCTTCCGTCTCATTTTTTTTCATGCGCTCTTCTTTTCGCTTTTCTCGGCGCTTTTTTTGAATATAACTGGCTTTATGATCTTCCGGGATTTCTGTAAAGTGGACGTTGCGTTTAAATCTTTTAAACAAGACAGCTGTACGCAGCCCGACACCGACAGCCCGTCCGTTAAAATTGGAATTGTTGTCAATTTTATTCAGGCCGTAATAAGCAGTGGGCTCGATAACGATACCGATAAAATCACCAATGGGAAGCTCGTAGCCAATCCCCAGGTTGACGATCCACTGTAATTCACGAACATCTCCGTTGCCGAAATCAAATTTACGCCTTTCCTCCTGTGCAAAGCCGCTGGTGTAATTCTTGGTGGTAAGGCGTTCGGTGTACAGATGAATGGCCGGCCCGGCATAGCCTCCAATGTAGAATCGGTCGGTAAAAAAATAGCGTAACCCTGCTGACACCGCCAGGTAACCAAAGCGGTCGCGGACATCCACGTCACTTACCACCTCTGCCTCCAGGGGATTGGGGGCAATGTTGGTGGTCGCACCGGTGTGCATTAGTTGGATGTCTCCGGTAAGGGCTAGATTTTTGCCGAAAGGCAAGGTGATGCCTCCGGCAATGATATTGTTTAAATCCCATTGATAATCAAACTGATCATTAACGACCGTACTCATGTGGGGAATAACGCCTAAACTTACCCCAATGGGACGAAATGAAATTTTACTGGAATCCTGTTCTTGTCCGTAGCTGGCGGTGGACAGGAATACGATGGCAAGAAACAGGGCGTACGTTTTTCTCATAATAAACTAGTTTAACGGTCTGACCAGAATATACGAAGAATTACGCAAAAGGTTCCCTATTCGACGGTGAAGCTAACCTTTCCTATCGACCCATAATCAGCCGTATAACGCCCTTTTTCACAAGGCAATACGTCGCCAAGGGCACCGGTAAGCAGTACCTGCCCCTCACCAATAGTATATCCCTGGTCGATAATATTATTGATGAGCCAGAAGAGGGCATCCCATTGGTTGCCCATGGCATCAGCACCATTACCAGTATTGACAATTCTGCCATCTTTGCGCAGGGTCGCATTGATGTCGTTGGTGTCGAGGTATTTTAGTCCGACCGGCTCGCCGAGAATGAAACTCGCACTGGCAGAATTAGTCGCTACGAAATCAGGTAGCTTGATTTGGCTAAGGTCGGCGTATCCAATATCGGGGACCTCAATAGCCGGCACTACCCCATAGAGGTAGGAGCGCACATCTTTTACGCTGCGCAGTTTGTCGGTAATTGGCTTCTTGACGACATAGCCTATTTCGGTTTCTAATAGGGGATTGCGGTACTGACTACGCTGAATGGTTACGCCGGAATCTTTCCATCCGGTGCCAAATAAAACGCCCGTAGTAGCCCTGTCGGAGGCCAGTTTTTTTCGTGCTCCTTCGGACGTTAGTGCCGCTTTATAGCCGGCAATTTTTTCTTCCCCGATACGCTCGCGCACATACAGGCGCTGAATAGCATAGGCTGTCGGACGTTTTAAGGATGGATACTTTTGGGTAAGTATCGGGAACTCATTCTCGGACGCATGCGCCTTTTCGAGATCCTGAGCAATATCCGTCACGGGAATGTTGTTGCATGCGCTTATTAGAAAAAGCACAAGAAAAGCGACCATAAGCCGCAAAGTAGTTGTATTCATATAACAGTCGGTTAATAATGTTCTGACTTGCGCTGCAGAACGGAGCAGAGAATTTCCAGGTTAACGCAATCAAGAGCGCCTGGCGTGTATAAAAAGGCAAAGATAAAGGAAATTCAAAACCAGTCGTCTTTGAAGTCGTCGATTTGGCGTCGTTCTTTTTTTGTAGGGCGGCCTTTTCCTTTGGCCCTGCGTTCCATTTTACCTTTACCAATGTACCAGTCGTTGTACTTATTGAGTTCTTCTTCGGGAGTAAGGTCTTCATAACAGGTAACAGCAATGGGCGCACCAACTCGCTTTTTGATGAGATCTTTTACCCGGAATTGAAAATGGAACCCATTCTTCCGTACGTGCAGGTGATCGCCAATCTCAACAGCTTGCGCTGGCTTGGCAATATTATCGTTGACTTTAACTTTTCCCGTTTTGCACGCGTCTGTAGCCTGGGTACGCGATTTGAAGATGCGTACGCTCCAAAGCCATTTATCGACGCGAACTTTACTTTTAGCAGACATGGTTTTTTCTTACAATATTTGATTAGGAGTTACCTCAAAATGCAGAGAAGACTCTGACCTGGAATAAATCCTATTCGAGGCAACACGTAAAATAACGACCCGATACGGTGATTGTTTCCAGGGGAAGGCATTTGCCGGCCCAGGAAAACCTCACGCAAGATTGCTTATTCCTCGGGCAACCCTGGATACTCCAGGTCGAGCTTTTTTAGGGTGTCTACCATTGTTTTGGCCACGATATAGTCGCGGTACCAGCGCTCGTCCACGGGTACAATGGTCCACGGGACTTCAGAGCGATTAAGAACATCCTCGTAACACCGCATATAGTCATTCCAGTGCTCACGTTCTTTCCAATCTCCGGGGTTATGTTTGTAGTGTTTGTCATGTTCGTCGAGGCGTTCCTGTAGCTCCTTTTCCTGTTGCTCGTACGAAATATGCAGGAAGAATTTGATGATGACGGTGTTGGCATCATATTGCAGAAGGCGCTCGAAGGCATTAATGGAGGCAAAGCGTTGGTCGACTTGTTCTTCATCGATCCATTGGTGTACGCGTTGAATGAGGACATCTTCGTAGTGGGAGCGATTAAAGATGCTAATCATACCTTTGGCGGGAGCGTGTTTATGTACCCGCCAAAGAAAGTCATGAGCCAACTCTTCGTCGGTCGGTTTTTTAAATGATGTCACCTGCAGGCCTTTAGGATGGCATTCCTCAAAAACTTTGCGAACTGCTCCGTCTTTTCCACTGGCGTCCATACCCTGGAAAAGAACGAGTACACCGTATTTGGCCTGGGCGTGCAGTATTTCCTGCAGGTCGCCCAGGTCATCGACCAAATCTTTGGTTTTTTTCTCTAATTTATCGCGATCTGCATCTTTAGGAGGACGTGCAGAGATGGTATGCAATGAAATATTAGGCATAGGTCAAGTAGTCATTTTTTGGCGTCGAACCAGATAGGATTGCAGAATAGGCCGGAACCCTTTGCGTATATCAGCTTCGACAAAATCAATTTTATACTGCAGGCATTTCAGCCGTAACTGTTCCTTGAATTTGGCCATTTGCTCCACGTAGTAATCTTTCACCTGATTGGATTGCAGGCGTACTTGTTCGCCTGTTTCCATATCGATAAAGAGGTAAGGCCGGTTCTCAAATTCAAAGTCTAGTTCCAGGGACTGGTCAACGGTATGGAATAAGACGACCTCGTGTTTGTTGTGCTTAAGGTGTTGCAGGGCACTAAAGAGCTGCTCAGCCTGATCCGTCTGTTCTAGCATATCACTGAAGATAATAACGAGGGAGCGCTTGTGGATACTGTCGGCAATTTGGTGCAGGGCCTGGGCTGCTGAGGTTGTTTTATTGCGTTCGGGGTTGTTGATGAGTTGCTCCAAATGGGTGAGCATTAAGCGGTAGTGACTGCTACTGCTCTTACATCGGGTATGTTGCCTGACCTCACTGTCAAAAATGCTTAACCCAAAGGCATCCCGTTGTTTTTGCAGCAAATGCATGAGGGAGGCAGCACCAAGCGCAGAAAAGCGAAGCTTATTCATGTAGGTGCGTTTTTCCTTCTTCTCGGGCTCGGGGAAATACATGGAGCTGGAGGCGTCAATGACGATCTGGCAACGCAGGTTGGTTTCTTCTTCAAAGCGCTTGCTGAAAAGTTTGTCCGTTCGGGCGTAGACTTTCCAGTCGATGTTACGCGTTGATTCTCCCGGGTTATACAGTCGGTGCTCGGCAAATTCCACCGAAAAGCCATGGAAGGGACTTTTGTGCAAACCAATAATAAAGCCTTCCACCACCTGCCGGGCAAGTAGTTCCAGATTGCCGAGGTCTCTTACCTCAAGATTATCCAATAGTTTCATAGCCGGGTAGTACTGCGTAGTAGGTTAAAAAAATCCTTGCCCGATTACGTATTAATCCGGCAAGGATGGGAAGCTAGAAAAAAGCGAATACAAATTAAAGATTTGCCTCGATTTTCGCGGCTAGTTGCTGTTTGGTAGTAACGCCGATTGTTTTATCCACTACTTCGCCATTCTTCAGCACAAGAATAGTGGGAATAGATCGGATTCCGTATTTCATGGCAACTTCTGGGTTGTCATCGACGTTCAATTTACCTACGGTTACTTTCCCGTCATATTCGCTGGAGAGTTCCTCAATAATTGGGGTGATAGCACGGCAGGGGCCACACCATTCTGCCCAAAAATCGACTACAGCTACGCCTTCTTTATCGATGGCTTCTGTTGTAAAATTATCGTCTGTGAATTCGAATGCCATATTTGTGTTTTTTGTTTAAAATGGTACAATATATGTCTCACCAACAATAAAGTTGGCCGACTGGTTGCAAAAGTAAAGAATTTGTTCGATTTGACGATCCGGGGCAGAAGGGGAGGCCGGGTCAGGCGCAGGCCCGTTAGGATTGCAGGAGAATGTCCAGCACTTTTTAATGATCATACTTAAATGAAAAACATTCTGCTATCGTTTTTTAATCGGCAGGGCAAAACGCCATCTGCACAGCAGTACACCCTGCGACTGACCGCGTACCAAAAACGGCAGCTTTTCTGGGCGACGCTGGGTGTACTGGCGGTTGGTTGCAAATGGCTGGGAAGCCTTTATCCGCAAATGGTCGAGACCTATTATTCGCGTGGTTTATTTCATGGAATCCGTTATGCTATCGACTACAGTGTAGCCTTGCTGCCTTTCCCCCTTATGTATATCCTGGTACCCATCCTGCTAGTTGTAGCGGCCCGGATGAGCTATCGCTGGCTGCAACGATCCCGCACCCGAGGTCAACGGATAACGGATTTCTTATTTGCCGCCACGGGCTTTTTAGGGGGAACATTGTTTTTATTTCTAGTGCTCTGGGGATTCAACTACGACCGGGTACCTTTGGAAACCCAGCTAAGTATTTCTCCGTATCCGGTTAGGTTAATCGATATTCAAAAAGAGCTGGAGGAAGAGACCGCACAAATTATCGAGTTGCGGCCGCAAATTCCGGGAATTACAGATTCTACGGAGTTTAGCAGGGATTTCTTGCCGAAAAGTCTGGAAGAACGGGCGCGGCAAAACCTTACCACCTGGCTGCAACAAAATGGCTTTACTACTCCGGGTCGCGTCCGGGGGCGTATTCTGGAGCCGAAAGGAATATTTTTACGATTCAGTACCGCTGGATTGTATTTTCCATTCACGGGGGAAGGGCATATTGACGGTGGGCTGCACGCTGTACAGTGGCCTTATGTACTTACGCATGAACTAGCCCACGGCTATGGTTTTGGCGACGAAGGAAGCTGTAACTTTCTGGCCTACGTCGCCTCGGTACAAGACGAATCTCCGGCAATGGCTTATGCCGGCCACCTCAATTACTGGCGTACCCTGGCCATTCAATACCGGTATTACGAGCCAGAGGCCTACCTCACCTTACGGGAAAATCTTCCAGCCGGAGTACAACTCGATCTGGATGGGATTAATGAAGCCATGCAAAAGTATCCTGATCTGATCCCCAATTTACAGTATCATATGTACGATGCGTACCTCAAAACCCAGGGAATTGAGGAAGGCATGCTAAACTACAACCGGGTAATTATGCTGGTTCGGGCCTGGCGCGAAGCACTTAAGAGCTAGCCGAAGCAGGCAGCCCCCGCCATTATCCTCCTGATTTCTTGGTGTTGCTATATCCTTTTTCTTGCAGTAAAGAAACAACCTGATCGCGTTGATCACCCTGTACGATAATTTCACCATCTTTGACGGAGCCACCCACACCGCATTTCGATTTGAGGAATTTGCCCAGGTCTTTAAGATCATCCTCTGGCCCCACATATCCCGTAATGAGGGTTACTTCTTTGCCTTTGCGTTTTTTGCGATCAAGCAAAACGCGCAACTTCTGCTGTTGAGCGGGTAGTGCATCCTGATCTTGTTCCTGTTCATAATCGTAGTCGTATTCAGGATTGGTGGAATACACGACCCCGATGCGATTTTTCTTGTTTTTCTTTTTTCCCATGCCTGTTTTTAGTTATGGTATAAAAATTGGGAATACTTTCGAACCAGATGGCCATTTTTTTTCTTCTGTATAACAACCATCAGGCAAGCTGAATGATGGATCCGTTTTGGGAAGCGCTATAGCCTTAAAATAGTATTCATGAAAGCCGAAAATAGTTCTGTCGACGATATCCCTTCTATCGAATCTGCTGCTTCCAGAAACCGCGTCCTGGATATAATACGGCATAAACCCTCCCGTCTGTTCATTATACTGGGCGGTTTTTTTGTGGTGAATGCACTTACAGCCCAGTTTATCGGGGTGAAAATCTTTGCGCTGGAGGACACCTTGGGAGTCAAACACTGGAATTTTAATTTATTTGGCCAACAGGGCGCCTTGCAGTTTTCAGCCGGGGTTATTATGTGGCCTATTGTTTTCATCATGACGGATGTCCTGAATGAGTATTACGGTAAGCGGGGGGTGCGTTTACTTAGTTTCCTGGCCGTAGGATTAATTTCTTATGCCTTCGTTATGGTTTTTGCGGCGATTGAATTGGTGCCGGCGGGCTTTTGGCAGGTACAAAATCAGTCGCGTGGGGTGCCTGATATGCAATCGGCTTTTTCGGTCATCATGGGCCAGGGGTTATTGATCATCATTGGTTCTCTGGTAGCTTTTTTGATTGGCCAATTAGTGGATGTATTGTCTTTTCATGCCATTAAAGAACGTACGGGGGATAAAATGATTTGGCTGCGAGCGACCGGCTCGACTCTAGTTTCTCAGTTTTTTGATAGCTTCGTGGTATTATCGATAGCGTTTAAGTTTGGCCCCGAGCTGGTAGGTAATGTAGAGCCCTGGTCGTGGAATCAGCTATTGGCCGTGGGTACGGTGCAGTACACCTATAAGTTCTTCATGGCCATTATCCTGACTCCCCTCATCTACGTGTCTCGCTTCTTTATTGACCGCTACCTCGGGCCGGAGACTTCCCGGGCTATGAAAGAAAAAGCGAATACCTGGAACTAATCTTGTCGGGTGAACTTGTTCATTTATCGAAAATTGATGGGTAAAGCCCGATAAGCAACCCTCCTTTTGCTATCTTTCATTTCATTTTTTAATCAAATGATATTATGAGAATATTATTAGCGTGTTGCGTATTGTTCAGTGCCCTATCGATTCAGGCTCAGGAAGATCGCTTTTTCATTCCCAAAGAAATTAAGGAAGCCTACCAGGAGGGTACGCGCTCTATGACCGGAGCGCCCGGCTCTAAGTACTGGCAAAATACAGTTGACTACGATATTGCCGTTACGTTTAATCCGTCTACCCGACAGCTCGACGGCGCCGAAACGGTTACCTACACCAACAATAGTCCGGATGAGCTGACAAGTATTACGGTGCGAACCTATTACGATGTGTTCCGCGAAGGAAATATCCGCCATTCGGCAGTGAATCCCGAGGATATTGGCGAAGGTACTCAAATTGATAAGTTAGTCGTCAATGGCCAGGAATACGATCTTGATAATCCGCGTCAGGTACAGCGCAACGGTACCAATATGTTTATTTTATTATCAGAGTCGTTGGCCCCGGGCGCTTCCCTGGATATGGAGATAGAATGGGAACAGTACGTACCCCTGACCAATCGCCGCACGGGTACCTACGACAGCACCTCTTTCTTTGTGGCTTACTGGTATCCTCAGGTATCGGTATACGATGATGTCTTTGGCTGGGACGACATGAATTATACCCTGAATACAGAGTTTTATAACAACCTGGCGAATTTCGATGTATCTATTACCGCACCGAAAGACTTTACCATCTGGGCTACCGGACTCTTACAAAACCCCGAAGATGTGTTACCGGCTGAGCAATTGGAACGGTATCAGCAGGCCTTAACGGCAACCGAGGAAACGGTCAATATCATACGTGCCGAAGATCTAAACGCCGGATACGAAAATAAGGGTACGACCTGGCAGTTCTCTGCCGATGAAGTAACCGATTTTGCTTTTGCGACCAGCGACCACTATCTGTGGGATGCAGCTACACAGCAGGTAGAAGACCGCGATGTGTTGATCGAATCGGTCTTCCCGATTGATCAGGCCGGGGATTTCCCTGACCTGACGCAGACACAGCGCAAGATCATGCGCCACTTCAGCGAAGATATTCCCGGGGTACCTTATCCTTACGAAGCGTTCACCACGTTTATCGGTCTATTTGGTGGTGGTATGGAGTTCCCTATGATGGCGAATAATGCAAATTCCGGATTAGGCGTGACGATTCACGAAATGTTTCACACTTATTTTCCTATGTACGTACGAATCAACGAGCGTCGGTTTGCGTTCATGGACGAAGGTTGGGCTGCCTACGTTGATAACCTGGTGGAAAAACGCTTTTTTGATGAGGAACCGGGCTATATTTTCGACATGTATAAGGGCGGCGTACAAGGCGTGATCGGAGGCTATAGTGACTTACCCTTAATTACCTCGACCCAGTTTATGGATAATTCGAATTATGGGTATGCTTCCTATCCATTGCCGGCATTTTTCTATAGCATTCTCCACCACTACCTGGGGGAGGAACGATTCCTGCAGGCCTATCGCACCTACATTCGCCGTTGGGCGAAAAAGGCACCCACACCTTATGACTTCATTTATACCTTCGAAGATGTGACGGGAGAGGATCTGGCCTGGCTCTTTAATCCCTGGTTTTTTGATTTAGGTGCTCCTGATGTGGCTATTTCCTCCTTTAAAAAGGGTAAACTTACAGTAGCTAATCGCGGAACGCGTCCCGTGCCGCTACAGATTGAGGTGACTTATCAGGATGGCTCCACAGATGTGATAACGGAAACGGCCGGAATTTGGAAAGAAAAGGATACCTATAAAACGAAAATCAAGAATTACAAAGACCTAGTCAGCCTGACCGTCAATAAATCGCTGGCTGACTTGACGACCCTGAACAACTTTTATCCGCCCCTTTCGGAACGCTACCAGCAGGGAGGCATAGCCCTTAACGAAATTGCCGGCTCGTATACCGTTATGGGCTTTAACCTTAAGGTTTTGATGGAAGAAGAAGAGGGCGTTCTGAAGTTAGTTATTCCGGCTGCCGGATTTGAATCGTACCTGATGCCAAACTCGGATAGCGAATTTGAGAGCCTCGACGGTTCGGCTAAAGCTACAGTCAACCGGGATGACGCCGGTGCGGTCGTCGGCATGACGGTAGATGCCTTTGGCTATAATCTACCGGCCTCGAAAGACCAATAGTCTGGCAGAAAAAAATATCTTTGAGCTGTTCACCTTATTGGTGGACAGCTCATTTTTTATGGTATGCAACAGATTACCGATACAATCTTAATGGTGCGGCCGGCTCACTTCGGCTATAATGAAGATACAGCGACGAGCAACGTTTTTCAGACGCTCGACCTGTCTCTAACCAGCAAAGAAGTGGAGGAGCGGGCCCGTCAGGAATTTGACATCTTTGTACATGCTCTACGCGATGCGGGCGTACGGGTAATTATCGCAGAAGATACTTCAGAGCCACTAAAACCAGATGCGGTCTTTCCCAACAACTGGATTAGTTTTCACGAAAACGGTACGATTGTGACTTACCCGATGTTTGCCCCTCAGCGCCGCCTGGAGGTACGCGACGACATCGTGCATCGCTGTCAGGAGCAATTTCATTTCAATAAGAGGGTTGCTCTGGAAGACTGGACAACAAAGGAGCAGTTTTTGGAAGGCACGGGCAGCATGATTCTGGATCGCCCGCACCGTATTGTATACGCCTGCCACAGCAACCGTACGCACCGAGAGGTTTTGCAGGCTTTCGCCAAAAAAATGAATTTTCAGATACAATTGTTTACGGCTCAGGATATGAATGGTTTGGATATCTACCATACCAACGTTTTGCTGGCCCTGGGCGAAACCTTCGTGGTGATCTGCCTGGATACCATACGAAATGAAGAAGAGCGAAGGAACCTGGAAGCGGTTTTCCGGGAAACCGGAAAAGAAATTATCCCGATCAGTCTGGAACAGATGATGGCTTTTGCCGGTAATATGCTACAGGTGCGCAATGAAGCGGGAGACACCATGCTGGTCATGTCCGAACAAGCCTACCGCTCTTTGCGTCCTGCCCAAATGAAAGCCATCGAGCAGCATACAGGAGTGCTCTTTAGCCCATTAAAAACCATTGAAACTTTCGGAGGTGGGTCAGCACGTTGTATGATGGCAGAAATTTTCTACCCGGGAATGACAAAATGAAACAAGTACTATGAAGCATCCCACACTTCCCGCCCAACGAAAGGGGGCAACGGTCTGGTATGGGCCCGCAATGGCCGCTCAACCCAGGCCATGGCTATGGCAGCTAAGCAAAGATGAACTCCACGAGCTGGAGGCGGCAGCCGAGCCGCTGGTGCAGGGAAAGGCCGACGTAGGACAGTTAACAGCTGCGGATTTCCCATTACCCACGCTGGCGCCTAAACTGGCGGCATTACAACGAGAACTTATTCAGGGCCGTGGGTTTTCCCTAATCCGTGGCCTGCCCGTCGGTAAGTATTCGGAACGCGAAGCAGTAACTATTTTTTTTGGACTGGGCACGCACCTCGGTCATGCCCGCTCACAAAATGCTCAGGGCCACGTCCTTGGGCATGTGCGCAACGCCGGCTTGTCGAGTAATGATCCTCGGGTGCGTATTTACCAAACGCGAGAGCGGCAAACCTTTCATACCGATTCGACCGATGTAGTAGGTCTGCTTTGTATGCAGCCGGCACGCCGGGGTGGAAAATCCCTGCTGGTCAGTGCCGATACTGTTTTTAATGAAATGCGCCGGCAGCGTCCCGATTTACTCCGGTTGCTTCTTGAGCCCATCGCTACCGATCGCCGGGGAGAAGTGCCGCAAGGCATGGAGCCGTTCTTACGAATCCCTGTGTACAGCTATTACGCTGATCAGTTGACTGTCTTTTATCAGCGCCAATATATTGAGTCGGCCCAGCGTTTTGCCGAAGCACCAAGATTGACGGAGCAGCATCTGGCGGCGATGGATTTATTTGACGCCTTGTGCAATGATCCGAAGATTCACCTGAGTATGCAATTGGAAAAAGGCGATATGCAATTCGTCTACAACCACGCCATGCTGCACGATCGCACCGGTTTTGAGGATTGGCCGGAGGTAGAGCGCCGGCGACACCTGTTGCGCCTGTGGCTTTCTGTACCCGGCGACCGTCCTCTACCGCCTGTTTTTGCTACTCGCTATGGCTCGGTGGAAGTGGGGAATCGGGGTGGTATCGTAGTACCCGGCACGGACTTTTGCATACCCTGGGATTCAGAATGACAAAATGTAATTAAAATGCATATCCAGAGACTTTTTTTCATTTTTTTGGTGTTGTCTTTTGGCATTAGCCTTACGGCAAAAACAACCACCATACAGCTGCGTATTGCCAACGGGGTAGGGCAGGAGGTCGTTTGCACGCCTACTCTGCACGGTACGTTTTTCGCGGGGGCAGCCCTGCACAAGACAATAGACCATTCCGGAGAGGTGGTTTTTTCCTTCGATACCGATCAGCAAGGACTTTGCTACCTTACTTTTTCGGGATGGGATTGGCCCGGTACGGGCTACAATATTCCAGTATTCGTCACGGCCGGAGGACGGGTACGCATTGCGTTTGACCGTGCCGATCCGGTTGCTTCTCTACGCGTTTCCGGTTCGTATTCTTCGGAGAACCGTTATCTGGCGACCACCCGCCGCCCCGAAATTTCTTTTTCCTACATGAAAAAATTCTGGCTGGACGAACCCAATGCGGCCATTCTGGGCCGGCAGTTAGAAATTGCCATGAAAAAGGAATGGGTCAAGTTGAATACCGGAGGATTTAAGACCTCCCCGGTACGGCCTTACCTGGAAGCCGATATGTACTGGTATTACATAAACATCATGCAGGGAATGTATGTCTACCACCGGCGAGTGCACGCCTCCACGTTAATCGACTGGGAGCCTGTGTTTATTACGATGTTGGCCGAACAGCCGGAGGTGCCTTACTCCGTTAGTTCTCAATGGTTCCCCCGAGCTGCTCTGAATTATGTAGAGGGCTATCAGCAGCAGTGGTATAAGCTGGCGCAGGCACTACCCAATGAGCAGGAAGTTGCGTTTTTGGAGATTCTGGAGAGTCTGCCGGAGTTGCATTGGCGCGAAGCGGCGTTGGCCAGGCATCTACACCAAAATTATCCAACCCTTGCGTATCCGGTGCTAAAAAAACAGTACCAGTACTTTGCAAAAATGTGGCCCAGTTCCAAGCGCTTACCGGCGATTGAAAGGGAGGTAGGCCCTTATCTGGTATTTATGTCAACGTATGACCCAAATGATTCGACTAGCTTGATTTTGGAGCAACCGGAGTCATGGCAGGAGCTAATCCGCCCGTACCGCGGCAAAGTTGTGCTGATTGATCTTTGGAGTTCCTGGTGTTCCTCCTGTCCGGAACAATTTGCCGCTTACCAGGACATTAAGGCCTTGCGGCAAAAATATCCCGACGATCTGGAGATTCTGTTTGTTTCCATTGATGCTCCGGACGATCGTGCTGCCTGGCATCGGGATATTTATCGACACGAACTTACCTTCGGAAAGCATTTACTGGCTACGGGTGATCTGTTGGTACAGGTTGAAGACCGTATGGCCGAACGCTACGCCGTACCCAATTATTTGATTGTAGACCGCAAAGGACAATTGTTGACAAATAAAGGCCCTCTGCCGACGGAAGGGAATAAGCTGGAAAAAATACTGAAGGAGCTGATTAAGTTGTAGGGATTAACCTGGATGGCAGCTTTATTAAGGGGCGAAAACCACACACTTCTCTCCTTTGTTACCATGGCATGCAAAAGACAGTAGATAATATTCGGCTATTTATTCGGGTGCGGCGAGTGTTGTCCATTTTTGGGATTATTCTCTACCCGGTTGTCCTCTGGAGTTTACGCCCCTCTTATACTGGTGATAATCCGGTAATACTTATCGTATTGGGTTCTTTACCGCATTATTTGGCGGGCTTTTTGTTGCCTTTATCGGCCTTAAAGCCCGAGTTGATGGTGCAGTACCCACGGCAGTACCATCAGGTATATCTGATGATCTCGGCGGGCGTTATGGGGTTTCTGATTCTGGAAGAATTTGTTCCGATTTTTAGCCCTACGGCAAAAATGGATCCTTTTGATATCCTGTTTGGTTTTCTGGGGATACTCACCACTTACCTGCTTTATATTCAGTTTTTTCGCCCTTTAGTCTGGCCGGTAGCTGAGGAGTAATTTTCGGGCAGCCTAAAAAAGAGTGGTTTGGGCTAACCAAACCACTCCATGTTAGTGAATGCTTTTTCGTTACGACCTATCCTTTTTAACGATGAGGGTGAAATCAAATCCCTGCGCTAAATGGCTCAATGCCACAACTTCTACCGTGTAAGGGTCGGCTAGGCCTTGATTTCCATTACTTTACGAAATGGTCAACATCCAACCTCACGCTCTTTAATGAGGATAGGGTGCATAGTACCCTGGCGGTGTATCCAGTTCGTATTCTGATTGTAGGAAGGTAACGATGTCGACCAATTCACTGACAAACATCACTTCGTTGTACTGCGTCATGGGAGAAACCTCGGCGTTAGCAGCAGCGTAGCGTTTCGACATTTCATGCGATGGATTAATGATCGAGGTGACGAGCTCTCCATAGGTTTTCATATTGGAGACTTCACCACCCAGCTCGACATGCATACTTTGGTCTTCGCCTTCCCAGGCAATATCCCCCACGCTGTGGCATTCATTACACCCCAGGCGGGTGAAGGCTGTCTTGCCAGCCTCGATGTCGCCTTCCGGAAGAGCAAATCCACGACCCTGCTGATTACAACTGATCAAAAATGTAGCTCCCAGTACCAGGGTGAAGACCAGGAGTACACGTAAGGTGTTTGGTTTTGTGTACATGACGTATTGATTTAGTGGTTAGATGCATTACCTTGAATCTACCCGGTTGCTCACTAAGCACTGCTAATTCACTAGCCGATGATAATGATTCAGGTGAACAGGTAATACATATAAATAATAGCATCTCTTCAAAACCAGGATTTAATCTGTTTTATCAGCCGGGCGCATTTTCGGGGTAGCGTTCAGGAGCTATTTGTACTGTCATGTTAACTTAGGGGCATTGGCAGTACAGCTCTTAATCAGCAATATGATAAATCATAAGCGGTATTTTGGTGGTTAAAGCCATTTTTTTCGATTTACTACGGTGGACAAAACGTTCCCAGAAAGACCGCTGGGGCGTAGCCATGACTACGAGATCAATACTTTTCTCTACGGCGTAGTTACTCATGGTTTCCGGTACGTCATCTCCCGGCACCTCTTCCATCGTAAACGAAAATTCAGGGATGCCATTTTCGAATACATCCGCAAAGAGCTCTTGTTTACTTTTGGCGTAAGCCTCCACGCCCTCTTCTTCCTGTACGTGCAGGAAGTGGACATTTGCTTTAAAATACTGATTTATGGTTAGTAATTTTTGAATGGCATTCTTGTCAGCCGACTCGTAGTTGGCGGCGTAGAGCAATTGCTGGATGGGATGAAACGAAACCCCCTTGGGTATCAGAAGAGTAGGGCACTGGGCGCGTTTGGCCACATTACTCGATACGCTACCGAAGAGGCGATCGAGTAAATCCGTTTCTCCGGTTGTCCCCATGACAATCAGATCATAATCTTCCGATAATTTGCCAATCTCGTCGGCCGGGAAGCCAATCAGTAAATCGCTGGTTACAGAAGGTTCTTTTTTTAGATCGGGTTTACTGGTATTCAACCCTTCTTCCATAAAGTCCTTAAGCATCTTTTCCCGGGCCTCTATATATTCGGGTACGGGCGGTACTACATTGGGGTATTCCGCTTCCATGGCGGGTAAATACAAGTGCACCACATGAATACTCGAATCGGGAATCGCTTCACTTAGTTTTTGTGCATAAAGGAAGGCACACATGGCCGTTTCGGAAAAGTCGGTGGGTACCAGGATCTTTTTCATGGTTAACTTTTGTTTGGTATGATGGTAAGGTATCTTGCAGTTTTTGAAAAATCAAGCAAATTGGTCAGCAGTGGCATTGACTTTCGTCATTGAGCCAATCCCTAGCGTAGTGTTTACATTAAGTTTTGCATCTTTGCGGCAACTGAATTAGAATACCTATGCTTCAACGAAAAAATCCAACGCAAACCAAAGCCTGGTCACGCCTGCTGGCTCACTTTGAGCATGTAAAAGCGGTCCATATGCGCGAGCTATTCGCCGCTGATGCCGACCGGTTTACTAACTACTCTTTCCGTCTGGACGATCTGCTGTTGGATGTTTCCAAAAACCGCATTACGGGGGAGACTATCGATTTATTGGTCGAGCTGGCCGAAGAATGTGGCGTAAACGAAGCCATTGAATCCATGTTTACCGGCGAAAAGATCAACGAAACGGAAGGCCGGGCCGTACTCCACACCGCATTGCGCAAACAAGACGATGACCCCGTAATGGTCGACGGCCACAATGTAATGCCCGAAGTACGGGAGGTGCTGTCGCGCATGAAGTCATTTAGTGAACAGCTGCTCCATGGCAGCTGGAAGGGGTACACCGGGAAACGTATTAATACTGTGGTTAATCTCGGCATCGGAGGCTCTGATTTGGGTCCGGTGATGGTTACGGAGGCCTTGCGTCCGTATTGGCAAGACGGGATGACGGTGCATTTCGTCTCCAATGTGGATGGTACCCATATTGCAGAAACGCTGCGTCAGATCGATCCGGAAACGACTTTATTCATGGTGGCGTCCAAATCGTTTACCACGCAGGAAACGATGACCAACGCCTTTACCGCCCGCCGCTGGTTTTTAGAGCACGCTAAAGACGAAGCGCATATTGCCAAACATTTTATTGCTTTGTCTACCAATGAGCAGGGCGTCCGCGATTTTGGCATTGATCCCGCTAATATGTTTGGCTTTTGGGATTGGGTTGGTGGTCGCTATTCCCTGACGTCAGCTATCGGACTGTCCATTGCCTGTACCATTGGCTATGATCATTTCGAGCAATTACTGAAAGGGTTCTACGCCATGGATGTGCACTTTCGTAAAACACCCTTCCGGGAAAATATGCCGGTCATACTGGCACTCCTCGGTATTTGGTATAATAATTTCTTCGCCGCAGAGACGGAGGCTATCTTGCCTTATGATCAGTACCTGCATCGTTTTGCTGCCTATTTCCAGCAGGCAAATATGGAAAGCAACGGCAAATCGATCGACCGCAATGGAGATCCGGTAACTTATCAGACGGGGCCGATTGTGTGGGGGGAGCCCGGCACGAATGGCCAACACGCTTTCTATCAGCTCATTCATCAGGGTACTAAGCTTGTTCCGTGTGATTTTATCGCCCCGGCTATCAGCCACAACCCCATTGGCGATCACCACGAGAAGCTTTTGTCTAATTTCTTTGCGCAAACCGAAGCCTTGATGAATGGAAAGACCGAGCAGGAAATTCGTGCAGAATTAATGGCTCAGGGCAAAAGCGAGGAAGAGGTAGAGCAACTATTGCCCTTTAAAGTATTTACGGGCAACCATCCTACCAACTCTATCCTGCTCAAGAAGGTGACCCCCTATTCGCTGGGGATGTTGATCGCGCTTTATGAGCACAAGATTTTTACCCAGGGTGTTATCTGGAATATCTTCAGCTTTGATCAGTGGGGCGTCGAACTGGGCAAACAACTGGCCAAAGCTATCCTTCCCGAGTTACAAAACGAAGACTCCGTCGATACCCACGACAGCAGTACCAACGGGTTGGTCAATGCGTATAAATCTTTCCGGTAGTTACAGAATAGAAGGTAGGTAGTCTTTGGCCCTCTTCCTGCGGCTATTGCTCCGTTTTTCGTGCACCGTGCAGTGTTCCTCCCCAACCCTTTGGGGCAAAAGCCCGTCTATGTAAGTAGAAACCAATCGGCGCGGAATGGAGATTTGATAAGATTAACCCAACGATTATGCGTAGACTATTCTATTTCTTAGCGACGGGCTTCCTGAGCCTTACCCTCACTTCCTGCCTGCAGGATACGTGCGAGTCGGAACGCCAATATGTACGGTACGATCCGGTATTTATGTCGGTTACTGAATTGCGGACAAGCATTTCACCGGGAGAACCCCGGGAACTGGAAAATCCAGGAAAAATTTACAGCTATGGCCGCTATTTATTCATCAATGCGCCCAACGAGGGCATTCATATCTATGACAATGCCGACCCGGCACAGCCCCAAAATATTTCTTTTCTGAAGATTCCCGGCAATATCGATATGGCGGTGCAGAATGGGCTGCTGTACGCCGATAGCTACGTCGACCTGGTTGTTTTTGACCTGAATAACCCGGCAGAACCTACGATGGTCGGCCGTACGGAAAATGTATTTCCAGCGCTAGGACAGGATCCGGAGCAGGGTATCGTGGTTGAATTTATGGAGACCGATATTGTCGAAACGTTTCCCTGTGATGGAAATCAGGGGAATTGGTTTTGGCGCAATGATGGTCTGTTTGTTGATGTGGCTTTTGATGCGATGGCTGAGGCCGGCGCCACGCCTTCCCCTAATCAGACGGGAGTAGGTGGTAGTCTGGCTCGTTTTACAATTGGGTTTAACCGCCTGTATACAGTAAGTGAGTACGATCTGAAGGTGTTTAGCCTGGAGACACCAGACACCCCTACTTTATTGGAAACGGTCAATATTGGCTGGGGTATTGAAACGATTTTTCCGTACGGCGTACACCTCTTTATTGGCAGCCGCAACGGCATGCACATTATGGATGCGTCGAATCCAGATGCGCCGCGTTATGTGTCCACTTTTTGGCATACCAATGCCTGCGACCCGGTATTTATTGACGGTGATATCGCCTACGTAACCCTGCGCGATGGTACCGAATGCGAAACGTTTGCCAATCAGTTGGATGTCGTCGACATTAGCGACCTGAGCGATCCGCATTTGATTCGCACCTTTCCCATGCATCATCCGATTGGACTATCGGTGCGCGATGACCATCTTTATTTATGCGACGACGAGGAAGGCCTAAAAATATTTGACACCAGTGAACCGTCCGAAGTAGGTAACCGCCTGTTGCGACAGCTCAAAAGTCTGAATGCAGTAGACATTATTGCGCTACCGGGCCGACCAGTAATTATGGTGATTGGTCGGGATGGCCTCTATCAATTTGATATTCAAGAGCCGGATAACCCACAATTATTGAGTGTAATATCCACATAGTGCCCCCACACACCTGAGCGTAGTCGAAGGTAGCGAGACGGTCAAACACAAAACCAGTAGCTATGAAATGGATTTGGATAAGTCTCTTGTTTCTGGGTTCTTGTACACCTATCCATGGACAGAAAGTAGCGTATTTCCAGGATACCATCTGGCCGGTAATTGCTCATCAATTCACGGTAAGTAATGGCTTTGGCCAGGATGCTTTTGGCGATTTGACCGTGGCCATCGGAGTGGAATACAGTGCACAATTGTCCCTGGGGAGGCAGGTATACGCTGGGTTGCGCACGGGCTTTCAGTTGCCCGAGCCGGGGGCGGGATATGCGCTTATACCAGTGCAGTTGTCTGCAAAATGGTTGCCGAGGCCCACCCAGCGGCACCCCTGGTATGGGTATGGTAGTGGTGGGTATGCCTTCGGGTGGTCTTTGCAGGCAGATGAACGTGTTAACCAGGTTCAGGGAGGCTGGGGTGGCGAGATGGGCGTGGGGCGTTTATGGAAGGTCGGTCCGTCGGCCTGGGTAAGCACCAGCCTGGGGTACCTCAGGCAACGAAATGCCGTAGAGTATGATCAGTTATGGTGGTGGGACGCCGCCACGATTACGAACACCACCACCATGAATCGCCTGCAATGGCGTTTTGGTCTTTTTTTCTAGAGCAAATGCATGAGCAATTTAACTGAAAAAGAGCTGGTAGAAGGCTGTTGCCGCAACGACCGTTCTGTACAGGAGCAGCTGTACCGACGCTTTTTTCCATCCATGGAACGCATGGTCAGGCGCTATACCTCGGATCAGGATCAGGCTTTGCTCATTCTGAATAATGGCTTTCTGAAAGTGTTTCAAAAGATCGATTCCTATACCTTTTCCGGATCTCTGGAAGGGTGGATTCGTAAAATCGTCTTCCGGTCCCTGGCCGATTACTTCCGGTCGGAAAACCGCAAAATGCGTTTTCTGGAATTGGACGGGCAGGACAAGCCAACCAGTAGTGGAGCCCTCGATAAATTATTTTTGGAAGACCTCTTGCATATCGTCGACCAATTACCGGCCGTCAGTAAGGAAGTCTTTCGCTTGTACTGTATTGAAGGCTATACCCATAAGGAAATCGGCGCGCAGCTCAATATGAGTGATGGTACCTCCAAGTGGCACCTGTCAAAAGCCCGGGAAAAGTTGCGTCGCCTAATTAATAAGCAATATAAGGATATACATCGTGCAGGATAATCAAAATGAATATATCGACCACGCCTGGGACGAGATGCGCAAGCTGCTTGATCAGGAGTTGCCGGTGCGTCGTCGGCGCCCGCTTTGGTGGTGGATATGGGCAGCTGCCGGCCTTCTGGGGGTCATTCTACTTAGCTGGTATCTCTGGCCCGCTTCGGAAGGGAGTGATCGTAATGCTTTCGCAAAAAATAAGGAACGAGAAGCGGTTGAAGCAGCGGTGGAAAGCCCTGGGCAGAATGTTCCTGACGAATCATCGACCCCTAAGTCAATAGTACCGCTCTTGGATAACGCGTCAGAGCAGGGTAGCAAAACGACTCGGAGACGGGCTATTGTGCAGAATATGGAAAAGGAGGAGAATCAAAAAAAGAAGATTAAGGTTATTAGTAATCAAAAAAATGACAATGAGGCGTTGTTGCGGTCGGAGCTAAATGAACGTGTAGCAATACCCCGGAAACCGGTAGGGACGGTAGACAGACCTCCCATAGTGCCGATGATCACCTTACCAAACATGACCGCTAAACTCCTGGTGCAGGAAGTGGATCCTGTAGTTGAGGCAAGAATACCGGTATCGAAGCAGTCAGCATGGTCGTTTGGTACAGAAGTAGCCCTGACCACAAACCGGCAGGCGCCGCTTACTGGTGGGTTTGCCGGATTTACTGCGGCTCGCCACTGGAATCGTTGGTCGCTGCACAGTGGTATCGGATGGGGCCGGCAGGATGTCTATGTGGCAAAAGAAGATCAGGTTAATGAGTCTTTTTCTCTGGATGTCGCCCTTCCGGGATTGAATCCGGAAGAGTCAAGCGGCCCAAAGCTTCCTGAAGAGCTGACAGTACGAAGTAGTCAACTGCGCATGCCCATTAGTCTAGCTTACCGGCTTGCTCCCAGGTGGCGAGTGGGGGCCGGGGTAGATATACGGTATTGGCTACGAGCCCGGCAAAAATGGACCTACGATATCAAAATTGACCCCAATGCACAGTCGAATGCGCGGCAGGACCTTATGAGCCTAAATGGGCAACAAGGGGATGTGCTGCCTAACTACGCCCATCGACAATGGGATGTGGCCCCGATGCTGCACGTCAATTACCAGCCAAGCCACCACTGGCAGTTTAGTCTGGGGGGGCGTTTCGGCATAGTGGATATGTCCAGGCTGGACAACGTTACCTGGCACGACCGCTCACTATGGCTGGGGGTGCAACGGCAGTTCTAAGCAAGAGGACGGATAAATTCGTGAAGGCGATTATGATTGAGGAGTTTTTAAATAACGTCTAACTGCCCCCTTTCGGAGTGGATT